>ULZT01030216.1_pt1 | contig 46512 bp, 39 predicted proteins | sample 1963371 | NCBI WGS metagenome assembly ULZT01 (sample SAMEA4835897, study PRJEB28245) | human gut metagenome | biome: gut microbiome; material: fecal sample | place: Denmark | collected 2008
GAGATCGAAAGCGGTCTGCGCCCCGCGCTGGTCATCGCCGTGCCCGTCGGCTTTGTGAACGTGGTGGAAAGCAAGGAACGGCTGTTTGCGGTTTGCACGCAGTACGGCGTGCCCGCCATCGCCGCCATGGGCCGCAAGGGCGGCAGCAACGTGGCTGCCGCCATCTGCAACGCGCTGGTGTATTCCGCCGCCGAGATGCTCGACCCTGCGGCAAGAGGATGGCAGTAATACACTTTCTACCCCCGGTGTTTCCCTACAACCGAAAATTTTGGCGCGGAGGAGGCGTTTTGCCTCCTCCGCTTTTTTGTTTCCCTATAGCTTTCAGCCTTCTGCGTGAAGATGGTGTTTGAGCTTTCTGTAACTGCTGACGTAATTTTTCATAATGCGCTCGCTTTTGCTTGACTGCGCGACCATTTACGAATGTAGATTTTCGTTTAAAGACGTTAAATAGCAATAGAATTACGGAAATATCAGGTCAGGGCCCAAGCGCCCATCAGAATGGCCAGAAACACTACATTGGAAATAGTAAACATCGCAAAATAGTGCCCTTTTTCAGCAGGTAATTCATTTGCAATCTGTCGATAAGAAATTAGGCTTGCCATGGATGCAATTAATGTGCCAAGGCCACCAAGGTTTGTGCCAATAATCAGCGCACGGAAATTATCGGTAAATCCGGAAAGCAGGATGGCAGCAGGCACATTACTGGTCACTTGAGAGGCCAGAACGGATACGAAAACCTCATGGCCAGCCAGAATATTCTGCAGCCATCCAGAGAACGCTTCAATCCGACCTAAGTTCCCGATGAAAATGAACAGTGCTACAAAGGTAAGAATCAGAGAATAGTCTACGCGGCCAAGAGTGGGGCGGTCGGCAAAGAAGGCGCACAGCAAGATGGCGACGAATGCAACACCGTATGGGAGAACACGCAATACAACCAATAAACAGGCGACAAACAGAATACCGTACAACGCAATGAGTTTCTTGTCTGGTTCTGAGTTTACCGCAGAATGAGTTACAACAATGTCGGAACCTTCACGGCATAGCCATACTGCCCATATAGCAATAAGCACTAATGATATGATGGAATAGGGGAGCATCAACAGAACAAAAGAGCTCATATCCATCCCGCTCTTGCCATACAAATACAGGTTTTGGGGATTGCCCAGCGGTGTAAGCATACTGCCAAGGTTGGCAGCTATCGTCTGCATACAGACGATAGGGAGGAGCAGTTTGCTGCGAACAGATGCGTTCAAACTATTCAGAACGACAAACGTAAATGGCACGAATGTTAGCAGCGATACATCGTTTGTTATCAGCATACTGCTGAAGAAGCATAGGCCAACGAGAACAACTGTTAGCTGCAAAGTGGTGCGGGTATGAGATAGGAGGGCATGGCCGATTCTATCAAATACGCCCTGCCCTCTCAGTCCGGCCATAACTGTCATTAGCGAAAACAGGATTGCAAGAGTACGGAAATCGATATATCCGAGGTATTCTGCGTCCGGGGGGACAAAGAAAGCGGAAATGATCGCCAAACAAGTGGCAATGCTCAGGACAGGTTCTTTCTGAAAAATGTGCTTACTCATCATAAATAAGATTCTCTTCCCAATCATTCGTTATCTCTTCCGGACGGCAAAACCAAAAGCTGTACCGCAAATACCACCGACAATGTGCATAAAGTTAGCTACATTATCTTGTATAAAGAGGATACTGTATACCTGCTGGCTTAAGTACAGCACGCCAACCAAAATGAAGGTGATAGGGATACCTCCATTCTTACTGCCGGCCAAACTGGAGAGCATGATGAGCATGAATACGATACCGGATGCACCAAGCAATGCAGAAGTGGGGAACAGCACACACTGCAATATGCCGGATACCAGCGCGGTCATAAGGATACCGCTTAGAAGTGTTCGGCTTCCGTATCGTTCTTCCAAAGGTGGAGCGACAACAAGGAAGAGGAGCATATTGTTTATAAAGTGATCCCAACCGCTGTGGCCAAGGACATGACCGAACAACCGGACATAGAATAGCGGATCCGTCATCGACGAGCGATACACACTAAACAGGTGCGAGGTTGTCCAGTTGTTTGTTAAGTAACCCAATACCAGAGAGGCGAGGGACAAAAAGAAAAAGGTCAGTGTGACGGGGGCATTGTATTGGAGCCGGATGCTGCTGTGTTTCATAGAAGTTCCTCCATCCTTATTGGATATTATTAGTATAGCACATTAGAGCGAAATATGTTGCAGAATAGAAAATAATCTGGGAGAGTAAAAGAGAAAGTAAATAAAACCATTTAAAGGCGATTGGATATTTCACAGGGAAGATATGCAGCAGCGGTCAAATCGCAGTCAGTAAGGGCTGCCCCTGCGGGGGGATAATTTGTGTGATTTCCCTTTAGAATACCGGGAGATGAGAAAAATAGCGATTTAATTAGATAAATATTTTTACCTAATAATATTGACATTCGAAACAAACGTGGTATAATGACCTCATTGACAATTACGTCAATTTATTTAGTTAAATTATGTGAGGTACGTAGCATGAGCTTTGAAGAAGTAAAAGAAGTATTTGTTGACACCCTGAACTGCGATGCTGATAAGGTCACCATGGATGCCAGCCTGACCGACGACCTGCAGGCGGACAGCCTGGATGCGGTAGAGCTGAACATGGCGTTTGAGGACAAGTTCGGCGTTACGATTGCCGACGAGGACCTGGGGACGCTCAAAACCGTGGGCGACATCTTCAACTATCTGGCTGCGCGGGCAGCCTAAAGGGTATTGCAGGATGAGTGCCATTGAAAAGCTGTTCCCGACCAGCCCGCAGGAACGCAGCTTTCAGATGAAAGCCCGCCGCGATGCCGGCACGGCTGCGCCCAACTGGGTGCCGCCGCAATTTGTCGAGTGCAAAAAATGCGGCCGCCGTGCCACGCGGCAGGTTTGGGTCAAGAGCCAGTATGTCTGCCCCAACTGCGGGGTGCATTTGGCAATCGGCGCCTATTATCGGCTCAGCACGGTTCTGGACCACGGAACTTTTAAAGAGCTGAACCCGGACATTGCGCCCAACGATGTGCTGCATTTTCCCGATTATCAGGAAAAGCTGGCCGCTGCTTCGGTCAAGACCGGCCTGAAAGAAGCCGCCGTTACAGCAATCGGCAGGATCGGCGGCGTGCAGGCGGTGGTCGCTGTGCTGGACAGCCGCTTTTTTATGGGCAGCATGAGCACCGCTGTTGGTGAAAAGATCACACGTGCGATTGAGTATGCTGCCGACAAGCACCTGCCGCTCATCATTTTTTCTGCCAGTGGCGGCGCACGGATGCAGGAGGGCATTTTCAGCCTGATGCAGATGGCCAAAACCAGCGCCGCGCTGGAACGGTTCAACCGCAGCGGCGGGTTGTACATCAGCGTGCTGACCCACCCCACCACAGGCGGGGTCACGGCCAGCTTTGCCAGTCTGGGTGATATTACGCTCGCCGAACCGGGGGCACTCATCGGCTTTGCCGGGCCGCGCGTCATTGAACAGACCATCGGTGAAAAACTGCCCGACGGATTCCAGCGCAGCGAGTTCCAGCTGGAACACGGTTTTGTGGATCAGGTCGTACCGCGCACCGAGTTAAAAGAGGTCTTAACGCAGATCTTGCAGCTCCACACGCAGGGGAGGAAGCGCAGATGATCAAAGAAGTTTTGCAGCAATTGGAACCGCTGGACGCGCAGATCGATGCGCTGTGCAGCCGTGCCGATGACGCCGAAATGGCGAGCACGACCACCCATGCGGCTGAACTGGCTGAGCTTTCCGCAGAGGAAAACACGCTTTTACAGCGCTGTACCTCGCTGACGCCGGAGGACCGCGTTTTTCTGGCCCGCCGCCCTGACCGCCCGCATATAACCGAAATGATCGACAACTTGTTTACCGACTTTTTTGAGCAGTGCGGTGACCGACAATGCAAAGAGGATGCGGCCATTTTATGCGGGATCGCACGGTTCCACGGGATGCCCGTTACCGTTTTGGGGCACCGCAAAGGGACTACGCTGGAAGAAAACCTGCGCTGCAACTTTGGCATGCCGGGACCGGAGGGCTACCGCAAGGCCCTGCGCGTGATGAAACAGGCGGAAAAATTTCACCGTCCCATCATTACTTTTATTGACACTCCCGGTGCTTACCCCGGCAAGGATGCGGAAGAACGCGGCCAAGGGGAAGCCATTGCCCGCAACCTGATGGAGATGAGCGGCCTGACCGTCCCGGTGCTGGCCATTGTCACAGGCGAGGGGTCCAGCGGCGGCGCGCTGGGTCTGGGCGTTGCCAACCACATTCTGATGCTGGAAAATGCCGTGTACTCGGTGCTCAGCCCCGAGGGGTTTGCCAGTATTTTGTGGAAAGATGCTTCCCGCAGCGGCGAGGCCTGCACCATGATGAAGCTGACGGCACAGGACCTGTACGCAGATGGCATTGTGGAAGAGATCATCCCCGAACCGCTGGGCGGCGCACAGCGTGGACGGCAGCTGCTTTTCAGCCGGTTGGACACTGCCATTGCGGCGCACCTTGCCGCTTTATGTAAGATGAGCGGCAAAGCGTTGGCAGACCAGCGCTACAAAAAATACCGCCGCATCGGAGAAATGAGGGGCGCATGAAAGGCTTACAGCTGCTGGCTACCGGTGGGGCGTTGCCCAGCCGTGTAGTGACGAACGAGGACTTGCGCCGACAGGTGGACACCAGCGACGAATGGATCACGACCCGCACCGGCATCTGCCAGCGCTATTACTGCACCGAAAACGAGGATGCCGCCACCCTGGCTATCACCGCCGCCCGTCAGGCCCTGACCCGCAGCGGTCTGGCGGCAAACGACATTGCCTGCTGTGTTGTAGCAACGCTCTCGGCCCCGACGGCTACCCCAAGCATTGCCTGCCGCGTACAGGCTGCCTTGGGTCTGCCGGAAAACCGGCCTGCCTTTGATGTGAATGCGGCCTGTTCCGGCTTTATTTATGCCGCCGCCGCGGCCCACGGGCTCCTGAGCACGCTGGGCGGGCGGTATGCGCTGGTCATTGGTTGCGAGGCACTCTCCCGCATGGTGGACCCGACTGACCGCACGACCTGTGTATTGTTTGGCGACGGCGCGGGTGCGGCTGTTTTTGAACTGGCCGAAAATGCACCGTTCGCCGTAACGTTAGGCGCACGGGGCAGTGAAGCGATCCGCGCGGGCGGCCCTGCGGCCTGCGATACCGCACCGATCACGATGGACGGCAAGGCGGTTTTCCGCTTTGCCGTGGAGGCTATGCCGCGCTGTCTGCAAGCCGTGCTGGACCGCAGCCAAAAGACATTGTCTGATCTGGACTGGGTAGTCTGCCATCAGGCCAACAGCCGCATAATTGACCATTGTGTCAAAAGTTTACACGCGGAACCGTCAAAGTTTTACAAAAACATAAGCCGTCACGGCAACACCAGTGCTGCCAGCATCCCGATTGCCCTGCACGAAATGGCGGAAAATGATCTGCTGCGACCCGGCCAGACGCTGGCCTGCATCGGCTTTGGCGGCGGGCTGACATGGGGCGGGATGCTGCTGACGTATGAGGGTAGAAAATGAAGCTGCTCAATGAAATTTTAGGTACAAAATATCCAATTATACAGGGCGGCATGGCCAATATCGCCACGGGCGAGTTTGCCGCTGCCTGTTCCAACGCCGGGGCGCTGGGGCTGATCGGCTCCGGCGGCATGGACGCGGACTCCCTGCGGGAAAACATCCGCCGCTGCCGCGCACTGACCGACAAGCCCTTTGGCGTGAACATCATGTTGATGCACCCGCAGGCGGATGAATTTGCCAAAATCGTGGTGGAGGAGGGCGTAAAGCTCGTCACCACCGGGGCGGGAAATCCGGGAAAATACATGGCCGCGTGGAAAGCAGCCGGTATCACGGTCATCCCCGTGGTGGCGGCAGCCATTTTGGCCAAACATCTGGAGCCGCTCGGCATTGACGCCGTTATTGCCGAAGGTACCGAGAGCGGCGGCCATGTGGGAGAGATGACCACGATGGCACTTGTCCCGCAGGTCGTCGATGCCGTCCATGTGCCGGTCATCGCTGCGGGCGGCATTGCCGATGGACGAGGGCTGGCTGCTGCGCTGGCATTGGGGGCGTGCGGTGTGCAGGTCGGTACCTGTCTGCTGGCGAGCACCGAGTGCCCCATCCATGAAAACTATAAAGCCGCCCTGTTAAAAGCCCGCGACAGTGATACCATCGTGACCGGGCGCATCGGCGGCACCCCTGTGCGTGTACTGAAAAACCGCATGAGCCGCGAGTATGTCCGCCAGGAAAAGGCCGGGGCTGATAAAATGGCGCTGGAACGCTTTACTTTAGGCAGTCTGCGCAAGGCTGTGTTTGACGGTGACACCGAGAATGGCAGCCTGATGGCCGGACAGGCCGCAGGGCTGCTGCACGAAGTCCGCCCGGTGGAAGAAATTTTTGCCGCGATGGTAAGCGAAGCCAAAGACTGCATCGCCGGGGTGTACAAGGAGATCACCTTATGAAACTAGCATTTTTATACGCCGGGCAGGGAAGCCAGCACGCCGGTATGGGCCGGGATCTTTACGAGACTTTCCCGGCTTTCCGCGCTGCTTTTGACGAAGCCGACGCGGCGGTGGATTTTGATTTGAAAGAAGTCTGCTTTACCGACGCAGCCGGTGTATTGAGCGAGACCCAATACACCCAGCCCTGTATGACGGCGTTTGCCGCTGGCCTTACTGCCGTACTGCGGGAGGCAGGCGTCACACCGGATTATGCGGCGGGGCTGTCGCTGGGGGAGTATTCCGCCCTGGCCTGTGCGGGGGTGTTCGATGTGCAGACCGCAGTCGCTTTAACCGCCTTCCGCGGTAAGGCAATGGCTGCGGCTGCGGCGGGGCGCACCTGCGGGATGACAGCCGTTTTGGGGCTGGACGAAGCCCCCTTGCAGGCATGCTGCAATGCAGCCGCCGACGAAGGCGTTGTGCAGATCTGCAACTACAACTGCCCCGGTCAGCTGGTCATTGGCGGTGACAAGGCCGCTGTCGATAAAGCTGCCGAGTTGGCGCTTGCTGCCGGGGCACGGCGCTGCCTGCCGCTGAATGTCAGCGGCCCGTTCCATACCTCATTGATGCACCCGGCAGGGGATGCACTGCGGGAAAAATGTAAGGCTGTCCGCTTTGCGCCGATGCAGTTCCCTGTGCTGTTCAACTGCCTGGGACACGAGATGGGGGAAACCGACACCATTGCCGCGCTGCTGGAAAAACAGGTGCAGTCCGGCGTGCGTTGGGAAGTGACCGTCCGCCGTCTGGCAGAATTGGGCGTGGACGCCGCCATTGAGATCGGTCCCGGCAGGGCGTTGACCGGGTTTGTCAAAAAGACTGTGGGAAGTGCCATCTCGTGCTATCCGGTGGAAACTGCCGCGCAGCTGCAACAGCTGCTCCGCACCATGAAAGGAGCCTGACCATGCCGCAAACCGAAAACTTGCGCCGTGCCGCTCTGGTTACGGGCGGGGCCAAAGGCATTGGCCGTGCCATTTGCCGGGCTTTGGCCGAAAACGGCATGAACATTGCCGTCAACTATGCCGGCAGCGCTGCCGCTGCCGAGGAAACAGCCGCAGCCTGCCGCGCCCTTGGCGTGCAGGCTGTCACGCTGCAGGCGGACGTGCGCAGCCCCGAAGCATGTCAGAAACTGGTAGAAGATACCGTTGCCGCTTTTGGGCGGATCGATGTGCTGGTCAACAACGCGGGCATTACCGCCGACAAATTGCTTCTGCGGATGACCGAAGCTGATTTTGACAATGTGCTTGCCACCAACCTGAAGGGGGCGTTTTTCTGCACCAAAGCGGCCTGCCGCTTTATGATGCACCAGCGGTATGGGCGCATCATCAGCGTCAGCAGTGTTGTCGGCCTGCACGGCAACGCGGGTCAGGCCAACTACGCAGCCAGCAAGGCGGGGCTGATCGGCCTGACGAAAAGCGCTGCCAAAGAGTATGCTGCCCGCAATATCACCGCCAATGTTGTGGCTCCCGGTTTTATTGCAACAGATATGACCGCCGTGCTGTCAGAACCGGCCCGTGCCGCAGCACAAGCGGCCATCCCGGCGGGCAAAATCGGCCATGCCGAGGATGTTGCGGCGGCGGTGGCTTTTCTGGCAGGGGAGCAGGCCGGGTATATTACCGGGCAGGTCCTTTGCGTTGACGGCGGAATGGGAATGTGAGGTGTGCAATGGACACAAAAAAGAAACGCCGGGTCGTTATTACCGGCCTTGGCACGGTAAATCCTACCGGCAATACGGTGGCAGAAAGCTGGGCGAACATTAAGGCTGGCCGCTGCGCAGTAGGACCGATCACGGCTTTTGATACGGCTGATTTTAAAGTAAAGCTGGCCGCAGAGGTCAAGGACTTTGACCCCGCCGCGCGCATCGACAAGCGCGAAGCCCGCAAAATGGCACGCTTTACCCAGTTTGCCGTGGCCGCCGCCGACGAAGCCGTCCGTGACAGCGGCCTTGCGCTGGAAGAAATCGACCATACGCGGTTTGGCGTGATCCTTTCCAGCGGCATCGGCGGCCTGCCCACCATCGAGGAAGAACACACCCGCGGTCAGCAGCGCGGTTTTGAAAAGGTCAGCCCCTATTTTGTCCCTATGTCCATTGGCAATATGGCGGCGGGGCAGATCGCCATCCGTTTTGGCTTGCAGGGCATGTGCAGCTGCCCCACCACCGCCTGTGCAGGCGGCACCAATGCGATCGGCGATGCGTTCCACCGTATCCGCGATGGATACGAGGACCGCATGCTCTGCGGCGGCAGCGAAAGCTGCATCAGCCCGCTGGGCGTGGGCGGCTTTGCCAGCATGAAAGCCCTTTGCACGGCGGACGACCCGGCCCGGGCCTCGATCCCTTTTGATGCCCGCCGCAGCGGCTTTGTGATGGGTGAGGGCAGCGGCGTACTGCTGCTGGAAGAACTCGAGGCCGCCAAAGCGCGCGGTGCCAAAATTTATGCCGAGGTCGTGGGCTATGGCGCTAACTGCGACGCCTACCACTTTACCGCCCCGGCACCGGGCGGCGCAGGCGGTGCGGCCTGTATGCGGCTGGCGCTGGCCGACGGCGGGGTAGTGCCTGAACAGATCGGCTACATCAACGCCCACGGGACGTCCACCCACCTGAATGACAGCTGCGAGACAACTGCCATCAAAACGGTGTTCGGCGGCCACGCGTACAAGCTGGCCGTGTCTTCTACCAAGTCGATGACCGGCCATCTGCTGGGCGGTGCAGGCGGGGTAGAGGGCGTATTTACCGCGCTGGCTCTGCACGATGCCTTTTTGCCCGCCACCGTCAATTTGCAGGAGCCGGACCCGGAGTTGGATCTGGACTATATCCCCAACCATGGGCGCGCGGCGCAGGTGGAGTATGCCATGAGCGATAGTTTGGGCTTTGGCGGCCATAACGCCTGCGTGGTATTCAAACGCTGGGAGGGATGAGGATGAACTATACGCCAAATGAGCCGCCCCGAGCCATGAGCGCGGCAGAGATCGAAGAGATCCTGCCGCACCGTTACCCGTTTGCTTTGGTGGATAAGATCCTGGACTACACCCCCGGCCAATGGGCGCGGGGCGTCAAATGCGTGACCCGCACGGAACCGTTTTTTGAGGGGCACTTTCCGGGACACCCCGTTATGCCCGGTGTGCTGATTCTGGAAGCGCTGGCCCAGACCGGGGCGGTAGCCGCGTTAAGCCTGCCGGAAAACCGCGGAAAGCTCGCCCTGTTCGGCGGCGTAAAAAACGCCCGTTTCCGCCGTCAGGTCATACCCGGCGATGTGCTGATATTGGAATGTGAGCTGATAGAACAGCATGGCCCGGTAGGCATCGGCAAGGCCACCGCATGGGTGGACGGCGTGCGCGCGGCCAACGCCGAGCTGACGTTTGTTCTCACGGATGCCTGAGGGCTGGTTTTACATGGCGGAATGTGCTATAATAAATCCACTAACCTACAGGGGGATTCTCGCTATGCTGGACCAGACATTCGGACGGGTATATACCAAATTCAAACTGCACTTCTATAAGCAGATCTTCAGTCGATTCGAGGATCGCGAAGCCACGCTGACGACGGTAGAATCTTTCTGCATGGAAGTCATCATGGCATTGGGCGAACCTACGATTGCGCAGTTCAGCCACATGATGAATCTTTCTACCCCCAACGCCGCGTATAAGATCAACTCACTGGTCAAAAAAGGCTATGTAGAGCGCATCCAGTCCACCATCGACAAGCGGGAATACCGCCTGCGCCCGACCCAAAAGTACATTGATTACTATAACATCAGTTATTCCTACTTGCACCTTGTCATGGAGCGCGCTAAACAGCGCTTCGGTCCCGATGACCTGGCTAAATTGGAGGAAATGCTGCAAGTCGTCTCCGATGAGCTTATGCCGGAGATTCAACTGCCTGAATAATATACAAAATGTGAACCACTCCCCATGGAGCGATTCACATTTGCAGACTGTCGAAAAACTCTTGTAGGGGCGAGCATTGCTCGCCCGCACCCGTTTGCCTTGTAAGAAAACTATCCCAGAAAATGCGTTGCTGCGGTAAGTTGGCGGGCGACCAATGGTCGCCCCTACACACGCAATAGAGCAAGAATGCAGTTTTTTGACGGTCTGAAAAATAGCCACCTGAGATGCCGAAGGTCACGGATTTCAGATGGCTATTTCTTATGGCAATACCGTCGGCAAGCCTTCCCGTTTTTGGGAAGGCTCCCCGGCGGATTTTTGTTTATATCGCGGCGATTTTGCTTTACAAGGCAACAGACACCGCAGCCGATACCGAACAGCAAAATGTGTGGTTTTCTTTATGGCGTTCTGCGGCTCTGCCTTAGTTGGGCGCGGTACTCGGCGGGGGTGATGCCGTACAGTGCGCGGAAACTCTTTAAAAAACTGCTGTAATTTGCAAAACCGCTGGCAGTGCAGGCGTCCAGTACGCCGGTGCCGTCGGCGAGCTCGTTGCGGCAGTGCTGCATACGCAGGTTGGTCAGATACCCGTGTATACTTTCCAGCGTGTACTCTTTGAACACGCGGGACAGGTGCTCCCGGCTGGTGTAGGTGTACTTTGCCAGCTGGGCCACGGTCAGATGCGGGTCGGTGTAGTTGGCCTGAAGGTAAGCAACCGCCTTCGCGACGAGCAGACTGGTGGCCGAGGGCGGCGGGGCATTGTGCCGCCGGGTCACAACTTGGCTGATCAGCAAAATCAGCTCCGTGACCTCGCAGCATTGCACGGTGTCGCGTATTTTTTCATCGAGATACACGGTCTGGGCCATCCGCTCCAGCAGACCGCGGAAGTCCCACTGCGTGACGGCGTCAGTGTCCAGAATGACAGGATCCCCTGACCAGACATGCCGCGGCAGGCCGCTTTGCGCCCAGGCACGCTCCCAGATGCCGGGAGCTATCTGCACGACGAGCCGCTCCGAGGTCGTGTCCGTGATGTTGAACTTGCCGGAGTGGTACATCTCGCCCGGGAACAGTATCAGCTCCCCCAGGTGCAAATCGTAGACACTGCCGTCGACGGAGTAGCGCACGCTGCTGCCCGCCACCGGCAGTATCATCTCATAATACGGGTGGGAGTGGACCACCGACTGGACATTCTCCCGGTTTGTGTACAGGCCCACGACAACCTGACCGTCCTGCAGGGCGGCACTGGCATCCTCCTGCGTCAGAATGGAATCCACGTAATGCGGCATTTTTTGCAGGATCATGAGCGACGCCTCCTGTTAAATTTTGTCTTTACCACGATTATATCACATTTTGCGACATTTGCATTACAAATACGGCAGAAATTTTGTGAAGGATTTGTTATTATAAAGGCGAAGAAGGGCACAATGCGCAGATTGAACAAAATATAATATGCAATTTTGTGCAATATGCACATTGCCTGCCAAATAACAAGTTCCACCATTCAATTATACGCAAAATAGAAAGGAGAAAATCTATGAAAGTGTGCTACACCGGCGGCGCTGTCAAGGACTGCGGAAGCTATTATTCCGTAGCCACCAACGCTGTAGAGCTGCGCATCTGGTTCCTGACCGACGATATACTGCGCATCCGCGCGGGCTTTGACGGCGACTGGGATGAAGCCTCCTACAGCCTGACCATGACCGCATGGGAGTCCCGCACCGACGAGCTGATGAAGGACTGCCGCAAGCGCGTCCAGTCCGCCGCCGCAGCCCTGACCGACGGCGACAGGCAGGCCGTTATCCAGGGGACGCGTCTCAAGGTCGTCATCGAGAAGGCACCGTTCCGCATCATGGTCTATGATAAGGACGGCAGCCTGCTGCACGCCGATATTCCCGACCTGGCCTACCGCGAGGACAGCAACCACCGCCGCATCCACGCCAGCCAGATCGAGGCAGACGACTGCTTCTACGGCTTCGGCGAGAAATCCGGCGAGATCAACAAGGCCGAGAAATACATGAATATGGCTCCCGGCGACGCCATGGGCTACAACGCCAAGGAGACGGATTCCCTCTACAAGCACATTCCGTTCTATATCCGCCTGAACCGCGGCACGAAGCAGGCTGTCGGCTACTTCTACCACAATACCGCCGAGTGCGATTTCAACATGGGCCGCGAAAAGCGCAACTACTGGCACCGCTACTCGTCCTACCGCACCGACGCGGGCGACATTGACCTGTTTTTGATCGCAGGCCCGTCCATCCGCGAGATCATCGAGCGCTACACCGACCTGACCGGCAAGAGCGTCATGCTGCCGAAGGCCGCGCTGGGCTACCTCGGCAGCTCGATGTACTACCCCGAGCTGCCCGAGAACAGCGACGATGCCGTGCTGGACTTCATCGACACGACCCGCGAGGAAGGCATCCCTGCCGACGGCTTCCAGCTGTCCAGCGGCTACTGCGCCGTTGAGACCGCCGAGGGCATCAAGCGCTGCACCTTCACATGGAACCACAAGCGCTTCAAGGACCCGGCAGACTGGTTCGCCCAGATGGAAAAGCGCGGCATCGTCGTCTCGCCCAACATCAAGCCCGGTATGCTGCTCGTCCATCCGCTGCTGAACGAGATGAAGGAGAAGGGCATGTTCCTGCCCGCCTCCGACGACAATGCAGGTCTTGACGGTCTGGCTGTCGGTACCTGGTGGGGCGGCCCCGGCCTGTTTGTGGACTACACGAAGGAATCCACCCGTCTGCACTGGAAGCAGTACATTAAGGACGCGCTGCTGAAATACGGCTGCCGTTCCATCTGGAACGACAACTGCGAGTATGACTCCCTCGTTGACAAGGACGCAAAGGTTTACTTTGAGGGCAAGGGCAGCACGATTGGCACGATGAAGCCGGTCATGAGCAACCTGATGTGCCAGCTGTCCAACGAGGCCATCGAGGAGTATGACCCCGATTGCCGCCCGTTCTCGGTCTGCCGTTCCGGTCATGCGGGCATCCAGCGCTATGCGCAGGTCTGGGCCGGTGACAACCTGACCCACTGGGATACCCTGAAATACAACATCGCCACGATTCTGGGCATGGCGCTCTGCGGCGTGTCCAACCACGGCTGCGACATCGGCGGCTTCTTCGGCCCCGCGCCGGAGGGCGAGCTGTTCGTGCGCTGGGTGCAGAACGGCATCTTCCAGCCGCGCTTCTCCATCCACTCCACGAACACCGACAACACCGTCACCGAGCCGTGGATGTACAGCGACAAAAAGCAGTACATCAAGGACGCTATTGACTTCCGCTATAAGCTCAGCCCGACGCTGTATTCCCTGATGGAGCGCGCGCATGAGAACGGCCTGCCCATCTGGCAGCCGACGTTCAGCGTTTTCCAGAACGACCCGGCCACCTACGATGAGGGCGTGGACTTCATGTTCGGTGATTCTCTGCTGGTTGCGAACGTCGTTGAAAAGGGCCAGACCGTCCGCCCGGTCTACCTGCCCGTGACCGAGAACGAAAACGAGCGGTTCTACGACTTCTACACCCGCGAGGAATACGCCCCCGGCCAGACGATTGAGGTGCCGGTTGATATTGCCAGCATCCCGCTGTTTGTGCGCAGCGGTGCCATTCTCCCGATGAGCGGCAACAAGCTGCACAACCTGATGACCGAAAAGACCACCGCGCTGGACATCCTGATGGCCCCCGATGTGGATTCCGAGTTCACGCTGTACGAGGATGACGGCCACACGAACGATTACCGCAAGGGTGTGTATCTCAAGACGAAGATCGCCGTCAAGGCAGGCGTCAAGACCGTCGTGACCTTCACGAATGAGGGCAGCTACGAGACCGCCGTCGAGAGCATGTACCTCGATATGATCCACCGCGAGAAGTCCCCGTTCTATGTGCAGGTGGACGGCAAAGAGCTGCCGCACTTCCTGCACCGCCGCAAGTTTGAGGAGGCCGAGAGCGGCTGGTACTACAGCCAGCGCCTCAAGAGCGTCCAGATCAAGTACCCCAACCCCAAGAAGGATCACGAGGTACTTGTCTCGTTCGAACAGTTTGATTTGATCGGGATGTAACCCAGCTTCTTGCCTCCCCTGGCAGGGGAGGTGCCCCGTAGGGGCGGAGGGGCTGAACCTTGCCGCAGCCCGAAATATTTCGGGTAATGGCACGGTTCTCTCCCCCAGCCGCTGCGGCGGCAGCCCCCTCTCAGAGGGGGCCAAGGGGAAAACGGCATACATACAAGAAGGAGAAATACCATGTTCAAAAAATTCGCAGCATTGGCTGCTGCGGCTGCGCTCAGTCTGGGTGTTATGACCGGCTGCGGCGCGTCCGGCACCACCGCCGACTCCACCGGCTACAGCGCCGAGAACCCGCTGGTGCTGACTCTGGCCCACGGCCTGTCCGAGACCCACACTGTCCACATCGCCATGACCTAGTTCGCGGACGAGGTCGCTGAAAAGACCGATGGCCGCATCCAGGTCAAGATCTTCCCCAACGGCCAGCTCGGCAGCGAGAACGAGAACCTTGAGCAGCTGCAGGCCGGCGTTATCGCCATGACCAAGGTTTCCGCACCCGGTCTGGCTACCTACAACGATGCCTTCAACACCTTCGGCCTGCCCTATATCTTCAACGATACCGATGACTTCTACCATGTCATGGACTCGCAGGAGATGCAGGACTTCTTCCTCTCCACCGGTGATGACGGCTTTGTCACGCTGACCTATTACACCTCCGGCGCACGCTCCTTCTACACGAAGGACCGCGCCATCCGTACGCCCGCCGACCTGAAGGGCCTGAAGATCCGCGTGCAGGATATGAAGAGCCAGACCGACATGATGAGCTATCTGGGCGGCATTCCCGTCGCCATGTCCTACGGCGACGTTTACACCTCGCTGCAGACCGGCATCATTGACGGTACCGAGAACAACGAGACCGCCCTGACCACCGGCAAGCACGGCGAGGTCTGCAAGGTCTACTCGGTGGACCAGCACGCCATGATCCCCGACGTCCTCATCATGAGTGAGAAGGTCTGGGAGACCATCAGCCCCGAGGATCAGGAGATCATTCTGGAGGCCGCCCACGATTCCACCGATGCCCACAAGGTCATGTGGGACACCGCTGTGGACGAGGCCGTCAAGGAAGCACAGGAGACGATGGGCGTTGAGTTCGTCTATGACGTCGACAAGGAGGCCTTCCGCGAGGCGACCCAGCCCATGATCGAAGCCTACGAAGAAGAGTATCCCGGCGTCAAGACGCTGATGGACACCATCGAAGCCGCAAGAGGGGAGGAGTAAGCCATGAAAAACACCTTTGCTGCCATCAAATTCTGGATGGACAAAATTTTGAGCATTGCCTGCGCCGTACTGCTTACCTTTATGACGGTGCTGGTTCTGATTCAGGTTTTCTCCCGCTATATCCTCAACAGCCCCGTGGCTTTCACCGAGGAGCTTGTCCGCTACAGCCTGATCTGGACCGGCTTCATCGGCGCGGCCTACGCCTTCTCCACCCGGGAGCATATGTCCCTGACCCTCATCCGCGACAAATTCACCGGCAAGGCGCACACCGCGCTGCTGGTGGCCATCGATGGTCTGATTCTGCTGATGGCCATCTTCGTATTCACTATCGGCGGCTTTAAGCTGGCTGTCTCTGCCAGCCGCGAGTTTTCGGCCCTGCTGGGTATTCCCCGCAGCCTGGTTTACTCCATCGCCCCGATTTCCGGCGTGTTCATCGTCCTGGCGCAGATCATCAACATCTATGAGGACGTCACCGGCGAAAAAGTTGAATCCAAGGAGGGTGCAGACAAATGAGTATCACCATGACCACCGTTATCCTGTTCGCCGTGTTCGGCGTGCTGCTGTTCCTCGGCGTGCCCATCTCCATCAGCATTGTGGCATCCTCCATCGTGACGGCCATGTCTACCCTGTCCTGGGACCAGATCACCTTTATCACGATGCAGAAGATGAACTCCGGCGTGGAGAGCTTCTCGCTGCTTGCTGTGCCCCTGTTCATTCTGGCCGGCAACATCATGAACAACGGCGGTATCGCCAAGCGCCTTGTCAACTTTGCCCAGCTGTTTGTCGGCAAGATTCCCGGCTCGATGGCACAGGCCAACATCCTCGGCAACATGCTGTTCGGTGCGCTGTCCGGCTCCTCCGTTGCTGCCGCATCTGCCATGGGCGGCTGCATCAGCCCCATTGAGGAAGAAAACGGCTACGACCCCGCCTACTCCGCCGCCGCCAACATTGCCTCCGCCCCCACCGGCCTGCTGATTCCCCCGACGTCTGCCTTCATTGTCTACTCCACCGTCGCGGGCGGTGTCTCCATCTCCACCCTGTTCATGGCCGGCTACATCCCCGGCATCCTGATGGGTCTGTGCTGCATGATCGTAGCGTTCATCGGCGCAAAAAAGGCCGGCATGAAGGCCACCGGCTTTGACCGCAGCCAGAGCGTGCTGAAAACCGTCTGGGATGCAGTTCCGTCCCTGCTGCTCATCGTCATCGTCATCGGCGGCATCGTCTCCGGTGTCTTTACCGCCACCGAGGGCGCAGGCATCGCGGTTCTCTACTGCCTGATTCTTTCCATCATCTATAAGAGCATCGACTTCAAAGGCTTCCTTGGCATCCTGCTCAACTCCGCCAAAACGTCCGGCATCATCCTGTTCCTGATTTCTGCCTCCTCCGCCATGTCCTTCGTTATGGCCTACTCCGGCATCCCGGCAGCCATCTCCAACGGCCTGATGAGCCTGACTGACAACAAGTACATCATCTTCCTGCTCATGAACATCATCCTGCTGGTCATCGGCATGTTCATGGACATCACCCCGGCCATCCTGATTTTCACCCCGATCTTCCTGCCCATCGCCACCAGCTTTGGCATGACGGAGATCCAGTTCGGCGTTATGCTGATCTTCAATATGTGCCTGGGCAACATCACCCCGCCGGTCGGCTCGGTTCTGTTCGTCGGCTGCGGCATCGGCCATGTCTCCATCGAGCAGGTCACGTCCAAGCTGATCCCGTACTTTGTGGCACTGGTTGCCGCCCTGCTGGCCGTCACCTACATCCCGGCTCTGTCTCTGGGCCTGCCCAGCCTGATGGGCCTGATTTAAATATTGGCTGATTAAAATAGTACAGCCCCCGCCAAGCTCTATGAGTTTCCGGCGGGGGCTGTGCTGTTATTTTGCCAATGTATCTGCTGCTTTTTTATTCCTTGGCCACCGTAGTGGTCAAGAATCTTCCATGCGCAGCACGCAGAATTCCGAAAATATCTTGGAAAAATTGGACGATTCGCTCGTAAAAGGTTGACGCGGCTGCGCTCGGGGGTATATCATACTTGTATAGATCTTTGCGCGGGGGGAGGAACGCACGATGATCCGAATCGGCATTGTGGACGATGAAAAACAAGAAAGAGACCAACTGAAACAGGCACTGGCGCGGTTTGGCGCGGAGAACGGCACAGAACTGAACGTACAGGAGTTTGACTGTGCGGCAGTCTATCTGGCGGCGAAAGACCGTGATTTTGACATTTTATATCTGGACATTGATATGCCGCAGATGTCCGGCATGGAACTGGCCGAAAAAATCCGGGAGACAGATCAAGACGTCATCCTCATTTTTTGCACGAATTTGCAGCAATTCGCGCTGAACGGGTACAGTGTCGGCGCGCTGGGCTTTATTGTAAAGCCGATACAGTGGTACTCCTTCCATATGTATCTGACGCGGGCGCTGAAGGTGCTGCAAAAGCGCGCCGGTCAAAAGACTGCGCCGCCGCACATTGTCGTCAAGGACGGCACCGTGACGCGGCTGCTGGATGCAGCGGAAATCGCCTATGTGGAGGTGCGCCAGCACGACCTGCTGTACAACCTGTGCGGCGGGGACGGTAAGACCGAGATCATCAAAAACCGCGGTTCGATGCAGGAAATCGCGGCGCAGCTGACGCCCTACGGCTTTGTGCGATGCAGCGCCAGTTATCTTGTGAACCTGCGCTGTATCACGGCGGTAAGCCGTATGAATGTCTATATCGGCGGGGCGGCACTGCCCATCGGGCGCACCTACAAGGACGCCTTCACCGAGGCATTCTCTCGATATATGGCAAAAAAGGAGTGGGAAGACCCGTGCCGGTCATAAATTGGATACTGAACCAGCAAGTCCAGCTGGGTATGATTCTATGCGCCTGTCTGTTTGTCCCGTGGGGGCAGCGCCGCAGCTGCTTCGTTCCGCGGCTGGCGGCGGGTGTATGGGTCTTTCTCGCGCTGACGGACACCCTGGCATTCCTGCCGCTTTGGGCAAGATTGCTGCTGTATACGACGCTGCTGTTTGGTCTGATATGGTTCAGCTTTGACTGCAGCCCGCTGCACGCCCTGTTTTATACAACCTGTGCCTACGCGGTGCAGCACATTGCCAGTAAGCTGGCCTATATGCCTATTATTTGGCTGATTCAGCATGGGCGCACGGACAGGTTCGATACCTTTGTCATTCTGCTTTTCAGCAACCTTGTGGTCTGTCTGGTCATCTACCTGCTGTTCACCCTGCGCATCCGGCGCGGGCGCCTGCTGTTTGACAATGTCAAGACCGTGCTTTACTCCGGCTTTTTCCTGATTGCCGCGGTCTACCTGAGTGTTGTGCTGGAGGATGTCCTGGACAGCAGCGCAGAGTCCTACCTGACCGCCTATCTGGCGCTGAATGCGTTCTGCATCCTGTTTGCCATCACGATTCTGGCGCTGGAATTTTCAAATTGCAGCATCAAGAGTCTGGAACACGAGAATGAAACGCTGGCGCAGCTGCTGGAATGTGACAAGCAGCAGTATGAGCAGGCAAAAAAAGACATGGAAAAAATCAACATCCGCTACCATGACCTGAAACAGCAGTATTCCCGCGCCACAGATGAGGAACGCGCCCGTCTGGAAGAAGAAATGGACAACCTGAACCTGCGCTATCTCACCGGGAATAAGGCGCTGGACATCACACTGACCCAAAAGTCGGCACTCTGCGGGCAGGCAGGGATTCAGCTGGTCTGCTCGGCAGACGGCAGTTGTCTGGAGAATATGAAGCACTACCACATTTACTCCTTGCTGGGCAATGCGCTGGACAATGCCATTGAGTGTCTGACGCAGGTAAGCGATGCGTCTAAGCGGGTCATCACACTGGACATCAGCCGCTGCCGTGACATGGCGGTCATCCGCGTGCAGAACTACACCCCCGCACCGCCGACGCTGCGGGACGGCGCTATCGTCACAACCAAACAGGATACCGAGGAGCATGGCTACGGCATAAAAAGCATCAAAAGCATTGCCGAGCTGTACGGCGGCACGGCAGACTGCTTTGTGGAGGACTCTATTTTTTACCTGGTGGTCACCTTCCCCTGCGGGAAAAGCCAAAAAGAAACTGCATAACCCAAAAGCGACTGCCTTTCGGCAGTCGCTTTGCTTTTGTGTCATTTGTGCCGTGTTTTTTGACGTTTGCGCCAACTCCATTGACCCGGTCAACGCTTCCCTTTATGATGGTTTTGTGAAAAAGATATGAAAGGTTTCTGCAAAAGGGAAGTGTACAGCCCTTGGCAGCAAGCGCATCGTATCATTCATCTGTGACAGTTTAGGAAGGAGAAAAACCTATGGCACAAAAGGAAACCTCAAGCAAGTCCCGCCGTTGGCTGGGCTTGTCCGGCGCGGCTGTGCTGGTGGCCAACCTTGTCCTGACCGGAACGACTATTGCGTTCCAGCAGGAAGGCGAAGTCAACCATGCACTCGGCATCGAAGGCGCTGACGCATCTTACGGCGGCACGGAGTTCTCCGCTGACGGCACCCTGTCTGATGCAAGCTACGAAAAGTACATCGAAGCCGCTTATCAGTTCTGTGAGCAGGAAGAGGAAGAGGGCAGCGTGCTGCTTTACAACCGCAACAACGCCCTGCCGCTTTCCGAGTCTGAGCGCAACGTCACGGTCTTTGGCCGCGGCAGCATCGACCCGGTGTTCCGCAGCACCGCAGGCGGTTCCTCCACAAACCCGGATTACCAGAAAACCCCCGTTGACGCCCTGCAGGATGCCGGCTTCAACGTGAACCAAACCGTGCTGGACGCCTACGCTTCCGCCGAAGCGCCGAAAGAAAGAAGCGTTTCCAGCGTGGGAGAATATGACCCGGCGCTGTTCACCGGCAGCGTTACCGACTCGTTTGCGTCCTATGGCGATGTCGCGTTTGTTACGCTGTCCCGCTTTGCCACCGAGGGCAACGACCTTGCGATGGTCAACGACAAGGGCAAGCGTATGCTGGAGCTGGACGACAACGAGAAGGCAATCTTCCAGCAAATCAAGGACTCCGGCAAATTCAAGAAAACCGTCGTCCTGCTGAACTCCGTCTTTGCGATGGAGATGGACTGGCTGGACGAGTACAATGTTGACGCCGTGCTGTGGGTCGGCAACCCCGGCTTCTACGGTATGCCCGGCGCCATCCGCGTTGTGACCGGTGAGGTCAACCCCTCCGGTCACACCACCGCCACCTTTGCCGCCAACTCCCTGTCTGCGCCCAGTGCCGAGAATTTCGGCCTGCACGCCTACAACTACGGCAGCAAAACGCCCCGCGCGGCAGGTGACAGCTTTGTCAGCTATAACGAAGGTATCTACGTCGGCTACCGCTACTACGAGACCCGCTACGAGGACACCATCCTCGGTCAGGGCAACGCCGATTCCGCGGTTGGCACCAAAGCCTCGACCGACGGCTGGAACTACGCCGAGGAGGTCTGCTTCCCCTTCGGCTACGGTCTGTCCTACACGAACTATGAGTACAGCCTTGACAAACTGGACTACAACAGCGACACCGACACCTTTACGGCGACCGTCACGGTGAGCAATACCGGCGACAGGGACGGCAAGGCTACCGTGGAGCTGTACGGACAGTCCCCCTACACCGACTACGACAAGCAGAACAACGTCGAAAAGTCCTCGATCCAGCTGCTGGGCTATGACAAGATCGACGTGGCTGCAGGTGCATCCGAGACTGTCACGGTCGATGTGCCCGGCTACTTCCTCGCGTCCTATGACGCCAACGGCGCAAAGGGCTACATCCTCGATGCGGGCGATTACTACTTCGCCGTCGGCAACGGCGCACACGAGGCACTGAACAATGTGCTGGCCGCCAAGTGCGGTGACGCCGTTGCGGGCAAGCTGATCGATCAGGACGGCAATGTCGTCACCGGCAACACCGCCGCCGTGGCCACCTGGACCGCCCCCAACACCGAGGTCGATACCCAGAAGTACCGCAACTCCCGTTACAACAGCGATGTGGAAGTCACGAATACCTTCGACGACGCTGATGTGAACTACTGGGCGAACGACGACGAAAAAATCACCTACCTGTCCCGCAGCGCGTGGGATACGACCTACCCCACCACGCTGGAGACCCTGACGGTCAACGATAAGCTGTACAACGGTCTGAATATGCAGACCTACGTCAAGGCAGCCGACGCCAAGAGCGTTTCCGACTTCAACCTCGGCGTGGAGCTGGATGAGAAGATCAACTTCAGCGATATGATCGGCGTCGCCTTCGACGACCCGAAGTGGAACGACTTCCTTTCTCAGCTGACGCTGAGCGATCTGCTCATCAACATGGGCGACTCCAAGGGCATCAAGGCTGTCAAGGCCGTCAACAAGCCCGGCTGCACCATCGTCGATGGTCCCGAGGGCATGAACGGTCAGTTTAAGTACGGCGACCGCCGCAACTGCACCGGCTGGGCTACGCTGCCCATCGTCGGCGCAACCTGGAACCACGATGTGCAGACCCGCTTTGGCGAGATGTACGGCGAGGATGCGCTGTATGCGTCCATCCCCATCGCCTACGCGCCCGGCGCGGACACCCTGCGTTCTCCCTACTCCGGTCGTACCTCTGAGTATTTCTCCGAGGACGGCGTTCTCAGCTACTATGCTGCCAAGGCCGTTTCCCACGGTATGCGCAACAAGGGTCTGATCGGTACGGTCAAGCACTTCTTCCTGAATGAGCAGGAAGCCGGTCGTCAGGGCATTTCCACCTTTGCGAACGAGCAGGCCATCCGCGAGATCTATATGCGCGCCTTTGAGGGCTCTCTGGCTGAGGGCGATTCTCTCGGCGTTATGACCGCTTACAACCGTATCGGCGTTATGTACGCTGCCGCCAACCAGGGCATCCAGCACATCCTGCGCGACGAGTGGAACTACGGCGGCTACATCATCGACGATGCGCTGACTGCATCCGAGTATTCCTCCGCCCCCGAAATGCTGATGGCGGGCAACAACATCTTCTGCCTGGATACCGCCCGCCCGAACGAAATCGAGAAGCTGATCACCAGCACCGATGACGGCGACCTGCTGCAGAAGGTCATCGACTCCAACCATTATCTGTACTACATCATGCTGGAGTCCTCTATGGGTGGCTCCGGCGCGGAGGACGTTGTCGTTTCCGACGCAGCCCCGTGGTGGCAGACGACCCTGCGCGCCCTCGATGTTGTGTTCTGCGCACTGGCCGTTGCCGCTGTCGTGATGTATGTGCTGCATACCTACACGGACGTTTTCTCCGAGGAAAAGCGGAAGAATCGTGCCGCCAAAAAGAATTGATGGAGGTGGAACCTGATGAATAAAGGCTTGAAAAATAAAGGGCTGGGCAGCTGGTTCTGCCTTGCCGCAGCGCTGGTCGCGCTGATCACCGGCATTGTATTCCTGCTCACACAGGCCACGGCCGCCCCTCTGGGTCACTCCGGCACGATGGCCGGCGTGGTGCTGCTGGTCGGTGCTGCCGCTTCGCTCGTTTTCTTCTTTGTTTCTGTTCCGTTCAGCGCGCTGATTCAGGCGGTCATTTATAATATCGCCCTGTATCTTGTTGTTGTGCAGTTGTATTTCGTCTTTGCCGACGTCATCAACCATGTCACCTTTGCGGGCGGCAACGCCGGTCTGTGCGTGTTTTATATGGTCGGCACGTTCATTGCCTGCCTGCTCAGCGTGATTGCCTGCTTCTGCAAGCAGACGAAAACCGGCGAGGCAAAAGCCACCGGCAAACAGTTTGCTGCCGCCGGTGCGGTGGTCGTGGTCGCTGCGGTCTGCGTGGGCGGTTTCTCCCTGCAGAGCAGCAGCCTGCCCTCGGCCGACGATGCGGCGGTTGCCCCCGATGCGGCGCAGACTTCTGCCGAGGGTCCCGTTATGAACTACAACGACAACGAGTATGTCTCCAAGACGCTGGATGACCTTATTGCCATCCCGCAGGAAACCTGGGAAGCCAAGGAGCCGAACGGGGAAGTCGCCTACTTCTTCGAGGGTCAGTACACCGAAGGCTTCAGCACCGTCGTGGATCCGGCCTGTCTGGATATGTACTGCTACACCGACGGTTCGATGTGGGGTTCTTTCAGCGGTCCCAGCACCTCCGTGGGCGGCGACTCTATCTCCCATGTTTACGGCTACTGGTACAACTACGATGAAAACGGCGAGAAGAACTTCGTCATTCATCTGCTGGGCAACCAGGACGCCGACGGCACTGTGCGCCCCACCGATGTGGATGGCGGCGCCGATGCGGATGTCTTCATCTTTGACACCGACCACGGCGCATACAGCATGGAAGCCAGCCTGAGCTATGGCGTTTATGGCGGTGCGTTCACCCGTAACATCAACATCTACGGTCAGCCCTATGCCCCTGCCAAGAGCCTGACGATTGATGCCTCCAACCTGCGCACCTTCTACACGGGCGACACCTTCAACCCGGCTGAGCTGGTTGTGACGGCTACCCGCGCCAACGGTGCGGAGGAGTCCATCTGGGGCGGTCGCTTGACCTTCACCGGTTACGACAGCGACACCACAGGCACCAAGACCGTGACGGCCTCCTTCCTGGGTGCGACCGCTACGTTTGAAGTGCAGGTCGAGGATCTGGTCACCGAGCAGTACACGGGCAGCTATGAGCTGGTGCAGGGTGAGACGCCCACCGCAACGGATGCCGTGCTGCTGGTGGATTACTCCCACAAGGTCTGCACGCTGACTGCCGCCGACGGCTCTGCCTCCATCACCGGCACGCTGGTGGATGCGCAGGACGATGCCCTTACCATGACCCTGAACGGCAGCGATGCCCTGACGGTGCCCATCACCGAGGGTGAGGACGGCAGCAAGCAGCTGACCATCCCCGCCCACGACGAAATCGTTTCCGGCTGGGGCTCCAGCACCACCTACTCCATCAACGAGGCTGTGGTCACGCTGGCGGCAGAGTAAGCGTCTATTGCCCCTGATAAAACATAACGGTACTTGCTGAATGAAAGCCGCGTCTGATGTCTGCTTGCAGGCGTTGGATGCGGCTTTTCTTATGAGAAGGGAAAGCTATATGCAAAATACAGAACTTTTGCTGAAAAAATTGACCTTGGAAGAAAAATGCGCGCTGCTTTCCGGCGCGGAAACCTTCAAAACGCGGGGTATGCCCGAACACGGCATCCCGCAGATCTGGCTGTCGGACGGTCCCCACGGCTTGCGCAAGCAGGCGGGGGAGAGCGACCACTTGGGGCTGAATCCCAGCGTGCCCGCCACCTGCTTCCCCGCGGCGTCGGCGGTTGCGAACAGCTGGGATGCCGCGCTGGGCGAGGAAATCGGCGCAGCCTTGGGCGAGGAAGCCGCTGCGCAGGAAGTGTCGGTGGTGTTGGGACCGGGGCTTAACATGAAGCGCAACCCGCTGTGCGGGCGCAGCTTTGAGTATTTCTCCGAGGACCCGTATCTCGCGGGCAAGCTGGCGGCGGGATATATTCGCGGCATCCAGTCCAAGGGCGTAGCCGCCTGCCCGAAGCACTTTGCCGTCAACAGTCAGGAAACGCGGCGTATGGCTTCGGATTCCATCGTGGACGAGCGCACCCTGCGGGAAATTTACCTGACCGGGTTTGAAATTGCCGTCAAAGAGGGGCATCCCCGCAGCATTATGTCGTCCTACAATCTTGTGAACGGTACGTATGCCAACGAGAATAAGCACCTGCTCATGGAGATTTTGCGCGGTGAGTGGGGCTTTGACGGCGCGGTCATCACCGACTGGGGCGGAAGCAACGACCACGCGCTGGGTGTGAAAAACGGCTCCACGCTGGAAATGCCCGCGCCCGGCGGGGACAGTGTGCGCGAACTGCTGGCGGCGGTGGAAAGCGGGAAAATCTCTGAATCCGACATCGACGCCCGCTTGTCAGAGTTGCTGCCGCTGGTGTTTGATACCAAGGCTGCGCTGGACGCTGCCCCGCGCGAGTTTGATGCGGCAGCCCATCATGCGCTTGCCCGCCGCGCCGCCGAGGAAAGCCTTGTGCTGCTGAAAAACGAGGGCTCTTTGCTGCCGTTGGCTGCGGGTGCCAAAGTGGCTGTCATCGGCGACTTTGCCAAGAATCCGCGCTACCAGGGCGCAGGCTCCAGCATGGTAAACTCGACACAGGTGGATGTGCTGCTGGATAAGCTGATCAACTCCGAGTTGAACGTCATCGGGTATCAGCAGGGCTTTGACCGCCACGGTAAGCCGGATGCTGCTTTGCAGAAATCCGCCTGCGAACTGGCGACACAGGCGGATACAGTTGTTTTGTGCATGGGTCTGGATGAAATCGCCGAGAGTGAGGGTCTTGACCGCAGCAATCTGCGCCTTGCGCAAAATCAGGTGGATCTGCTGCAGGCTGTGGCGGCTGTCAACCCGAAAATTGTCGTGGTATTGTACAGCGGCAGTGTAGTCGAAACGCCGTGGCTGGACAACTGCCAAGCCCTGTTGTACGCCGCCTTAGGCGGTCAGGCGGGGGCGGGCGCCGTTGCGGATGCACTGACCGGCAAGGTCAACCCCTGTGGCAAGCTGGCAGAAACATGGCCGTTGGCCTACGCCGACGTACCCAGCGCCGCCGACTTTGCCACCCGCCGCAAGACTGTGGAGTACCGCGAGGGGCTGTACATCGGCTACCGCTACTTTACCACGGCGGAAAAAGCTGTGCGCTTCCCGTTTGGCTATGGTATGAGCTACACGACGTTTGCGTACAGCGATATGGCTGCCGATGAACAGGGGGTCAGCCTTACCGTAACGAACACCGGCAGTGTGGCAGGTACGGAAATCGTGCAGCTATATGTTGCCAAAAAGAACAGTGAGCTTTTCCGCCCTGCCAGGGAACTGAAAGGATTTGCCCGCGTAACACTCGCCCCCGGCGAGAAACAGCGCATCACCATTGCGCTGGACGATAAGGCGTTCCGTTTCCGGAATGTCAAGGCTAACCGCTGGGAGATCGAGGGCGGCGAGTACGAGCTGCTTGTCGGCGCAAGCGTGGAGGACATCCGGCTGTGCGAGAAAATCTCCGTGCATGGAACGGCTACCGTGCATCCGTATGAGGATAGGGACTTGGATTGCTATTATAAGGGCGATGTGCTGCACGTTTCCGATGCAGACTTTGAAAAGCTGCTGGGGCATCCCATCCCGAAAGGCAAAACCAAAATTGACCGCAATCTGACCTTGGGCGAATTGGACCACGCACGCAGCCCGCTGGGCTGGCTTGTCTGGCTTGTGCTGACGATCCTGCTGGATGTCAGCTATAAACGCGGCAAGCCGGACCTGAACATCTTGTTCCAGTACAATATGCCCCTTCGCGCCCTAGCAAAGATGACGAACGGTGCCATCAGCATGGGCATGGTGGACGGCATTGTCATGGAATTGCAGGGCTTCTGGATCCTGGGTCTTGTGCGGGTGATTTATGAAGCGATTAAGAATGTGGTGCTGAATGCGCAGATGGAAAAGCGTCTGCGCGGCGCTTGATGGAGGTTGCATTATGCAGTTTTGGAATAATTTTGCGGCTAAACACCCCGCCGCAGCCAAGTGGGTGCGCGAGGGCGGTTTGTTCGTCATCGTGTCGAACCTGATTACCGTGTTCAAGTATCTGCTGCTGCAATTTTTGCCCGCTGTGTTCAGCAGTCTGCCTGTGGTGGATTTCGGCTGGCCCGGCGTGGATGTGACCCTGTTTGGGGAAACCTTCAAGTGGAACATCCTCGGCTACGATGCCGCCCACGGCGGTCTGCCGTACTTTTGCGCTTACATGATTGCTATGGTGATTGGTGAATGCATCAACTTCCCGATCCAGCGCAATTTCGTGTTCCGCAGTAAGGGCAATTTAGGCAAGCAGATCGCGTGGTATGTGCTGGCTTTCTGCGTCATCACCTGCATCGTCAACTCCATCAACTGCGTATGGGTTGCCGTAGCCGGGCTGCTGGTGCCGGACTTTATTTATAACATCGGCACGACGGTTTTGAACGGCGGCGTGTCTATGGTCATTTTCTTCTTTGTCAACAAAATCATCTTCCCTGAAAGCGGGAAGTGATGGAGAAAATATCACTTTACGAGCGCCGCAGACAACGGATTGCAGTTTTGGATGATGAGCAAGCCCTGCTGATGAAATCCGTCATAGGTGGCTTGTCGCCGTGAATTGTGCACGTCTCGTAAGCAATTTGCGCTTACTATTGACCGACTGATCATGACTGGAGTAAAAAGAGCCAGGAGGGCCTTACCAAATCGGTAAGGTTCTCCAGGCTCTTTTTTCTCGCCGGAAAGTGCATGCAAAAGGGTTGCACAGAATAACGATACAACACGGAAAGGAAGAAAACTTATGATTAGACCAATTCTGAAGGCATAAACGTAAAATGCCTGACAATCATTTCATAACCACCTGCATGGATGGTGCAGCCGAACGGGGATATATGTCTGCCTCCAGACTTATACATTCTTCACGAGCAGTGCCTGATACGGTTCCAGTTCTACATCCGCCAGCCAGACGGACTGACCGTCTGCGGAACGGTAGCTGCCGCCCAAAGCGTCAAGAGCGGCCCCTGCCGGGTACTCGGTAAAGTTGAACAGCCCCACCAGCGTTTCCTCGCCGCGCTTGCGTACCAGCGCCAGGACGCCGGGGTTGTGGGTGTCCCAGGTGGTTACCCACGCGTCCGGGGCAAAGCACTCGTCTGCTCGCATTTTGCGCAGTTCTTCCATGCCCTGCCACAGCTTGTTCGGCAGCGTACCCTTTTGGGTGCGCTGTTTTGCGTTTTCCCAGTTAAACGCACTGCGGTGCAGGTTGCGGCTGTCGTCTGCCCGATTGGGGTCGGACTTATAATCCCAGCCGTTGAGCTGGGCAATCTCGTCGCCGGAGTTCAGCATCGGAAATCCCTGCAAAAATGCCATGACGCTATGCAGCAGCAGGTCGCGGCGGACCGCGTAGTCCAGCGCGATCACATCGCCCGATTCCAGTGCCTGCTCCACGCCGCACAGGCTGGCGGTGGTGCCGCAGCTGCGGGCATCGCCGGTGGCGGGGTCGTAGTTGTACAGCTCGCCCTTTGCCCAGCTTCCGGGAAAATCGCCCGCATAAAAATGGTAGAGATACTCCTTGTGCTTTTGGGGGTCAATATCAAAACGGTTCTCAGCCGCTTCATCCAGACCCCAGCCGATATCATCATGGCAGCGCAGATAGTTTACAAACCAGCAGTTGCCCGGCAGGGCGTGCAGGGCGTCCAGCTGTGCCTTCAGCAGGCGGGTGTCACGGCTTGCCAAGGCAGCCCACAGGTTGACCATGGTGGACACATTGTAAAGCATGTGGCATTCCGGCTTTTCGGGTGTGCCAAAGTACGCCGCCAGCTCCTTGGGCGCCATGACCACTTCGCCCTTGAGGATGACCGCCGGGCAGACACATTCCAGCACCATGCGCAGCATCCGCACAATGGTATGTACCTGCGGTAAATTGCGGCAGGTCGTGCCAAGCTGCTTCCAAATGTAAGGCACAGCGTCAATGCGGAACACCTCCACACCCAGATTTGCCAGATGCAGAATACTTTTGGTCATGTCCACGAACACCGCCGGGTTTGCGTAGTTCAGATCCCACTGGTAGTCGTGGAAGGTGGTCAGCACCCACTTGTGCATCTCCTCGCACCAGGTAAAGTTGCCGGGCGCGGTGTTGGGAAATACCTGCGGCACGGTCTGCTCGTACTGGTCCGGGATGGTGCGGTCATCAAACAGGTGGTAGTAGGCTTGAAACCACGGGTCGCCCGCCTTGGCCGCCATTGCCCAGCGATGGGTGCTGGCGGTGTGGTTCATAACAAAATCCAGACACAGGCTGATGCCGGCCTTGCGCAGTTCGCGGGTCAGATTTTCGAGGTCTTTATTCGTGCCGAGAGCCGGGTCTACGGTATCGAAATCCTCCACCGCATAGCCGCCATCGTTGTGGGGATGGGGCATCTGCAGCAGGGGCATCAGGTGCAGATAGGTCAGCTTTTGCTCCTTGAAATAGGGCAGCTTCTTTGCCAATTCTTTCAAATTTCCGGCAAACAGGTCGGTGTACATCGTCATGCCGAACATATTGCCCCGCTTGTACCAGTTCGGGTCGGCGGCACGGGCTTTGTCCAGCGCCTTCAGCTCGGCGCTGCGGGCGTCGTAGGCGTCTGCCATCTCCCGTTCAAGAACCTCCAAGCCATCCCGGTTGTTGTACAGCTCCATGAACAGCCATTCCAGCTCGTCCTTATGGCGGGCAAATCGTGCGGAAAATTCCTGCGCCATGGGTCAGCCCTCCACTTCTGTCAGGGTGGGCATGGCGGGGATGGCACCGCGGCGGCTGGTGGTGATGCTGGCCGCCTTGTTGGCAAAAGCCAGAATACTTTCCAGTTGGTCCGCCGTCAGGGTGTTCAAATCCTCCTTGCACAGCTTGGACAGCGCTGCCCCAAAGAAGGTGTCGCCTGCACCGTTGGTGTCGCCCACCTTGCAGGGAACACCGGCTACATGACCGGTTTTCTCTCCAAAGCGGTAGAACACACCGTTTGCACCCAAGGTGACAAAAATCAGCCGAATGCCGTTTTGTGCCAGCTGCGCCGTGCCGTTTTCGCAGTCGGCGGTGCCGGTCAGCAGGGGCAGCTCCTCGTCCGAAACCTTCAGGATATCCACCAGCGGCAGGGGAGCTTTCATTTGTGCGATTGCTTCTTCCTCGCTGTGCCAAAGGTTGGCGCGGTAGTTGGGATCGTAGGTGATGATTGCCCCCAGCTTTTTGGCACGGGCGGCGGCGTCCAACGTAGCGGTGCGGGCGGGGTCGGCGGTCAGACTGACCGAGCCGAAATGCACGATTTTGGCTGCATTCAGGGCTTCCTCCGGGATATCCTCTTTGCGCAGCATCACATCAGCGTTGGCACTGCGGTAGAAGCTGAAATCCCGCTCACCGGAGGCATCCACCGACACGACTGCCATGGTGGTAGGGTGGTCGGCATCGGTGACCATATAGCGGGTGTCTACCTTGTTTTCCTGCAAAACTTCGGTCAGATAGCGACCAAAGGCATCCTCGCCCACCTTGCCGATAAAGGTAGTCTGTGCGCCCAGCCGGGCAGCTGCAACTGCCAGATTGGCGGGGGCGCCGCCGGGGTTTGCCGCAAACTGCGGAATGCCGCGTTCATCCCTGCCGGTCTGGGTCAGGTCGATCAAAACTTCACCAATCGTTACAATATCCATGTGTATCTCTCCTTGCTGAATGTATCGAACAAAAAAGAAGCAGCTTTACTACTTCAAAAGATAACGAATATAGGCAGCTGCGCGCTCCGGGTGCGGTGCATTTGCAATGACACCGAGGTAAACGGATTCCTCGAAGCCGGCTTGTGCTATGAGGGGCGTGTCGGAAATATCCAGCGTTACGCCATCGGCAGACAATTCATCCAAGCTGCTGAAATCTGCATCCAATGTACGCAGGTCAAGAAAATATTCTTCGCCTTGCAGTTGCTCTCGCGCAGCGGTGTCCATTAGAATAACATCTAATTGCTGTGCGCTGACAGCAGCCAGCAGCTTCAGCTCAGAGGCATAGACATATTGTTCATCTGCATTGGCAGTTTCATTTATAATCAGCCCGGTCAGCAGATTGACCTGCTGCTTTTTTGTCAGATGCGCATCTTGGGCAAAGCCGTCCGTAAGCTGCCCGGTCAAATCAGAACCGGCTGAAATGTTCACAAGGCTAACGTACAGTACCGCTTCTTTTTTGGTGAAATGCCGATAAGCGGCATATCCGAAAATGTATAAAACGATTAAAATTCCTATGATGGGGAGTTTGTAGTATGCCCAAATGTGTTCCCATCTTTTGCGCCCATGCAGAGAGCGCAGGGTGGCAAGATCAGCGCTCTTCATCGTGCGATTCCTCATCTGCCGCATCGGGATCTCCGCCGATGAGATGGATGATTTTTACCAAGAGGAAAGAACATAGCATGGCACACAAGCCCATTCCCAAAAGAAAGGCGGGCGCGAATACGCAAACTGTGATCCACCCCATGACAGCGTAGATGAACGCCATCAGCAGGGTGCAGAACAAATAGCGAACTCCGACGGCAAAGGAGGTCCTTAAAATGCCAAGCGTCGTGTTTTCAAAACGTGCCAGCAGGGGAAATGCGTAGAGCAGTACAATGGCGTACAGCACGGCAGCACCGATCACCAGCGCTGTCAAAATCGTCCAGAATGCACTGGTGTTCCAAAGGCGGCTCAACACGAAGCCATCGACGCCCAAAAAGCAGCCAAGTGCCAGCAGGATAAGCCACAGCTTTGTGGCAGGCTTGAAATTGCTGCGAAACGCACGGAAGAACATACGGGTAAGACCCTCATCACGATCCTCAGCCATTTTCAATGTGCAGTAAAACAGCGCCGTAGTGGAGGCGCCGATCGTAAAAATCGGCAGGCTGCATATAAGCCACAAAATGTTCAGATAGGCGCTGTATGTCAGCTTTGTCAGCACAGAAAACCACGGCTTGTCCCACAGGTCACGCATACTGTACCTCTCAATCTCCTGTGGATTCACGCAGGATCAGATTCGTTTCCGTATAAACAGTCCGATAATTCAGCGAGGGCTCCTCAATACGGGTCATAAGCAGATTGGCGGCGGCATACCCCATGATTTGCCCGTGAATATGAATGGATGTCAGCCGAGGTGAAAAATACGATGCCTCTTGGCTGTCATCAAATCCGCAAATCCAGATGTCATCCGGAACGGAATAGCCAAGCCGATGCAAGGCGTTGATAAGATCCATTGCTATAAAATCATTGGCGCAGATAAAGGCGTCCGGCATGGTCGGGCAACCGCGCAGCGACTGATACAGATACTCCGAATAGTTTGGCTGTGCTTTTTGTGTTGCGCAGGTCGGCCAGTCGGTTGCCATACCAAAATGCTCGGCTGCATCTTTGTAAGCCAGGTAACGTTCATGAAAAGACTGGCAGTGCTCTTTATCCCCGGCAAAGGCGATACGTTTTCGTCCGCGCTGTGCCATCTGCGCCATCATGTTCTGAATTTCGATACGGTTTTCCATATACAGCCGATCAGCCTGCAGCGGAGGGCGCATTTCCGTCACGGGTGTGTCCACAAAAAGAAGCGGAATGCCCAGCGTACAAAGCATCTGGGCGTAATCATAGTCAAATACTTCAAAGCAGATGATGCCTGCCGTGTGCTCTGTGTTTAAGGAAGACGGCAGCTCCTTTGCAGCCAGCTCAGCGGGCGAAATGCGGTGGATCGTCATACAGGCGTGAAGATGCTGAAGCTCTGATTGAAAGCGATCCAACATCATTGCGGCAAAGTGGGAGTTATTCAAAAAACGGGTTGTCAGTATGGCAATTTCCCGCTTATCGACGGGGAGAATGGAAGCATCCCCGGCGTTGCTGTTCCCATCAAATACCGGAAGGTAGGAAAATTGCTTGTATCCCATTTCGGCAGCCTTGCGCAGGATCTTCTCCCGTGTGGCATCGGCCAGAACGCCGGTGTTATTGATAGCCTTGGAAACCGTATTGCGGGAGAGCTGAAGCTCGTTGGCAATATCCTGAATGGTGACTTTGGTAGACATGGCCTGCCTCGATTCTGTACACTCTATAAGTAAGCAATGTACTTTACTATATTCTGTAGGTATCTCCGTCCGGGAAATTCCTGTGTTTCTGATACCAGTATAGTGCATATGCACAAATTAGTCAAATGTAAAAACGCAAATCAGCATATTGCACATTCGCGCGCACCGGTTTTTGTGCAGCTGCACGAATGTACCGTAATTCGCTTAAAAACGAGGAAAACGCCATTGACTTTTGCGATTGGTGATGGTATAAATAAATCACAGGGTTTTACAAATGCACCATTCAAGGGGGTCTGAGCAGAACATGTTGTGCAAATGTAAAACAAAGAAGAAACGGTACAATGAAATCAAAAAGGAGGAGAATGATTCATGAAACAAAAGTCAGTTGCACCCCAAAGCGCGGTCATGGCGGTTGACCGTAAACTGCATAATACATGGGTGTACATTAAGCGTCATTGGCAGCTCTACCTGCTATTTCTGATGCCGGCTGTATTGCTGACCCTTGTATTCCGCTACATTCCTATGGGCGGTGTACTGATCGCCTTCCAAAAATACAACCCGTTCAAGGGCATATGGGGCAGCGAATGGGTCGGGTTCAAGAACTTTACGCGGTTCCTGTCCTCGCCGGATTTCATGCGGTATTTGATCAACACCTTGAAACTGAGCGTCTATGGCTTGCTGTGGGGCTTCCCCATTCCGATTTTGTTGGCCTTCCTGCTCAACCGCATTAAAAGCAATAAGATCAAGCAGAAGGTACAGCTTGTCCTGTATATGCCCAACTTTATTTCCGTGATCGTGCTGTGCGGTATCGTGCGCGTTCTGCTGTCTGTCACAGGTCCTGTAAATGGGCTGTTTCATACCGGCATCAACTTTATGACATTGCCGGAGGCTTTCCGCCCGATTTACATCATCAGCGGAATCTGGCAGGGCGCAGGTTGGTCCTCCATTATGTACACAGCCGCGCTTTCCAACGCCAGCCAGGAGCTGAAAGAAGCCGCCATGCTGGACGGCGCGAACCTGATTCAGCAAATACGAACCGTTGAATGGCCCGCCATCAAGGATATGGTCGTGATTCAGTTCATCCTGCAGGCAGGCAACATTATGAGCATCGGCTTTGAAAAAGCCTACGCACTGCAAACGGATCTGAACCTGGATTCGGCAGAAATCATCGCCACTTATGTGTATAAAAAAGGTCTGTTAGACGGTGATTACAGCTTTTCAACAGCAGTCGGTCTGTTCAACACAGTTATCAATGTCATATTGCTTATCGCTGTAAACAAAGTCGTTGCCAAGATGAACGATGGGCAAGGCTTGTAAGGAGGTGCCCGCTATGTCTAAGAAAAAGTCTGGAATGCAGATCTATACCAAACAAGACAAAGCCATCCTCTACTGCGGCTATGCACTGTTGGCTGTGTTTCTCATCGCCATTATTGTGCCGATGGTTTACATTGTGATCGCTTCGTTCATGGACCCCGTCACATTGCAAAACAAGGGCATTTCCTTTGACTTCAGCAAATGGAGCCTGGATGCCTATGAGCGCGTCATCTCGGACAAGCAGATATGGGTCGGCTTCAAAAACGCTGTTCTTTATTCGGTTATATTTACCGTCATTTCCGTTGCCGTAACGATGCTGGCAGCTTACCCGATGTCGCTGCCGGACTTCAAGGGAAAGAAATTTTTCAACACCTTATTCGTTATCACGATGTTCTTCAACGGCGGTCTGATCCCTACCTACCTGCTCATCAACAATATCGGTCTGCTGGATTCCATGTGGGCGGTTATCCTGCCGGGTGCATTCAGCGTCTGGAATATGATCATTGCCCGTACCTACTATCAGGGGATCCCGCGTGAGCTTCGTGAGGCAGCCGATGTGGATGGTGCCAGCGAAATGCGCTACTTCTTTAATATCTTGCTGCCGGTTTGTATGCCGGTAGTGGCGGTGCTTGCTCTTTGGCAGTTTGTCGCTATGTGGAACAGCTATTTTGACGCGATGATCTACCTGAACAGTGCCTCCAAACAGCCCCTGCAGTTGGTGCTGCGCTCTATCCTGATTCAAAGCCAGCCCGAATCCGGTATGATTGCCGATATTCAAAGCACGGCTGAACGCGCAAAAATGGCCGAGTTGCTCAAGTATGCAACCATTATCATTTCCAGCCTGCCGCTGTTGGTCATGTACCCCTTCTTCCAAAAGTATTTTGATGCAGGCATTATGGCGGGCTCCGTCAAGGGCTGATTGTTAGGAAAACTCGACCGGGATTTCCCGGCCGCAATATTAAAAAAGGAGAAAAACGCAATGAAAAAATTGATTTCACGCTGCAATTTCCTCAAAATGGGCGCCTTGGCGAGCGCTGTTATGATGCTGGCCGCCTGCGGCGGCGGTGCCGGAGGCGGAAAAGATTCGGGTGCCAATGTAGATGTTACCGGCACCGTTTCGTTTCCTCTGGCGGAGCAGGTAACCTTTACCGGTATGACAAGCTATCCGGTCGGCAGTGAATCCGATCCGAACAACCGTACCATTTTCAAACGTCTTGAGGAAGCCACCAATGTACATATCGACTGGACGGCTATTCAGGCTGACCAGTGGAGCGATAAAATCACCCTGAATATGTCCAACCCCAGCACTCTGACGGATTTTGTCTTTACGGCAGATTTCAGCGACAGTGACCTGCTGCGCTACGCAGATCAGGGCGTTATTGTCAATCTGGAGGACTACATCGACAACAATATGCCCAACCTCAAGAAGGTTTTTGAGATGTACCCGGAGTACCGTACCATGTGTACAGATTCCGAGGGACATATCTGGGCGTTGCCGTGGATCGAGCAGTTGGGCTCTGAAAAGACGGCGATCCAAACGGTGGGAAATATGAGCTTCATCAACAAGAAGTGGCTGGATTTCCTGGGTCTGGAGATGCCGACGACGGTAGATGAATTTGAGCAGGTACTGATCGCTTTCCGCGACAACGCGGATGCCATCAAGAGCGAGTTTGGCATTGAGGGTGATATCATCCCGATGTCCTGCATTGTCAACAACGGTGACCAGGATCCCAGTATCCTGATCAACGGCTTTGGTGAGGGCTATGGTGATGCCGATAAGGATCGCCACATTGCCGTCACGGATGACCTGAAGGTTATCTGCGCGGCCACTCAGCAGGGCTACCGTGAAGGTCTTGACTGGCTGCACAAGCTGTATTCTGAAACCTCATTGACCCCGAATGCTTTACGCAGGAATGGTCCACCTATGTTTCTAAAGGCAAGGCCGGTCGTTACGGCGTCTGCTTTAGCTGGGATGTTGCCAACATCGACAACCTAACCGATTGGGAACCCCTGCCCGCACTGACTGCCGATACCCGCAATATCACCCCGCAGAACGGCTCCTTCACCAGCGGCTTTGGGCGCGGCAAGTGTGTTGTCACCGCCAAGGCATCGAACCCCGCGCTGGTTTGTGCCTGGCTCGACCAGATGTATGCACCTCTGCAGTCTCCCCAGAACAACTGGGGTACCTACGGCGATGAAACTGGTTTCAATATCTTTGAAATGTCCACGAACGATAAGGGCGAGCCGATGCTGAAGCACGCCCCCCTCGGCGATGCGTCCCCCGTTGAAGTCCGCGAAGCACAGTGTGTCGGCGGTCCTCTGGCGGTTCTGGATGATTACTACGGCGTTTATGTCACCTGCCCGGACGATGCACAGTACCGTTTGGACTGGATCAAGGATATTTACACCCCGGATATGAACAAAAAGTATGTTTACCCCAATGTTTTTATGAGCACCGAGGACACCGAGCAGGTTTCCAACCTTCAGGCAGATCTCCAAACCTACATGAACACCCAGAAGGCAAACTGGATCATGAACGGTACTACCGATGCTGAGTGGAATGAGTACCTCGACAAACTGGAAGCCTACGGATTGTCTGACTATCTGGCAATTATGCAGAAGTATCTTGACGCCTATTACGCAAAGCAATAAGCTACACCAGGAGGAATCCATGAGCAATACAATTTTGCAGAAAGCACGCGATTACGAGGAAGAGCACAGCGCTGCCATTTCTGCGGCAGAGCGCCCGGCCTACCACTTGACCCCTTATGTGGGCTGGATGAATGACCCGAACGGCTTTTCCTTCTATCATGGGAAATACCACCTGTTTTACCAGTATAACCCCTACGCAACACAATGGGGTCCGATGCACTGGGGACACGCGGTCAGCACAGACTTGCTGCATTGGGAGTATCTGCCCTGCGCCATTGCTCCGGATTCTCCGTCTGATAACGGCCCCGGCTGCTTCTCCGGCTCGGCCACCGAAATGGACGACGGCCGTCAGCTCTTAATGTACACCAGCGTGGTTTCCGAAAAGCAGCCGAATGGTGAAATGCGGGATATTCAGACCCAGAGCGTTGCTGTGGGCGATGGATTGGATTACGAAAAACCTGCCTGCAACCCGGTGCTGACCCAGAAAGATCTGCCGCAGGGATTCAGCAAGTTCGATTTCCGTGACCCGAAGATCTGGCGCGAAGCTGACGGCACCTACTCTGCCGTGACCGTTGCCCTGACTGAGGACGGCAGCGGTGCAGCCGTACTGTTCCAAAGCAAGGACGGTTTCGACTGGCATTTTGTTACCGTGCTGGCGCGCAACAACAACGTGTACGGCAAAATGTGGGAGTGCCCGGACTTTTTTCCGCTGGACGGCAAGCATGTACTGATGGTCGGACCGATGGAAATGCGTCCGTCCGGTGAGTTCCACAACGGACACAATGTGATCGCGTTTGTCGGCAGTTATGATGAGAAAACGCATACCTTTACCCACGAACAGGTGCAGCTGGTGGACGGCGGCATCGACTTTTACGCCACCCAAACCACACAGGCACCCGATGGGCGCCGCCTGATGACGGCGTGGCTGCAAACCTGGTCTGACACCGAGGATAAGCCGCAGGGATGCAAGTGGTTCGGGCAGACCATCTGCCCGCGCGAGCTGCATCTGAAGGACGGACGCATTGTGCAGACCCCGGTTCGGGAGCTGGATGCCGCCCACGGTAAGCGCACGCTGCACGAAGATGTGACTGTACAGAATGAAACTGCGCTGGCTGGCATCGGCGGGCGCATTGCCGACCTGACCGTTACCGTGGCAGCGGGCGAATACCGCAGCTTTACCGTTAAGCTGGCAGCCGATGCAGCGTATCACACCCGCCTGACCTATGACCCCTACACCTCGCTGCTGACGCTGGATCGCAGCTGTGCCGGTTCCCGCGCCGATATTGTGCATACCCGCAGCTGCAAGGTGCGCAGCCAAAACGGCGCTCTCAAGCTTCGCATCCTGCTGGATAAAAACAGCGTGGAGGTTTTTGTCAACGATGGCGAGCAGACGATGACAGCGTGGATCTACACCCCGCAATCCGCCGATGGCATCACCTTTGCTGCAGACGGTCAGACAACCATTACCGTGGAACAGTTTGAACTGAATCTGTAACTGGATATTCCCTTCGTTTCTCCTTCATAAACACAGGAGGCTGCTGCACTTGGATTTTTTCCTTGTGCAACAGCCTCTTTTTAAGTGCGCCCGAAGGAATTCGAACCCCCGGCACCTGCCGTCGGAGAACTACGACAGGGTGGTATAGACTGACGATGAAACGTGAATTTTGTTGGTTCTGCACATTTGCTGCCAAAACAGGAAAAAGCCCATTGTTGGTTGTCACAATAGGCTTTTCCGATATTTTGCAGCACCACTGCACAGTAGTGGTCAAATGGTGGTCAGGCATGGAGGGGTATAAAAGCAGAAACATAGAATACGATCCTCGCCACTTGACGCAACGGATGATTTTGTATACAATATTAATAAACAACAAATATGGAGGCGCTTGATGAAAAGTGTTTCTCTTGTTTCCTTAAAGGACCAAGCTGCCGCGGCGCTGCGGCGGGAAATATACGCGGGTGAGCTGCCGGATGGTGCCGAGCTGCGGCAGGAGGATATTGCCGCGCAGCTGGGTATCAGCCGATTGCCGGTGCGCGAGGCGATGCAGCAGCTTCAAAACGAGGGGCTGCTGGAGCGCCTGCCCAACCGCCATGTGCGGGTGGTGGGGGTGACTGCCGCGCGTCTGCGGCAGAGCTTTGCCGTGCTGGCGGCTATGGAGTGCGAGTTGTTCGCGCTGGCAGACACCGCCCTGCGGGAAAAGGGGCTGCCCGACCCGGCGTGCGATGCGGAGTTCCATTTGGCAGCCGCCGAGGTGCTGGACAATCCAACGCTGTATCAGCGCTTTTTCACCCAGCGGCAAGGGTTGTTGGACGCCGCGCAGGCGCTGGGGGCGGCTGAACCCGCCGCACTGATCGAGCGCAACCGCGCCATTGCCGAGGCGTTCACGGTGGGGAAGGATACCGCGCCGCACATCCGCCGTTACTATGATGATCTGACCGAACAGACCGCGAAGGAGCTTGTCGTATGAGCCTTGCACCATTAAATCCCATTCAGATGCTGCCCGCCCGCGACCGTGTGGCGGCAGCACTGCGGGAAGCTATTTTAAGCCACCAGTTTGCCGAGGGCGAAGAATTGACCCTGAAGGACACCGCCGCCCAGCTGGGCGTGTCGTCTACGCCGATCCGCGAGGCATTCCAGATGCTGGCGCGGGAGGGGCTGATCGAGCTGCGCCCCAACCGCGGAGCCATCGTGCTGGGCATGAACGAGAAGCGCCTGCGCGACCACTACGAGACCCGCGCCGCGCTGGAACGCGCCGCTGTGGTATTGGTATGCCGCAAAAAGGCAGACATTGACCCCGTCAAGTTGGCCTACATACAGGCAGCGTCCGCGCTGGCGCAGAATGACAGCGCGGGCTACAGCGCGCAGAACCAAGCGTTCCACATGGCGATCTGGACTGCAGCCGACAACGACGCCATGAAAGAACTGCTGTCGAGTCTGTGGAATGGTCTGTCCATGGGTCACAAGGTCACGCAGGAGCACTACGCTGAAATCAGTATGAACGAGCATTACAAGATTCTGGACGCGCTGAAAGCCCGCGATGAGGTGCTGGCGGGCAATCTGATGGAATCCCACATCATGCGCAGCTTGGAAAACGTGCTGACGCATTTGAGGGCGGAGTGATTGACGGCGTAAGGAAAGCCGGATGTTCGCCCTTACAAGGGTGCAAAAACCGCCCGCGTTGTTCATCCTGCACAAAACCATAACGGCAAAATTTGCAGTTTCGACAAACTTCAAAACACCCTATTGACATTTTCGGTCATTGGGTGTATTCTCTGATTGTCGTTTGGATACATTATCAATTATCAATTATCACTCACGGCGTTTCACAGATTGGTTTGCGGCAGACCTCCTCTCCTTGCTGCCGCAAACCGCCGTATCCATCGGGGCAGCCGGAACGGCCGCCCCGTGAAAACCCGGACAGGGGCCCGTCCGGGTGATAGATTCCACTGCTATTTGGATACAATATTAAATATCAAAGCAAAAAGGAGGCAACATCCAGTGAATCCCACAGTTATCACCCTCTGCTTTCTGGCATTTGCGATCATTATGTTCGTGCTGGAAAAGATTCCTCTGGGCCTGACAGCCACGATCGTTTCCGTGGGTCTGTGCGTGACCGGCGTCCTTGAACCCAAACAGGCGTTCGCCGGGTACGTCGATTCTAATGTCATCCTCTGCGTGGCTATGTTTGTGGTTGGGCAGGCGTTGTTTGAAACCGGCATGGCCAACAAGATCGGTGGCCTGGTCACCAAGTTCGCCAAATCGGAGCGTCAGCTCATCATCGCCATCATGGTCATCACCGGTCTTATGTCCGGGTTCCTGTCCAACACGGGCAGCGCGGCCGTACTCATTCCTGTGGTAGTCGGCATTGCGGCCGAGAGTGGTTACAGCCGCAGCCACCTGCTGATGCCGCTGGTTTTTGCGGCGGCACTGGGCGGCAACATCTCCATCATCGGTGCGCCGGGCAACCTGATGGGCGTCAGCGCCCTGAACGAGCTGGGCATCGAAACGAGCTTCTTTGAGTACCTGATCGTCGGCGGTCCTATGATGCTGGCGGGCATCCTCTACTTCGCCTTGTTCGGCTACAAGCTGCTGCCCAAAAACAGCGGCGCGGCATCGCTGGAGGATGACCAGTTTGCTGTCAAGGATTACTCCGACGTTCCCAAGTGGAAGCAGTATATGTCGCTGGCTGTGCTGGTCATCGCCATTCTTGCGATGGTGTTTGAAAAGCAGATCGGCATCAAGCTGCAGGTTTCCGCATCGGTTGGCGCCATCATTCTGATCCTGACCGGTGTCATCAGCGAAAAAGAGGCACTGAAGTCCATCGACCTCAAGACCGTGTTCCTTTTTGGGGGTTCGCTGGCACTGGCAACGGCGCTGGAGCATACCGGCGCGGGCAGCCTGATTGCTGATACGCTGATTGGAGCCATGGGCAACGAAGTCCACCCGCTGATCCTGCTGGTCGTCATCTTTGTCATCACCTGCACAATGACCAACTTTATGTCCAACACTGCCACCACGGCGCTGATGGTTCCCATCGCGGTGTCGCTGGCGCAGGGCTTGGGCGCAGACCCCCGCGCGGTGGTCATTGCCACGGTCATTGCAGGCAGCTGTGCCTACGCAACGCCGATCGGTATGCCCGCCAATACAATGGTTGTCGGCATCGGCGGCTACAAATTTATCGACTACGTCAAGGCAGGTCTGCCGCTGATCCTCGTCAGCTTTATCATCTGCATGGTGATCCTGCCGGTAGCGTATCCGTTCTTCCCCGCATGATCTCATAAACAAACATTTGAAATTTACATAGGAGGCATTCAATCATGACCAAAGAACAAAGTGTTGAACTCATGACCGACAAGATGGCGAAATTCGTCGCCTATGTCGGCAAGAAGCTGCCCGACGATGTCGAGGCTAAGCTGCAGGAGCTGCGTCAGCAGGAGACCACCCCGCTGGCAACCGCCATCTATGACACGATGGCGCGCAACCAGAAGCTGGCTGTTGACCTGAACCGCCCCTGCTGCCAGGACACCGGTGTGCTGCAGTTCTGGGTAAAGTGCGGCGTCAACTTCCCGCTGATGGGTGAGCTGGAGGCTCTGCTGAAGGAGGCCGTCGTCCGCGCTACCTTCGCCGCACCCCTGCGCCACAACAGCGTGGAAACCTTCGACGAAGTGAACACCAAGCGCAATGTCGGCAAGGGTACGCCCACCGTTTTCTGGGATATCGTACCCGATGACGACCACTGCGAAATCTACACCTACATGGCAGGCGGCGGCTGCACGCTGCCGGGCAAGGCGATGGTGCTGATGCCGGGCATGGGCTACGAGGGCGTGACCAAGTTCGTCCTGGACCAGATGACCAGCTACGGTCTGAACGCCTGCCCCCCGCTGCTCGTCGGTGTCGGCGTGGCTACCAGCGTGGAAACCGCCGCGCTGCTCTCCAAGAAGGCGCTGATGCGCCCCTTGGGCAGCCACAACCCCAACCCGCGCGCTGCCGAGATGGAGAAGCTGCTGGAGGACGGCATCAACTCCATCGGCCTGGGGCCCCAGGGCATGAGTGGTAAGAACTCCGTCATGGGCGTGCATATCGAGAACACCGCTCGCCATCCGTCCACCATCGGCGTTGCCGTCAACGTTGGCTGCTGGAGCCACCGCCGCGGTCACGTGGTATTTGACAAAGACTTGAACGCAACTGTAACGACTCATTCGGGGGTGCAACTGTAATGGTAGAAATCAGAGACGGTAAAAAGGTTTTGGTCACGCCTGTCAGCGCCGAGGATCTGGCTGACATCAAAATTGGTGACATCGTGTATCTCGACGGCGATCTTATGACCTGCCGTGACGTGGCGCACCGCCGCCTGGTCGAGGGCGGTCGTGAGCTGCCCTACGACATCCGCAACAAGGCCATCTTCCACGCAGGTCCCATTGTCCGCCCCATTCAGGGTCAGGACGATGCCTACGAGATGGTTTCTGTCGGTCCCACCACCTCGATGCGCATGGAGAAGTTCGAGTATGAGTTCACCCAGCACACCGGTGTCCGCGTCATCGTGGGCAAGGGCGGTATGGGTCCCAACACCGAGCGCGCCTGCAAGGAGTTCGGCGCCATCCACTGCGTGTTCCCCGCCGGCTGCGCCGTTGTCGCCGCAACCGAGGTACAGCGCATTTCCGAGCATCACTGGGACGAGCTGGGTATGCCCGAAACGCTCTGGTGCTGCAAGGTCAAGGAGTTTGGTCCGCTGATCGTTTCCATCGACGCCAATGGCGACAACCTATTCGAGAAGAATAAGGTTGACTTCAACAAAAAGAAGGACGCTGCCATCGAGGAGATCTGCAAGCACGTCAGCTTCATCAAATAAGCCATTCACTATTTCTCTATACAGCCATAAACGCACAAAGGGACACTTCGCATTCGTGCGGGGCGTCCCTTTGTGTTTCCGGGAGGAATTCTATGACCCCATTGGAGATTACTCTGCTCATTCTGCTGGCGACGATCCTTGCGTTTGTCAGCGGCAAAATCCCGTTTGCCGTCATCTCATCCGGCATCATTCTGGCGCTGATTTTAACAGGCGTAATGACCCCTGCCGAGGCGTTCGGCGGGTTTATCAACACGAACGTCGTTATGTTTGTGGCGATGTTTGTGATTGGCGCAGGGCTGACGAAAACCGTTCTCATTGACAAGGCGCAGAGCCTTGTCGTGCGCTACAAGGACAACCAGCGGATCCTGATTTTTCTGTCCTGCGCAGCAGCGGCGTTTTTGGGTGCCATCACCAGCGCCACGGCAACGGCAGCCATTATGATCCCGCTGCTGGTGGGCATTGCCAACGACATCGGCACCAGCCGCAGTAAGCTGCTGTACCCGGCGATGGCGTGCGCCAACATTGCCACCCAGATGACCTTTATGGGGCAGGGCGCCAGCAATATGGCGTGGAACGATGTTATGATGAAAGCCGGTGCGCCCAACCCGCTGCACGTCTGGGATTTTACCGTGGCGCGCATTCCAATGCTGGCAACAGCGATTTTGTACATGACCTTTGTCGGCTACAAGCTCATGCCTGATATTCCGAACGGGAAGTTCTCGGATGGCGCATCGGGGCAGACCGGCAGTGAAAAAATCAGCCCCGCCAAGCAAAAGCTGGCTATGATCATCATTCTGGCAACGATTGCCCTGATGCTGCTGGAAAATGCCATCGGCATCAAAATGTACCTGACCGCCTGCCTTGGCGCAGTGCTGCTGGTGCTGACGGGCGTGCTGAGCGAGAAGGAGGCGCTGGCATCCATCCACCAGCCGACGATCTTCCTGTTTGCGGGCGTGCTGGCGCTGTCCGATGCCATCCAGAAAACAGGCGCCGGCGATGTTGTGGCGGATTGGATGATCAAAATCCTGGGCGGTACGACGAATACCTACTTGATTATGGCTGTATTCTTCCTTGTGCCGTTTGTGCTGACGCAGGTCATGTCGAACCTTGCCACGCTGACGATTTTTATTCCTCTCGTCACATCTGCCTGTCTTAAGATGGGGCTTGACCCGCGCGCTGCCGTGGTGGGTGTTATCACCGCCAGCTGCATTTCCATTATGACCCCGATGGCCGCGCCCTGCCAGATCATGATCATCGAGCCGGGCGGGTATAAGCTGAAGGACTACTTAAAATGCGGCACACCCTTGGCGGCGCTGCTCTGCATGATGTCCATCCTTGTGCTGCCGATGATGTTCCCGCTGTATTATCTGCAATGATATTATGTTCCCAAGTCTGGGGGCAAGCGGCAAATTAGACATTTTTCTTCAGCATTTATTTTGATGTACACGGTTTCTTTTATTATTTACATAACCGTGTGATTGACGCCAGTATGCGTATTATTTGATTTTTATTGAATTTACATCAAGATTTGCGGGGAAAGTGTACCCTTACGCCCGGATAGAGCAGAGAAAATATATAAGAGCCCGGAGGACCTTACCAAATCGGTAAGGCCCTCCGGGCTCTTTTTTCTCCCCGGAAAGTGTATTCAAAAGGGTTACACAAGGAAACAGAAAAAATCAAGAAAGAATGTGAGTATATGACAAACGCGAAACAGACAAACTGTGCGAAATACGCACGAGGACCGCCAAAGTGAATCAGAACTGATTCACTCTGGGGCAGTAAAACCGAAAAAGTGAATCAAATCTGATTCACTCCCACATCTCGCCCAAACAAGCCCCGTGTGGGGCAGATACTCCGCGTCGCACACGGACGCGACATCACCCACAAAACCGCCGTTTGGCGCATTTGTGGGGCTGTGGGGCGGCGTCAGCCGTACAACTTAACACTAGAGAGTAAAACTTACTACACACAAAAAGACGATAGTATGAGATAATAGATGTATACCAAACAAGAAAGGATGATGTGAATGACTACCACAAGATTACCGAAAACCATTACCGCCGGCGCGCTGCTTGCAACGCCGATACCGCCCGTAAAATGGATTATCTCCGGCTTACTCCCGGCAGGGCTGGCAATTTTTGCCGGTCCCAGCAAGGCGGGCAAAAGCTGGCTGACACTGTGGCTCTGCTTGCAGATTTCGCAGGGGAAATCTGTGTGGGGGCGTGAAATAGAACCGAGAACCGTGCTGTATTTCTCGCTGGAAGATACACTGGGTCGTCTGCAAGAGCGCCTTTACCAGCTTGTCGATGCAGAAGAAGACCCGGAACGTCTCATCTTGCAGACGGAAAGTCACGGAATTGGGCAGGGATTGGAAGAACAAATCGTCAGTTTCATCCATACTTACCCCGATATTAGCCTCATCGTCATCGATACCTTGCAAAAGGTACGAAAAAGCGACCAGAATGGTAGTATGTATGCCAATGACTATAAGGATATTGGCGCATTAAAGGAACTTGCCGATAAGTACGGCATCTGCATCCTGCTGGTGCATCATTTGCGTAAGCAATCATCGTCAGACCCCTACGACCAAATTTCCGGCTCAACCGGCATTATGGGTGTGGCAGATACGACATGGCTTATACATCGTCAGCGCATGAGTAAAACCGCGACAATTCGTGTAATTGGACGTGACATGGACGAGAAAATGCTGCATATCCGCGAAGAAAACTGCGTCTGGACGTTGGATGAGGAAGAAACCGCAGAACAGCAGGCGTTGAAAGCTATTCCTGACTACCTTTGGAAAGTTGCAGACTACATTGACTCGGTTGGAAAATGGCAGGGCACAGCTACGGAATTGCTTGTTGCAGCGAACATTTCTGATGTAAAGCCTAACCAGTTCACTTACAATATGGCCAAGTATTTTGATAAAGTATTTGAACCAAAAAACATCCGATATAAAACCCATCGAAAAAACAAGGTTCGCC
>ULZT01002367.1_pt1 | contig 44473 bp, 34 predicted proteins | sample 1963371 | NCBI WGS metagenome assembly ULZT01 (sample SAMEA4835897, study PRJEB28245) | human gut metagenome | biome: gut microbiome; material: fecal sample | place: Denmark | collected 2008
GAAGAGTTAATTTACACGAACCCCGGCAATCACGCAACCCGGCCCCTCACGGACACCCCGCGAACCATTGGAAGACAACGCATCCACCGGCGTGTCGAAAACACCTCTGAACGGCCGTAAGACCGGTCCGGAACCCGAAGACAACGACCACACGAACCAAAAACAAACACCACACGGCGTGTCACCACCACATAAGGAACACATGAGGAATCCAACACCGCTTTACGAAAGCAAAAATAGACTTGGCCGCACTGGAAGTGACATACGCAATGGAATACACGTCGAAATACAGCGAGGGCCGCCGACTGGGGAAGTCGACAGCCCTCGCTGTATTTCAGTTGTTATTCAGTTATTGATGTTGACCCACTAGAAGAAAGCGAAATCAGGCGGAGATTTCAGCCTTGGCCTTCTTGCGATCCATGTAGCGCTTGATAGCCAGAGCCTCAAGTGCAATCACCAGAACAGCGGTCACGCCCCAAGCCACGTACATGGCAGTCTTCCAGATCGGGGTATCGACCTTCGGCTCACCATCTGCATACTGCCAGCTGTTGGCGGCGGTGTACAGAATGTTGTGAGCAGCGGTACGCATGGCCTTCACGGAGGTTGCAGATTTGTCGGTAATGTGGTTGGTGATCTTGGTGGTGGCCAGCATGGAATCGTTGCCGTTACGGATCTCCTGATCACCATTCTGGTAGCCGTAGCCGCCGAAGTAATCGGTCAGAACGAAGCCCTTGAAGCCCCACTCGTCACGGAGCACGGTGTTCAGCAGGTTGTTGGAGGCACCGGCATAGGTATAACCGATGTAGTTGAAGGAGCTCATCACAGCCTGTGCGCCGCCTTCCTTCACGCTCATCTCGAACGGCTTGAGGTAGATCTCGCGGATGGCCTGCTCGTCCGCCCAGGTGCACACCATGTTGGTACGGTTGGTTTCCTGATCGTTCAGAGCGAAGTGCTTCATGAAGGAATACACGCCCTTCTCCTTAGCGCCGGCGATCTCGTGGGAAGCCATAACACCGGAGAGCAGGGAGTCCTCGGAGAAGTACTCGAAGGTACGGCCGGAGAAAGCGCCACGGTGGATGTTCATAGCCGGAGCGTACCAACCAGCAACGTGCATGTCATGAGCCATGTCGCCGATCATCTCGCCGAACTGCTTGGCCAGATCCTTGTTCCAGGTGCAGGCGAATGCGGTGGAAGCCGGGAAGCCGATGGAGCCAACGCCGGTGAAGTTGTTGTTCAGCGAGGCCGGACCGTCAGCATCGGTGAGCTGGATCTTGCCAACGGAGGAGACAGCCGGGGTGCCGTAGCCACCGTTGGCGATGAGGTTGTCCATATCATCGAAGGTCAGCTGGTCAAGCAGCTTCTCCCAATCAGCATCGTCGTAATCCTTGCCGTACATGTCAGCCAAGCGGAGACCATTCTTGGCACCGGTGGTCGGCATTTCGTCGGAATCATCGTCATACTTGGTCGGATCATAGTTGCCGTTGTTGGTGAAAGCAGCCTTGACTTCGTCGCTCATGGAGAAGTTGGTCGGGGCTGCGGTGGCTTCAGCGTAGTTCGCGAAGTGATTGGCGCGGGACAGATAGGTCACATCGCCAGCGGCATAGTCGAACTGGTTGGTAGCCACGGTCTGATCATCGTTGTGGGTGTTCGACTCGGAGTCGTAGGTGATGGTGTCAGCAACGTTGATCCTCTTGGAATCGATCACATGGTGAGAATCGGACTGGATAGAGATGGCGTAATCACCCTTCTCCAGCACCCAAGCCCTGGCATCCTTGTTGTCATAGGAAGCCATATCGTCATCATCGAACTCGATCTTCACAGTCTCAGAGGCGCCCGGCTCAAGCTTCCCGGTCTTCTCGAAAGCGACGAGGTTCTTGGAGGCCTTCTCGATACCGCCATCGGTGTACGGCGGGTTGTAGTAGACCTCAACAACGTCCTTGCCGGCGGTGTCGCCAGTGTTGGTGACGGTCACATCAAACGTGACCTTGCCATCCTTGTGGAAAACGTCACCCATCTTCTGCTCAAAGCTGGTGTAAGACAAGCCGTAACCGAACGGATAGATGACCGTGTCATCGTAGTTGATCAGACCTTCATCGGCTGCAGTCTCATAGAACTTGTAGCCCACATAAATACCTTCGACATAGTTAACGAAGGACGGAAGCACGGTAGTTTCCTGACCGGTGAAGCCGGTGTACTTAGCAGCCAGATCGTCGACGTTATCGTAGATGAATGCACCATCGGCACCAACGGAAGACGAGCTGGCAGCAGCAGCGCCATCAGTGTTGTTAAACACTGGGGTCTTGGTCAGATCCTTAACGAACGTGTCGGAAGTCTTGCCGGACGGGTTGGTTTCGCCAGCGAGCACGTCACCGAGTGCGGAGAAGCCGGTCTGGCCTGCAGGCGGGCACCACAACACGGACTTGATCTGCGGGTAGTTGCTCAGGAAGTCGAACTGGAAAGCATTTGCACCGTTATAGACGAGCGTGACCTTGTCGAAGTTCTTGGTGACCAAGTCAATCATGTCGCGCTCAGTCTTGCTCAGCTGCAGGAAGTGCTCACCATCCTGGAAGTCATCATAATCCTTGGAGTTGTTCTTGTAGGTAATGGTTTTGGCCTTCATGTTGGTCGGCAGATCAGCACCTTCGCCACCGACACGGGTGATCACCACAACAGCCTCATCGGAGAAGCTCTTGGCGTCAGAAATCAGCGAATCGGAATATTGGCCGGCCGGAACCTCAGGCAGGGTCCAATCCTGGGACCACATAGCAACAACCGGACGGTCCGCACGATAATCGGTGTACAGCTTGCTCAGATCGGCGTTGGTTTCAAGACCAGCTTCCTTCATGCCATCAAGCAGGGAAACGGTGTCGTACTGGTCAGACATGGAGCCGGAGCCGGTGCCTCCATAGACCGGGTTGGTGGAGCCCCAACCGAACACGTTGACCTTCTTGTTGCTCAGCGGCAGGTTGGAATCATCATTCTTCAGCATGGTGATAGCTTCCGACTGCACTTCCTTGGCCAGCTCATTAGCCTTGGAAACAGTAGCGTCAGACAGCATGTACTTCGTGAGGGTCGCGTTGTTGAGCAGCGTCGCCATCGGACCGGACAGCATCATGGAAACCGCGACGACAATACCGACCAGCGCTACAAGCCAAGACTCGGAGTGGATGATCTTACGGGTCGCGACTTCCTTCACCGTCTTCTTATTGACGGCGAAAGTGACAATCAGCGCGAGCACAAATAGCACGCCAATCGCAATCAGGTACGGCGTCAACGAACCGATAACGTTCATGACGTCAGCCATGTTGATTTGCAGCATGGTCTGCCTCCTCCTTGATTCTCATAACCGAACGACATGCAGGCTCCGATTTCCTCATCGAAACCAGAAATCGCGTAACGCTGCCCCGCGTCGCATGATTTCCAGAAGTGAAGACACTTCTTCATGTCGATATCTCGATTTCACCAAAATCCGCGGAAAAGTGCTCTGATTTTTTCCCAGCCTGTCGTTTCGCGTGCATAATCTGCATACCACTTGCGCATGCAAAACTACCGTTCGTGCACATATACGTGCACATATAGTTCTGTTGCATGATTGCGTATGCAACAATATGCATTCCTCCGCAGATTGTTGCAAATCCTTGCTTGTTTTACTGAATATCGTTGCTCTATTGCGCAAATCTCAGTTCTTAATCGAACTTTGGATACACGATCGCGGTTTTTATGATGATTTCGGCACGCTGCGGCGAGCTGTTCCAACGGCAACTTACGCAAGGCAAGTACCATGGATGCCATGAGCGACTTAAGCGCATTGAATCTGGAGGCGGGCAGCCTCGTTGGCGGATATACGTTGATTTCACGGCTTGGATCGGGGGCAATGGGATCGGTCTGGCGTGTGTGCGATGACGGCGGACACCAGTATGCGATGAAGATCTTGCGCGATTCCCTTGCCGAGGAAGATGCATCCGGCGAGCGTTCCCGCGATCAGCTGACCGCACGCGAGCGCCTGCGCAGGGAAGCGATGGCGCTGCAGAAAGTGCGTCACCCCGGCGTGTGCGGCATTGTGGATATGGAATTGGATGATGCGCTGGCTTTTATCGTAACCGAGCTGATCGATGGCAAGAATCTGCGTGAGGATGTGCGAGCCAACGGCCGGTATGTGGGCGACGATCTGGAACGGTTGGGACGCAAGCTGATCGAGGCGGTGAAGGCCGTGCATGCAGCCGGTATTGTGCACCGCGATATCAAACCGACGAATGTGATGGTGTCGAATACCGGACCGGTGTTGGTGGATTTCGGTATTGCCATGGGCGAGGGCGAAAGCCATGTGACGCGCACGGGTTTGGTTATGGGCACTCCGGGATTCATCGCACCGGAAATCATTGATGGCGCGGAATCCGATGAGATGAGTGACTGGTGGTCGGTAGCGAGTGTGCTGGCGTTTGCCGCTACCGGCGAACCGGTGTTCGGCACGAAGCCGATGATGGCCGTGTTGGAGCGTGCCGCTGCGGGAAGCGCGAATTTGGTCGGGCTTCCGGCGGGAACCATGGCCGCGTTCCGTTCAGCGTTGAATCCGGATCGTACGAAACGTTGCACGCCCGACGAATTGTTGCAGGCGATCGCGTTGGATGCGTTGAATCCGCAAGCTTGGGATGCTGCGGATACCGCTTCGGATTCGGGTTCCACTGCCGGCATATCGGAGGCGATGCCCCCTTTTGCTGAATCGCCTGACAATCCACGAGAGCTTTGGCGGGCGCTGGATCATATAACGGGCGAAGACGCCATCGGGACGCGCACATTGCCGCAATTCGTTGAGGCCACACAGACCATCGGCACAACCGGTATTGCTGACATAACCGATACTGTTATTGCCGATGCGTCCGATGCCGGTACCTCAGTCATGGATATCAACGCACATACCACGACGATTCCTCTTGGCACCGGCACGCGGGTGATGCCGGTGCAGGATGCGTGGAATCCCACTCAAGAAGCCACACAAATCGATCCGGCCATCAAACCGGCGTTGCAACGCATTGCCAACCAACGACCACCGGCGGTAATACCGAATGCGTCGGTTGAAAAGGCGCAAAACGTGCATGCGCAAGACATACCAACGTCCACTATGCCAGTTATGCCGGCCACTCCGATTACGCCGGCATCCCCAGCGGCCCCGCTCAACCTGAATGCGCCGCAACCGCCGAATCCGGCCGACGTGCTTCGTGGCGAACTGTTGAGCCGAGGCACGCTCCTCTGCGCGCTTCTGGCCATTCCTGTGGCGCTGTTCGGCTTGTTCTCGCCTTGGCTGGCCTGGGCTGCGGGTGCACTACTGGCTTGGCTGCTCGCCACCATCGGATTCAATATGGAAGCGCAGCTGGAGCGTGAAGGCCGCCGTGGAGGCAACCGAAAAGCCTCCGACTGGCTCGCACGCGCGGCCACGCTGCCTTGGCATGTGCTCAAAGGGTTGGGCTATGCGGTGCCACGCGCATTGATCATGGCTGCGATCGCCACATTGGGATTGGCGATCGCCACAGTCGCGCTGCAATTACCGTTCGCCATGGTGGATACCTCGATATTCGGATTCACGATTCCACTGCCAACTTGGATTGAAGGACCGGTTTCGCAAAGCGGCGTCGTCCAAGCCGGCTGTTGCGCCATCGGTTGGCTGATATGCGCTCTCACTCCGGGGGCTCTGGCGCTGCGATTGGGAGCTGGAACGCTACGTGGCCGCCCGAAATCCAGCACTCCCGCGGAATCGTATGAAATGTAGCGAAAACCAAGAATCGGCAAACGTTTGCAATCCTCAGAAAAACATCAGACAATCGCACGTAGTATGACAACGTAAGCTTTTACGAAATACTTCATTCAGCGATAGCACGCCCACACTACTATGGTGCGCAACAAACGATGAGACATCGAAAGGAATGTGGATGGCCCAGAACAGTAAGGATGCGCAGAAGCGCGCCAGCCGCGCCGAGCGTAGGGCCGCTGAGGCCGCGGCCATGAAGGCCCGCGCCGAACAGATGGAAAAGGAACGCAAGCAGCAGACCATCATCGGCGCCATCGTGGTGGCCGTGCTGGTGATCCTGGTGGCGATCGGCGCGTTCACCGTGTATCACAACATGCACAAGAATGCCAAAACCCAGGCTTCCACCCAAACCGTGGAAGAGGCATACGACAAGCTGCAGAAGGTCAAAAACACGCCAAAGCTCGTCGACGACAAGGGCGGACTGCTGATTTCGAAGAATGGTTACGGCAAGTCCGTCAACGGCGCTCCGACGGTCGCGATCTACATGGACTTCCTGTGCCCGGGTTGTGGCAATCTGCATCGTCAGCTTGATGCGGATCTGCAGAAGATGGTCGATGCGGGGCAGATCAATCTTGATTTGCATTTCATGGCGTTCATGGACAAATGGTCCACCGACGAATATTCAAGCCGTGCCGCGAATGCCGCAATCTACCTAGCCGAGCATGACAGCAATCCGACGCATCTGATCACGTTCATGGAAAAAATGTACGCCGAGGATTTCCAGCCTGAGGAAAGCTCGAACTACAAGTCAGTCAGCGATGATCAGATCAAGGAACAGATGATCGCCTCGGGAGTGTCTGAGGATGTTGCGGACAAGGCGTTCGGCCGCGACTACCAGGATTGGCTTGACGCCATCGACACCTATACGCCGAAGCGTTCCGAACTGTGGAACACGTCCGGAACCTACAAAGACAGCATGACCACTCCAACGGTGACCATAAACGGCAAGTTCTGGAATATGAACCAGCTGAGCACCGCGCAGGAGACCATCGAGGAAGGCCTGCTGGAGGCCATCGGAATCAAGTCAGACGATATAGGAAAGGAAGGCGTAATGCCCTCCATCGGCTCCGACAAGGATCCGATCTCCAACACCACTGGCGAGTGATTAGCCCCACTCAATCCTCATAATCGAAAAAATATACCCCCCTACTCGCCAGCGTGCCAGCCAAAGCGCAGTTCTAAGTTGACGGCATCGGGCACGCTGGTTATGCTATTCAATCGTTGCCGTTTTTATGCATTATGCTAGAAAGCGTCACAAGCCTCCTTAGCTCAGATGGCCAGAGCGGCCGCCTTGTAAGCGGCAGGTCGTCGGTTCGATCCCGACAGGAGGCTCGAAACCCGTTTCAACGGGCTTTGACCTCTTACCATGGGTAAGTGATCCAGAAGCCTTCCCCCAACTTATGGCTTCTGGCGACCGGACGAGGCTTCCCCCAACCTGCCTTGTCCGGACAGGGGGCAGGACATCCCCTTCTCTCCTGCCCCCTTTTTTCTTTATTCCTTTTCCTCGAAAATGTGGCGGTATAGATAAAACCAGCGGATCCCATGCCATTCGTCCCGATCTGACCGTTACAATGACGGCGATGTAGACAGTCGCTGGAAAGAGGACGTATGACGAGAAGGTGGACCCCCCGGAGATTTGTGACGCTTCGGCGTGTTCGTGTGACGGCATGCGTGGTCTCATTGACGCTCGCCTCGACGCTCGCATTCGGCGTAAGCGCGCGCAAAACCGTAGCTCTGACCATCGATGGCGAAACCACCACCGTAACCACATACGCAATGAGCGTCGACCGTCTGCTACAGGAACGCGGTGTGAAGGTCAAAACGCATGATCTTGTGGAATCCACCAGCCCCACCAGCATGCTGAGCAACCATGACGTGGTTACGGTACGAAGCGCCTACCAGACCACCATCACCATCAACGGGCAGGAAGTGCCCTTCTGGACAGTGGCGACCAGCGCCGAACAGCTAATCGGCTTTTTCGAACAAAACGAAGCAGACGCGGCAAAAGTCACCGTCAATATCGACAACGTGTACAACAAACTCACCGGCGGACTGATCATCAACCAAAACGGGCCGGTCACTGTCATCGCAGACGGACAAAGCTCCGAAGCGCCAAATGGCAAACTGCCGGCGGCCTCCATTCTTGACTCCAAAGGCATCACGCTGAACAAGGAGGATCGCGTCAGCGTCGAAAAAGACAACGGCGAAACGATCCTGCGCGTCCGCCGCGTGACGCACGGCGAGGAGACACGCACGAAAGCGGTGCCATTCGGCACGCAAACCATCATCGACCCCAGCCTGCAGCCTGGCGAAGTCGTAGTCAGGCAGGAAGGCGAGGAAGGCGAAATCCAGCAAACGTACGACGTCACGTATGTGGATGGCGAGAAGGAAAGCGAGATGCTGGCCAACGAAACGACCACGAAAATCGCCCTTGACCGGATCATCGCAGTAGGACCGGCAGCATCTTCCGACGATTCGGGGTCAGATGGCGGATCCGGCAATTCCGGAGATACTGGCAATTCCGACAATTCCGGGAAAAACGATAATTCGGATAAGAACAGCAATTCCGATAATTCCGACAAGAAAAACGATTCGAACAATAATTCCGACAATACGGATAATTCGAGCGACAACAAGAAAGACGACAGCAAGAAGGACGATTCCGGATCAAAAACGGACCCGGATCCAGCACCAACTCCAGACCCGACGCCCACGCCGAATCCGACCCCTACGCCGAATCCGACACCGACACCCACCCCAGCACCGCAACCTTCCGATCCTTCAGCGGGATGCCGCCTCTACCACCCCTCCCCCGCGCAGGCACAGGCCTACGCGGCCGGAGCCGCGGCGCAATATGGCTGGACCGGACAAAACTGGACCGATCTGGTGAAACTGTGGACCCGCGAATCGCGCTGGCTGTGGTATGCGGAAAACGCATCTTCCGGAGCTTACGGCATCCCGCAATCGCTTCCAGGCAGCAAAATGGCGGCATTCGGCGCAAACTGGCGTGACGATGCGGCCGTACAGATCGACTGGGGCCTAAGCTACATCGCGCAATGCTACGGTAGCCCATCGAAGGCATGGGAGCATTCCGAGCGAATTGGATGGTATTAAACATCGCCGATCGCAACAATACGCAAACGTAACAACACACACTTTTTCATACCAGTTGAACGGATAATGAGGTAATGACAGAAAACGCGAACGAAACCAACGAAACCGACGAAACTATGCAAGGCCGCCTGTTGGGGGCTGCTGCCATTCGCCGTATCGCAGCCGAGGCCGGTATCAGCCCAACAAAAAAATTCGGGCAGAATTTCGTAATCGACCCGGGCACGGTTCGTCGTATCGTACGCGAGGCGGGTGTGACCGCCGACGATCATGTGCTGGAAGTCGGACCTGGATTGGGTTCGCTGACATTGGCGATTTTGGAAACTGGGGCGACGATGACCGCCGTGGAGATCGACCCGCCCGTTGCGGAACGACTGCCCGGCACCATCGCCGAATTCATGCCGGACGCGGTGGATCGTTTCCGCGTAGTCAACCGTGATGCACTGACCGTAACGCCGGAAAATCTGCCTGATTTCAATAATGACGATTCATTCACTCTCGTCGCAAATCTGCCATACAACGTGGCCACGCCGATTCTGCTGACGCTGCTGGAACGTTTCGACAATCTCGGAACTTTTCTGGTGATGGTGCAGAAGGAAGTCGCGGACCGACTGAGCGAAAAGCCCGGTTCAAAGATCTACGGCACTCCAAGCGTGAAGCTCGCATGGTACGGCACCGCGGAACGCGTGGGCATTATCGGGCGCAATGTGTTCTGGCCGGCGCCGAATGTGGATTCCGCGCTGGTGCTGTTCAAACGATACGAGGGCGGGCACACGCCTTCCGCCAACAATCCCGACGGTTCCGTGGTGGACCGCGAAACCGTGTTCCGTCTCATCGACGCCGCATTTGGGCAGCGACGCAAAACCCTGCATGCTGCGTTGAAGAAAGTCGTACCTTCCGAAGCGTTTGAGCGGGCAGGCATCGATCCGACGCGACGTGGCGAGACGCTTACCATCGACGAATTCGTGGCACTGGCACGCGCCATGGGCGAGGTGCCGGAAGCATGAGTGGCAACGGCAACGGCAACGCAATCAATGAAGTCAGTGTGGACTGCCCTGCGAAAACGAATCTGACCTTGCACGTGGGGGCGCCACGCAGCGAATGGGGTGGCCGGCACGAGCTGGACACCATTTACTGCGCCGTCGGCGTATACGACACCGTCACCGCCAGCCGTAAAAAGCCCGGAACCGGTTTCTCCTTGAATCTTGATGGCGCATATCTTGGCGATCTGGCCTCATCCGGCAGCGACATGCGACGCAACCACGCAGTGCTCGCCCTGTTCGCCATGGCCGAAGCGAGCGGCCATGAACCGGACGTGGCGTTGAACATCAAAAAACGCATTCCCGTCGGCGCAGGCATGGCAGGGGGGTCCGCCGATGCGGCCGCCACGATTCTGGCGTTGAACACGCTATGGAATCTTGATTGGCCCATCGAACGGTTGCAACAGGTCGCCGCTACATTGGGCGCGGATATGCCGTTCTGCCTGACCGGAGGCTACGCGCGAGGCACAGGCTTCGGCGAGCAGATCGAACAGCTCAGCGAGCACAGCAACGACGTGCGCGAGTTGACGAAACAGGGCTTTGCGGGACGTCTGCTGGTCGGCGCGTATCAGGCGGAACTGCGCACGCCGGAAGTGTATGCCATGTTCGACCAAATCGGCGCCGGCGCAGGAGACAACAATCATCTGCAACAAGCGGCGATCTCACTGCACCCACGCAGCGGACAGGCAATCGACGAAGCGTTGCTGGCAGGCGCAAAGCAAGCGTTCGTCTCCGGATCCGGCCCTTCCGTAATCGCATTCGTACCAACCGACAATGCCGCACGCGCCGTGCAGTCGGCATGGCAGCAAAGCCGTTGCGTCGACCGCATCATCGCCTCCAAGGCGCCGGCCCATCCGATTGTGCATATCATCGCGTAACAGTAAGGTTGAAATCAACCGTTTTTTGGAGAAGGACTCGTACATGACTCAGGCTAACGACGAGCGCGCCGCGCGCAAACAGTACATTCGCAGCCGTCAGAAGGTGGTGTTCGCCATCATCGGCACCATTTTGGCGGTCGCATTGGTAATTTCCTTGCTGTTCTTCTTCCATGTTGGAGGATTGGGCAAAGTCAAATCGGCTGCGGTACAACCGAATTACGGCCAGCAGGCTCCTTGTGCCGCTCAGGAACAGGACGGCAGCAAAGGCAAGTACGTGGAGAACCGCAACATCACCGTGCGCGTGCTCAACGGCACTGAATTCTCCGGCTTCGCACAAGCCGTCAGCAGCGCGCTGCAGAATCGCGAGTTCAACACCCAGGCCGCCGGCAACTACACCAGTTCCAAGGTGGAGCGCACGATGATTATCTTCGGCAAGAACGCCATTAATCAGGCGTACACGGTAAACAGCAACTTCACCGACGCGAAAATGGTGATGGACGATCGTGAGGATATGCTAATCGACGTTGTGGTCGGCGCGACCTTCGACAATCTGCAGAATCAGAAGCAAGTGCCGACCGCCGGTAAGAAGATCGAAAGCTTCGAAGGATGCGTTACCGTCGACAAGATGACCGACGTACAGAAGGCTCCCGAACACGACGCAGTTTGATTTGCTGAGTCTGTGGATTTGCAGATTTGCAGACTGACCGCACGATTCTGTTTTTCATTCGAAAATGCAAATCGTGCGGTCAAAATATTGAAATCGTGCGATCAGAAGGCAGATTATTCGGACTGCTGCTCCTCGTACCAGCGATTCAACTCGGCAACAGCGACATCACGCTCGACCGGGCCGTTATCGAGACGATATTCCAACATGTGCTTGTACGCCTTGCCAACCAGCGGCCCCGGTTCAATGCCGAGTAGCTGCATGATTTCGTCACCGTTCAGATCAGGGCGGATCGCGTCGAAATCCTCCTTCTCCTTCAGATCGCGCACGCGCTGTTCCATCTCGTCCATCGCCGACGAAAACACCATGGCCTTGCGCTTGTTCTGCGTGGTCGCATCGGCACGCGTAAGGCGGTTCAGACGCTCGTACAGCGGGCCTGCGTCCTTGACGTAACGACGGACCGCGGAATCCGTCCACGGCTCCTCCACGTAGCCATGGAAGCGCAAGTGCAGATTGACCAGCTCGCTGACATCCTCGACCATATGATGGTCAAAATGCAGCGCCTTCAAACGCTTGCGGGTCATTTTCGCGCCGACCGCATCATGATGATGGAAACTCACCTTGCCGCCTGCCTCGAAACGACGGGTTTTCGGCTTGCCGATGTCATGCATGAGCGCAGCCAAACGCAACGTCAGATCCGGAGCTGGCACAGGGCCGTCCGGGCCGGTTTCAAGAGCGACAGCACGATCAATGACGATCATGGTGTGCTCGAACACGTCCTTATGACGATGATGTTCGTCAATTTCGAGCTGCAATGCCGGAATTTCCGGGAAGACGATATCCGCAAGACCGGAATCGACCAACGCTTCGATACCTGCGCGCGGGCGATCGGACAGCAGCATTTTGACCAGTTCGTCGCGTACGCGCTCGGCGGAAACGATTTCAATGCGATCGACCATGTCAGTCAACGCTTCGGCGGTTTCCGGTTCGATGCGGAAGCCCAGTTGCGCTACGAAACGCACGGCACGCATCATGCGCAGCGGATCGTCGTCGAATGACTGGCGAGGATCGACCGGCGTACGCAACACGCCCTTGACCAAATCGTTCGCACCGCCGAACGGGTCGACGAATTCCAATTCGGGCACGCGCAACGCCATGGCGTTCACCGTGAAATCACGACGGGAAAGATCGCCTTCCAGCGTGTCGCCATAATTGACTTCCGGCTTGCGCGAGTCGGGGTCATACGTGTCGGAACGGTAGGTCGTTACCTCAACCTGCACTTCCGTGCCATCCTCACGACGGCGCATCGCACCCAACGTGCCGAATTTGCGCCCCATATCCCAAAAGCCATCACGCCCAAAACGGCGCAAAATATGTTCAAACTGCTCGGGACGCGCCGATGTGCAAAAATCCAAATCATGCGATTTGCGATGCAACAGCAGGTCCCGAACGGGACCTCCCACCAACGCCAATTCATAGCCTTCTTCGGCGAACATACGCCCTAATTCAATGGCCTCTGGCCACACTTCGAAGTTCACGCCATCCCTTTCCGGCACCACAAGTTTTCTGCCCTACCAGCATACCGTTACCCCACCTGCACACAGAATTGAGTATGGTTGGAATCATGATTACGCCCGCAGACCTTGCACGCATGCTTGCCCATGCTGCGGACGACCATACCCAAAATCCGATGGCACCGGACAAACTGCTATACACATCGCAGTCCGTTTCCTTGCGGCAAGAGACCATCATCACGCCCAGCGCACCCACCCCAGCAATGATGCCGCAGCGGCGCGCCACAGACGGTCCGACCACATTCGCCTCGCTCGACGCGCAGGAACTGCCGGTGGTACGCGAATATTCGGCAGGCGGTCTCGTATTCGACGACAAGGGCCGTGTGGCGATCATCGCACGTCATTCACGCAGCGGGCATTTGGAATGGTGCCTGCCGAAAGGCCATATCGAAAAAGGCGAGACACCGCAGCAAACCGCCGTTCGCGAAGTACATGAGGAAACCGGCATTTTGGGTGAAGTGGTCGATTCCATCGCCACCATCGACTACTGGTTCACGGGAACCAGCCAGCGCGTGCACAAGCTGGTGCATCATTTCGCATTGCGCCAGATCGGCGGCGAGCTGACGGTGGAAGGCGACCCGGACCATGAGGCGGAAGACGCGATTTGGGTGGATTTTGCTGATTTGGACGACGTTCTCAGCTACCCGAACGAACGAAAGATAGCATGGTTGTACGCAAGGAAACTCAACAGACAGGCGTGAAGGTGAATCAACCCGCACAACGGAACGTTCCGCACGGCATACGTGCTCTTTCGGCAATCCTCGCCATGGTCATGACCATGGCGTTGATGTTGTTATACGCGCCTATGCCACATGCCAAAGCCGAAGAAACGCCGGAAACACAATCGGGAGCCATGCTGTCGATCGACTCTTCCACAGCCGTGCTGACAGACACTTCCGGCTATCATCTGAGCGCAACGGTGACCAACACCACCGATCAGGAAATCCCATCGGGCACGCTAACCCTCGCCATGAACGCCTTCTACACGTTCGTGTCGCGCAACGATATCCAGGAATGGTCGGAAGGCATCGGGCAGATCCCAACGCCCGATATCGTGGGCCAAAGCGAGGTTCCCGCGCTTCAGCCGGGAGCTTCAGCAAACGTGCGCATCGACGCAGAATCAAGCCAAGAAGCACTGGCATCCATCCACTCCTGGGGTCCCAAGCCCGTCACGCTCAACTATGAGGCCGACGGCGTCCAGCAAGACGAAGCACACACTTTCACAACACGAACCGGAGCCGGACTCAATACCCCCGACACGCCCGCGATGAATATCACCATCGTGCAGCCGCTCGAAGCGCAAGGATGGACCACCGACAACACCATGCTGGAACAACTCGTCAACAAAGGTGGCGTCACTTCCGCGGGACTTTCGAAAATCGCAGTACCCGGCAAAGAAGACGAGGCACGACTCAAGTCGCTGGAAGAGACGTTCACCAAGCATGACAAACTGCAGGTGGTGGCCGATCCGACCTATCTGAAGGCGATGTCGATGCCGACGCAAGTCGACGGCATCACGCAACCGGCCCTGTTCGACATCACCGCCTATTCCGCGCTGAACGACAGCAAAACCTATGATTCGGCAAGCGTCGGCACCTCGCAATGGAGTGCCGAACAGGCCTTGAAAAGCTATCAATCGGCGTTGGGTGACCCGAACGCGAGTATGACCGCGTATGCATGGCAGGGCACTGGCAATTGGACGATCGAGGCGCTTACGAAAGCCAAACAGCAGGGGTACGACACCGTCATCGCCACGCATGATTTCGAAGCGGACGATGCGGCCACTGCGGAAACAGGCAAGGCCATAGTGTCCACCGACACGGGTGACGTCACCGTACTGACCGCGCAAAGCGTGCTTTCCAACCTTGCACAGGGCAAGGCGACCAGTTCCGACGCCGAAGCGGATGGCGAGGGAACAACGGCCGGGCGTCTCGCACGATTCGTCGCGCAAAGCGCGTTCTACCAGATGGAACAGCCGTATGCGGAACGCAACCTGCTGGTCTGCCTGAACGACAATTCCGACCCAGCCGTCGTGGACGCGCTGATGACGAACGTCGAACAATCGCCATGGCTGAACATCACCGATCTGAACACATTAAGCAACGCCGACCCCACTTTGAGCGGCGACGATGCGGCCGCGATCGTGCCGCAATCCGACGGAATCAATGATGCGACGCGAGCCAATCTCAGGCAGACGCTCAGCACGCTGGCAGCCTCAGCAAGCGACATCAAACGATTCAACGCGTCCATCCTCACCGACGACGCCAAGCAGGCCCCCGCAGGCCTCAAAGCGTGGCGCAGACAGCTCGTCAACGCGCACGGCATCATGGCCTTGCACGCGCTAGGCGGCGAAAATCCAGCCGGAAGCACCATGGTGGAAGGAGCCGGGCAACTGGCGTCCCTGCTCATCAACGGCGTGGCCATCACACCGACGGAAAACGTCAACGTGGTCAGCGAAACCGCGCAAATGCCCGTTACCATCAGCAACAGCCACCCCTATCCGGTCACGGTAAAAGTCTCATCGTTGACCAACTCCATGCAGATCGTCACTTCGCGTTTCGACACCGTGGAAGTGCCCGCGCACGGCGAAGCCCAAGTGGCATTCACCATCCGCGTGGCCACCTCAGGCACCGCGGACGCCACACTCAGCCTGCAGGATAGGCAGGGCATCACATTCGGAGCGACACAAACCACCCACATCACCAGCGCATTGCAGATCAGCGACAAAAGCGGCTTCATCATCATCGGCATCGCCGTGCTGCTTGGAGCTTTGGGACTGTGGCGCCAATTCCACCGTAAGAAGGATCCCGACGAATGAGTTCTTCCGTTGGCCGTAATTCACTGATCATGGCCTCCGGCACCGCGGCCTCGCGCGTGACCGGGCAAATCCGCACCATTCTGCTCGCCTGGGCTTTAGGCACCACCGGCTATGCGGCAAACGCCTACCAGGCCGGATCCATGATTCCGCAGGTCATCTACACCCTGGTTTCCGGCGGTATCTTCAACGCCGTGCTCGTACCGCAGATCGTGCGCACGTTGAAGGCGAAAGACGCCGAAACCAGGCTCAACAAGCTCATCACGCTCGCCATCACCATGTTGTTGGCAGTGGCGATTCTGATGGCGCTGTGCACGCCGCTGCTCACCAGACTGTATGTGAACGGCAGCCCGGAAACCATGGCGTTGGCAACCTCTTTCACCCTGTGGTGCATGCCCCAGATTTTTTTCTATGGCCTGTATACGGTGGTCGGCCAGATTCTTGCGGCCAAAGACCATTTCACCGCGTATGCGTGGAGTTCGGTGGGCGCGAACATCATCAGCTGCATCGGTTTCGGCACGTTCATCGCATTGTTCGGCCGTGCCACGGAACATCCGCTTGATTTTTGGACCGCCGACAAAATCGCTTTGACGGCCGGAACATGGACGTTGGGCGTGGCATTCCAAGCGTTGGTATTATTCATTCCGCTGACCAAAATCGGATTGAAATACCGTCCGCAATTCGGACTTCGCGGCATCGGCTTGCGTTCCATGGGTCCGGTCGCGGCTTGGAGTGTCGGCATTGTCGTAATCGACCAGCTCGCCAATATCGTAATCACGCGCACGTCCACCAACGCGCCGATGCTCGCGCAGCAGCAGTTCGGCATCAATCCGCTCGACGTGGCCGGCAATGCCTCATACCAGAACGCGTACACGATTTACATGCTGCCATATTCGCTGATTGCCGTTTCGCTTGCAACCGCGATTTTCCCGAAAATATCCCGTGCGGTCGCCGACCATAATATCGCCGAAGCGCGTGCCGATCTAAGTCAGGCACTGCGCAATATGGGCGTGATCATGTGCTATTTCTCGGTCGCTTTCGTAGTGATGCCCGTTCCGATCATTCTCGCGTTGCTGCCGTCTGTGAACGTCAGAGAGGCGATTCTTATGGCGGGACCGTTAGTCACGCTTGGCGTGGGACTCCCGTTCGCCAGCGCGTATCTGATTATCCAGCGCACGTTCTATGCATTCGAAGACGGCAAATCGCCGTTCATTTTCATGCTGTTTGCCATGGGCATTCAAGCGGTAGGCGTGATCATCGGCGCGAGACTACTCCCCCCTACCGAATGGACGACAATGATCGGCATGCTAGGAGCCATAAGCTACATACTGCCGATCCCCATCCTGTATGCCATGCTGCGCAAACGATTCGAAAACAATATCGACGGTCCGCACATAGCCATCTCGTATCTGAAATCGATTGGCGCGGCAGCAGCTACCATGCTCATCGGCATGACGGTACGTGACAGCATCTACCAGCTTGTCGGCGCCCAAATCGGAGCGGTGGACGGTCATATGAACTGGATTCAGGCAGTGGCGTGCGCCTCGCTGTTGGCCATAGTGACCTTCATCGTTTACGTGGGCACGTTGCGGCTGCTGCGTTCCGAGGAATTCAACGAGACGATCGCGCTGATTTCCTCACGTATTCCCGGACTTCGCAAGCCGACCAGCCCCAACGATAGACTGGAACAGGGCGACGCCGAAAACGGCGAGTGACCATAGGCAGAACAAACGTTTACAAAAAGTTGAAGGAACCCATGAAACCTCAGCTGGGAGATACCATCAGCAATCGCTACGTGCTCGTTTCGCCATTGCGCGAAGAAACCGGACTGCAGGTCTGGAAGGCCAGCGACCATGTGCTCGCACGGGATTGCCAGCTGTTTATCGTCAGCAACAGCAAGGCATTGCAGGAAGTCAACGCAACCGCTTCTATGCTGGCAATTTCGCATGATTCCCACTTCACGAAAGTGCTGCAGCTCCAGCATGTCGGCCAGGTCGCGCTGGTGGTGACGCAGCTTGACGAAGGCATGACCCTCAGCGAATATCTTGCGCTGAATGCCAACCAGCCGTTGAGCTATACAGCCATGCGCTCCATCATTGGCGAAGTCATCGAAGCGTTGCATGCACTGCAAAAAGACAATCTCACGCATTTCTCCATCAGCACCGACACGGTGCGACTGACCCGTTCCGGCATTCAGATCGCAGACGCTCCGGTGAGCATCATGCTTGCCGACACTTCCTGCGCTCAAGCTTTGGAAAATCGGGAACAGCTTGCGATTCGGCAGATTGCGGCATTGCTGTATGCGATGTTGACCCGACGCCCGTCCACATTGTCGACTGATTTCCGTCTGGAAGCGCTTGCGCCGACCACACCGATGGAATTCCGCGTGATCTGCAAGCGCGGTCTTGAACTTGCGGAGGATGACGGCTTCCCCACCGTTCCAATGGCGACCATTGCGGAATTGGAGGCTCTGCTTGGCGAATACCAGCCGCTATCATCGTTGGGGGGCATGGATGTCACGTTGCCTTCCATGGATTCGGAATGCTCGATCGCCAATGTTCCGTTGCTGCAGATTCTTGAGAAGGATGCGCTCCCACTGCCGGATACGCTGGCGGCGGCTGGAAGCATTCCGGAAATGACGTTCACGGCCCCCGAACCGCATAACGATTTTTCCGATGGCAAGGAGGCTTTGGCGAAAAGCGTCGCGGCCACCAGTGGAGCGGTGAAATCGTTGTGGAGCAGCGGCCGTGAGCTGTTGAGCGAAGAAGACATCGATGGCGTGACCGACACCAGCGATTCCCCCTTCTCTTTCCCCATCAGGGTTTCCGTACCGGCCGATGGCATGTCATCCGACGATTCCCAGTTGGAAAAAACCGGCCGCATTCCAGTGATCGGCGCGGATGGTCAGGTCATTCAGCCCGGCGAGGAATCCGCTCGCGCGTTGAAAGCAGAGCAGGAGGCGATCGACGCCGCGTATGCAGCCGGTCGAGCCGCGGTTCCGCCGAGCTTCACGCCGAAGAATCCTTCTCCCGCTTCGGCGAATACTGACGTTGCCGACGCGAAACTGTTCGGCAAGCTGAAAACGAAGGTCGTTGCGATTATCGTTGCGGTCATCGTGGTTGCGGTTGCGCTTGGTTTTGCAGTTCATGGTTTGATGCAGCCCTCAGATTCGGTTACGACTGATTCAAAAGGACCATGGCCGGAAATGAATCTTGACGAAGTGCCGTTCGGCGAGGGAGATCAATCGGATGAGAATTCCGCAGATTCCTCCAATGCCGATTCGTCCGGCAATGCCGATTCGTCCTCCAATGCCGACACGTCCGGCAATGCCGACTCGTCCAATTCCAAGGATTCTTCCGATACTTCCGCCAATGCGCCGGCATCCGGCGATTCGACGGCATCCAAGAAACTCAAGAAAACCGAAGACAAGGTCGTGACCGCCGACAAGCAGTCGAAAAAGGTGCCGGATCCGAAGCAGCCGGAAAACACGACCGCATACGAAATCGACAATCGTAAGTTCCTGTCGAATCCTGACGGACAGCAGGGCTACGGATATTACGTGCACCTGAGCCAGCCGCAGAAGGCGTATCGCATGGTCATCAAGATTCGTTCTTCGGGCGGCCAGGGATACATTCGTGTGAACGCGACGGACAGCCCATCCCAGGGCAAGCAGGTGGCGCAGTTCGAATTCGACGATTCCGGCACTACCGAAGTGAAGTTCGACAAGTCCGTGGAAACGCAGGACATCATGCTATGGGTGCCGCTTGATAGTCTGCCGGGCAACCAGCTGTATATCGAAAGCATTCAAGTGTTCTGATCATTGTCACCGTCTTTCTAACGTTTTCCAGAAAAGACGCGCATGGAGGGCACGTGTAATACGCACGTACCCTCCTTTGTATCCACCACTCGATTGTCTGTCTGCCAAAATCGTGCGGCTAAACCAGCAAGCCATGCAGCCAATCGCATAATCCATCTGCACAAGTCGCATTTCCTGTCTGTACAACTCCCAATTGGTGGTCAAATCCGACTTGTGCAGACATAAAACCGGGGTTATACAAACACAGAACGCAAGTTGTACAGGCAATCCGCCTCATAGACCACTTACTCGGGCCAGTGCTCGAAGAGGGTGAGGAGCTTTTCGACGTTGGCGTCGCTCCAGCTGTCGATTCGAGGGCCATCGTACGCGCTGTTGTACGGCTGATCAAACACGACCACATGCTGCCCCGCCTCGCGCAGGGTTTCGATGTTCGCCGGCGAATCGTCAATATGAATCGTGGCCTGCATACTATCTTTCAGCCCGGTAAAGCACAGGCTCATGTACGGAATATGGTTGCTGTCCAACCATTGCGCGGTGTCGGAAACAACCATCTGATGCTGGCCGGACACGAACAGCCTATGCGTGACGATGCGAATGTACACGTGCTCGCCCGCCAATCGTTGCAACGCCTGCGCAACTCCCGGAAGCGGCTTCATCGTTGCATACAGATGCTCACGTTCCGCGGCTTTATGCGTTTCGATGTAATCGTCGAGCGTGTCGAACGGCCATCCATCCTCGCGAATGAGATTGTAATGCGCGGTCTGCAACGCACGTTCCGGCACGTCAATGCCCTGCCGCTGCAGGTAATCGCGGATCGCACCCTTGTAATCCGCGCAGACGCCATCCAAATCGAGATTGAGCACGCGATATCCCTGCACACCCACGCGCTGGCTCTCGTATTGTTCAGGAATAGTCGCCATATATCACATTCCTTTCTTACGCCCGACGCCAATCAGCCCGTCGAACAGCCACACTAATCAACTCGCTATCAATCAATGTAACCTGACATTCGCCGGCAACAAGCGCAAATACTCCCGCAAGTAAGGAAGATCGAAAAGATAGAAATCTGAAGATCGCGCCGCTTCTTTTTGCGACGGCGACACCACCCTGCAATCGACGATCGACTTTTCATCACAGCATCATTACGTTTATTTCAAGATTAGCCGATGAAAATACAAAAGAATCGACGATCATTGCATGACATCGACGGTTGCGTCTGCCTATAATGAAGGCACAACAGAACAAAGAGACATGATGCGGCAGGAGCCGGAGAGAAAACCGGAGCCGCACCCCACACGCGGGGAAACGGCAACGCCACCCGCGCTGAAATAACGGAAAAACAAACAAGACTTACGGCAGCGGCCAGAGGAAAGAACAGAAAACAAGAACGCCGCCAAGCCAAACGGAAGGAAACATCATGAAGAACAACACTTTCAACCAGATCGTCAACGCCAACCTCGCTTCCATCGATCCGGGCTTCGGTCAGTTCGCACTCGCCAAGGCCAGCGCCGATCTGTTCAAGAAGATCATCAATAAGTGATCCAAGGCCTGCCCAGGCAGGCGTCACGTTTATACAACCAAAGGGCTTGCGTTCCACATGGAGCACAAGCCCTTTTTCTCATATTCCACTCAAGCGCTGCCAGGAATCCAGCCACCACCAGCAACTGCACACACAGCCCCACACACAACAGCTCATGTTTCACGTGAAACTTTGTAGATGATCCGGCTTGGAAAGTACTCGATAATACGCCATAGGAAAAAAGAATACATGAAATCGTGCGATGCGCGGCTGTTCGCTTCGGCGGTTCGCTACAGTGGGAATATGAGTGATTTGCGAGATGTGATTATTGTCGGATCCGGCCCTGCAGGATATACCGCGGCCATATATTTAGGCCGGGCTGGATTCAAACCACTGGTCATTGCGGGCGCGCTGACCCCAGGCGGGCAGCTCGTCAACACCACCGAAGTGGAGAATTTCCCGGGCTTCCCCGATGGTATTATGGGGCCGGAACTCATGGATAATATGCAACGCCAGGCAGAGAAGTTCGGCGCAGAAATCGTTTGGGATGATGTTGTTTCCGTAAGCAACGATGACGTCACCGGTGTGAAAACCGTGCGCATCGATCAGGGGGACGTTTTTGAAACCCGTGCTTTGATCATCGCAACCGGATCGGAATACCGCAAGCTCGGCATCCCTGGAGAGGTGGAATATTCCGGCAAGGGAGTGTCGTATTGCGCGACTTGCGACGGCTTCTTCTTCCGTGATAAGCCGATTATTGTGATCGGCGGTGGCGATAGCGCATTCACTGAGGCTGATTTTCTTTCCCGATTTGGATCGTCGGTGACGTTAATTCATCGTCGTTCCGAATTCCGCGCATCGCAGATTCTCGTGGAACGCGCTCAACAGAATCCGAAAATCACCATCGTCACGGATTCCGTGGTGGAGGAAATCTTAGGTGACGGCAACGGAGCCCAATCCGTGAACATTCGCAACGTTATCACCGGAGAGATTAGCACGATTGCCGCAAACGGTATTTTCGTAGCGATTGGCCACTCCCCAGCCACAGCTTTTATTGACGGCATTGTGCAGCGAGATGCGGCTGGATATATTCAGGTAGACGGTGCCAGCACACGCACCAGCACTGCCGGCATTTTTGCAGCAGGCGACTGTGTTGACAGTATTTACCGTCAGGCGATCAGCGCCGCCGGCATGGGCTGCCGGGCCGCCCTTGACACCCAAGCCTACCTCCAGCAGTAACACTCCCCATGACGGTCATTCACACAGCCATTCACACAGTCACATCACAGTCATGACCGTGTGAATGACCGTCATATGACCGTGATACAAAGTCACGCCCTACAAAAAACTTGAAAAACGAACGGAAGGGCAGCATATTCTATGCTTGACCGTAGGCTTTGATCACTGAGCAATAAAGAGGAAAAGCCCGATGGGCTTTACTCAAGCAAAGTGAACGGCTTGCCACGAAGACCGCACAGCGGTATCTTACGCGTGTCGAGCGTAGAGTACGCCGCCCTTCCGTGGACATCGCAGTCATCACAGTCACTCACACAGTCACATCACAGTCATGACTGTGATAAAATCAAAATGACCGTGTGAATGACCGTGTGAATGACTGTGATATGGAGGAAGCTATGTCCATTCTCCAAGAACCAATCCAAAACGCGATAGCACGATTGTGCAAACAGCATAATGACGACGGCGATTACGAAGCAAAAAGCTGTCAGCGATCCCTCAGCAAAGACGTGTGGGAAAGCATCAGCGCCTTCGCAAATACACATGGTGGCACTCTGCTCCTTGGTTTGGATGAACACAATGGATTCACTTGCGTTCAGGATTTTCACCTCGACAGAGTGCGGGACCAACTTATCGAAGGTATGGGAGATGGCGGTAGGGATGGAATCAGACTCTCAAATCCTCCAAAATATGATGTTTCACGTGAAACCGTTGACGGCGGTCAGATTCTCGTTATTCGTATATATGAAAACGATATAGATTTCAAGCCATGCTATATTACCGCCAAAGGAATTAAAAGCGGTAGTTTCAAACGAATTGATGATAAAGATGTTCTCCTATCATCAGCAGAATTATATGAAATTCAAAATATACTACATCCAAGTAGTTCTGATCTTGAAATTATTCCTAATGCCTCTATTGAAGACCTTAACTCTTCTGTTGTCGATACTATTTTTGTAAGAAAACAAGGCACTAAAGCCTTGCGTGGAGCAGAAACAAAAGAAGAAAAACTAGCGCGATTAAACATTGCGGATCGACAAGGTCGCATACGGATGGCGGGATTAATTGCAGCCGGTAACTATCCTCAACAATTCTTCCCACGTCTCTTTATCGACGTTGCTGTACATCCAGGCATTGAAAAATCGCAGCCAGGTGCACTAAGGTTCCTCGACCGCGTAGAATGCGAGGGATCTGCATCAGAAATGATCAACGATGCAGTAAATGCTACATCTCGAAATTTACGATCTTATTCGTTCATCGAAGGCATCGGAAGAAAAGATGAATTGGAAATTCCTTCCGAAGTTCTGCGTGAAGCCATCGCCAACGCAGTAGTGCATAGGGAATATCATCCGTATTTTCAAGGCCAGCCGGTCACTGTCGACGTTTACGCAGACAGGATCGAAATATCGAATCCAGGTGGCCTATGGGGAGGCAAAACCATTGATAATCTCGCAGATGGACAATCTCGATGCCGCAATAGCGCCCTCATGCAGCTCGTACAAACCACCCCTGTGATCGGAAGCAATCTTATCACCGCCGAGGGTCAGGGCGGAGGAATCATCCTCATGATGAACGAAATGCAGAACCGCGATCTGCGCGCACCGGAATTCCGCGCGACTCAGGACTCCTTCACTGTGGTGTTGTGGCGTTCCAGCGTCAATCTATCCAACAAAGCTGATGAGATTATCTCTGAAATTAAAAATACTGAACCAACTCATAAAAACGATACAACAAACATGTTGTCGAATACTATGAAAAATAAGGTTGATATTCTCACTTTTATTCCAAAGAATAAAGATATTACCGCAAGGGAGCTTGCTGATATTACTGGAAAATCAGTTGAAACAATTCGCCGTAATCTAAGAAAGTTAATACAAGAAAATAAAGTTGAAGCCATCGGTAAAACGAAAAGCAGAAATCGTATGTACCGACGAATCAACTAATTCCCATAGAAAGATGCCGTCAAATACCACCAAACAAGGAATCACAAAAACGCTAAAAATAAGCGGAAGGGCGGCATATTCTGTTCACGACTGTAAGCTTGGCCAAATGGCTTTGAGTGTGCCGTGAATAGAATATGCCGCCCTTCTGCGAACATCACACTGATCCGACAGAGAAACTCGAGAAATACTATTCTTCAGCAGAGGGAATGAGCATGTCGATAATGCGCTTCATGTCATCTTCGGATTTGAAGACGATTTCGATGCGGCCATGTTCCTTGGACCCTTTGATGGAAACCTTCGTGCCGAACTTCTTTTCAAGTCCGAGCTGCATTGGCGTTCCAGCCCACGGATTCAGCTTGTTGGTCTTCGCTTTCTTCGGCTGATCCGATTCGGCGGCCTTCATCGACACGATTTCTTCGGTACTGCGAACAGACAGTCCCTCGGCAATAATGCGCGTCGCAAGCTGTTCCATATCAGCTTCAGCCGGCAATCCCAGCAGCGCACGCGCGTGACCGGCCGATAAGAGTCCGGAAGCGACCTTCTTTTGCACGGTTGCAGGCAGATTCAGCAATCGCAAGGTATTTGCGATCTGCGGTCGTGATTTCGATACGGATTTCGACAATTGCGCCTGTGTCAGACCGAAATCGTCGATCATCTGCTGATAGGCGGCCGCTTCTTCCAGCGGATTTAACGCAACGCGATGCAGATTCTCCAGCAGAGCGTCACGTAACATGTCGTCGTCGGCCGTGGTTTTGACGATCGCAGGAATCGTTTTCAGACCTGCGATCTGTGAAGCACGCCAGCGACGCTCACCCATGATGAGCTCATACATGCTATCCATGCGACCGTCGAACATATTATGCGACTCGTCATTGCTGGCGGCGTTCTCCTTGCGCGCGGCCTCGATCTGCGCAAGTGGGCGTTTCCGTACCACGATGGGCTGCAGCACGCCGACTTCCTTGATGGAATCGGCAAGCTCACGAAGATCATCCTCGTCGAAAATAGTGCGTGGCTGATGCAGGTTGGGTCCGACATCACTCAGACGCAATTCAACCAAGTAACCACCCTGCACCGGCAGCAGTTCCGGTTCGTTGTTCTTTGCATCTTCGTTCTTTTTTACCGCAGCGGTTTCACGTGAAACACTCCCCTGCTTCGCGTCGGCAGAAGGATCGACAGGACTGGTGGCGCCGAAGAACATGTCGGCTGGGTGAGCCGCTTCGTTCAGCGTGATAGAAGGCATGCTGGCACGATGAACGCTTCCTTTCTTGGTTTCGTGTGAAACGTTCTTCTTCATGTCGTGGACGGCATCAACGGAAGCCTGGGCTGTCGCCATGGAGCTTTTAGCGCCTGCGTTCTTTCTCACAGACGGCACGGCAGCACTGCCAACCATGCTTCCGGAAGTTTTCGCGGACGGCTTGTTATCGGCCTTCACCCCTACAGCAGGCGCAGCCGGCTCAGTGACAGCTTCCGACTTTGCCGACTCTCCTGGAAGAGACGGAAACAGCGCGCCGAGACCCATGCCCAAACGTGATTTCGTAGCCATGATCAGTTCTCATTCCTTCTTGCATCAATAGCCTGCAACACCGTCTGTGAGCGACGTGCGAGTTCCAACGCGGCCTCACAGTAGGAGATTGCACCCATGCCCTTGGGGTCATAGGCGATAACGCTTTGATTAAAGCTCGGCGCTTCCGAGATTTTCACCGTTCGTGGAATCGTGGTGTCCAACACGATGGTCGGATAGTGGCTTTTGACCTCGTCATGCACTTCACGGCTGAGCAGGGTTCGCTTATCGAACATGGTGATCAGCATGGTAGAAACAAGCAGTGACGGATTGAAATGTTCCTGCACCAGCCCGATGGTATTGATAAGCTGACCAAGACCCTCCAACGCATAATATTCAGCTTGGATCGGAATCAGCATCTCATGCACCGCGCACATGGCATTAATTACCAGCAGACCAAGGCTCGGAGGGCAATCGATAATCACGTAATCGTAGTGTTCCTCGCTGTTCTCAAGAAACTCGTCGACCGCGGTTTTCAGTAGAACATTGCGATTTTCCATGTCGGCGACTTCCAGCTCGGCACCGCTCAGATCGATGGAGGCTGGCACCACGTCAAGCAGATCGAAGTCAGGGCAGGTGCGCTTGACTTCGGCAATGGTTTTCCTGCCTTCAATCACGTCGTATACCGACGGCTCTCCCGACGCATGCGGAGCACCCAACGCGGTCGACGCATTGCCCTGCGGATCCATATCGATCAGCAGCACTTTGGAACCGAACTGGGCCAACGCGGCGGAAAGATTCACCGCAGACGTGGTTTTGCCAACGCCACCCTTCTGATTGGCGACCGCGATCAGGCGCGTCTGCTCCGGCTTTGGGCAAACGGCCTTCTGCAAGGCGCGATAGCGAGACGATTCGTCGGCGATCTGCGAACCAAGAGGAGAATTCGACCCTCCGAAAATTCGTTTGATGGTTTCCGTCGCCGATTCCATCGATGTCAGGTTATCTGGTCCTTCAGGTCCAGTCATACGTTAGCCTTCCTTACGATATGCTTAACACTCAAGTTTCATCATTTGGGTGGACAGAACCGACCCGTCCACCCATTGTGCGCAAATGTGGATAACTGTGGATAGTCTGTGGATAACTTGCATTGCTTGCAAAAAGTTATCCACAGACATCTTGTTGCTATTCCAACATTTTTTTGCGCTTTATTTCAATGAGTCTCCAGTTGTGGATAATGTGGACAACTTGCCAAAATGGTGGATAACTTACTTTTTATCCACCATGAGCACATGGGTCGATTCAAGCCCCGGCCCGACCTCGGCATCCACCACTCGCGGACGAACGCCGCCGCACTTGGCGATCTCCTTGGAGGCTTTTTCGATCTCCTCCTGAGCGGACCTTCCCTTCAATGCGACCAGACGTCCACCGCGTTCAAGCAACGGCAACGTCCACCCGGATAGCTTGGTCATCGGTGCAACGGCACGACAGGTCACCACGGCGAACGGGTGCCTTGCCTGAATGGGCTTGCCATCCAAATCCAGCACAGGACCGCGGGCAACCGCTCCCCTGCCGTTCCTGCCGCCTTTGCCGTTCCTGGCGTTGCCATTACCACGGTTGCCGCCCTGAACGCCAGACGCACCCGCAATGGCCTCGATCATCTCATTAGCCCTGGCACGCACCACCGTAACGTTCTCCAGCTCCATGTCCTCCACGCACTCGTTCAGCCATTCGATACGCCGTTCCATAGGCTCCACGAGAGTGAACTGGTGATCCGGCAGGCATGCGGCCGCAACGATACCGGGAAAACCGCCGCCGCTGCCAATATCGGCAACCGTTTTGAACTGCTTCTTGGCCGTGGATTCCCTCACGAAAGGCACAATGGCAGCCGAATTCAGAATATGGCGTTCCCAAATAATCGCAACGTCTCGTGGTCCGATCAAGCCACGGGGTTCGCCTTCTTCGACAAGTTTCGCATGAAAAACACGCATCTTGCCCAACGCATCCCCCAGCACTTCCTCAAGAATCGGCGAATCATCAAGTTCGTCTGTCACATCACTCATGGGCACCATCCTATATCCTGCTCTTCCTTATTGCCGGTATTCCAGCCATTACTCCCCGACCAATGCCGGCAATATCGCACGGCCTGCGCAGACCGTGCGCAAGTCCATGCGCACATAGGCGTCACGTACCCGGCGCACGACCTGCGTGTAGTCACTCATCAATCGCAATAAAAAAGCGCCACCGTGATGGTGACGCCATGTTTCACGTGAAACGAGCTGAAATCAGGCCTCATCCTCGTCTTCGGTTTCCTCGGCGACAGAAGCCTTAAAATACACCGTAACGTAACGATGTGGCTCCTCGCCGTGGGAACGGGACTTCATACCTTCCTCACGCACCACGTCATGCACGATCTTACGCTCGAAGGAATTCATCGGCTTCAGGTCGACCGGCTCTCCGGTCTCGCGTACCTCGTCGATGGCATCCAGCGCGATGTCGTGCAGACGCTGACGCTTGCGCTTTAGATAGCCGTCGACGTCCACAATAAGATGGGAACGTTCGCCGGTCTTCTGCTGCACGGCAAGTCGCGTCAGCTGCTGCAATGCGTCAACAACCTCGCCGTTGCGTCCGATAAGATGCTTGATATCCGTATCATCATCGGCGACAATTTGCACGGTAGGGCGATTGTTGCGCACGCCCATTTCGATATCACCCTCGTAATCGACGATATCGAGCAGTCCTTCAAGATAGTCGGCAGCGATATCAGCTTCCTCGTTGAGCTGATCGATGGTTTTTTCCTCATCTTGCGCCATGGTGGTTGTACTCCTTTGAGCGGGGTTTCTATTACTAAAGTCTTGTTATGTAAAGTCTAATTTACTGTTTACCACGTCGACAATAAACGCTGATAAAAGTGGTGTGTCCCGCGTTTCATGTGAAACACGGGACACACTCTTACTCACTTCTTTTTCTTTTTACGGCTCGGCTGCTGACGCTGGTAGCCGTGCTTTTCCTTCGCTTCGGCGGCTTCCTTAGCCTTCTGCAGCGCCTCTTCCTCGAGGGATGGCAGACCGGCCTTGGCTCGGCGGTTGTTCTCATGAACATGATCACGCTTTTCCTTCGCTTCGGCGGCCGGAGATCCCGGAGTCGGGAAGACGTGGATCTGCCAGATGGAACGCAACAGATTGCAGATGTTGTTGGTGAGCCAGTACACCAGCACAGCGAATGGCATGGCAATACCGGAGAAAATGTACATGATCGGGAACATCCACAACATCATCTTCTGCATCATTTCGGTCTGCTTGTTTGCCGCAGACTGAGCCATGTTACGCTTCATGCTGTTGTACTGCATGAACCACAGGCAGAAGCACATCAATGCAACGAAGATGGCGATAACTACTTTGCCATGCACAGCAGCGGTCGTGAAGTTATCAGCCACGTTCACGCCGAACACTGTGGTGGACGTGAACTGCTTGGCTGTGGCGATGTCGAAAGCGCCAAGACCCTGTCCGTCCCTGAATTTGCCGCGTGCGATGTACGGAATGGCTGACAGCGTATAGAACATGCACATGAACACGGGACCCTGCACGAACATAGGGAGCATGGAAGTGCAGCCACCCATCGGGTTCGCATCATTGTCCTGGTAGAGCTTCATCATCTCGCGCTGCATGGCTTCCTTGCTGGCGGGATCGTTCTTGCCCTTGTATTTGTTCTGGATACGCTGCATCTTTGGCTGCAGGACGGCCATCTGGGCCTGCATCTTGCGCATGCCCTTCATGGACTTGTAGAACAGCGGGAACACGCACGCCTGGACCACAATCACCAGGAACACGATGGACATGACCCACGAGAAACCGATCTCGTTCATGCCCAGCATCACCAGGAACTTATGGAATACGGCCATGATCTGCGTCATGAGCCACTCGACGGGATACAGGAGCTTATACAGCCAGCCCCAGAAACCGCTGTCGAGGAGGAATTGATTTTGATTCATTACAGGCCAGTCTCCTTATCGCCTATAGGTTTTTCTACGTTCAGAGGCGTGAGCCGAGGTTCCTCGTGTGCCTTCGACCACGAACATCTGTAAAACAAGGAATAAAGCTGCGGAACGTCGTCAATTCCCCCACGGTTCCACTGATTGCAGCGAAGGAGGCGCAATAACGCAAGAAGGCCACCCTTAAGGCGGCCAAATCGTTCAATCGCCTGAATCGCATAATTGGAACAGCTCGGATAATACCGGCATCGGGGTGCGGTATGGGCGGAAATATGCTTTTGATACCAGCGGATGAGCCGCACCATCGAATTGCGACGATGCGCGGAGCTCATTGCTGAATAGCGGTTTTACGTTTCACCGCTTCAAAACACGATGCCATCTGCTGTTCAAGCGACAAAAAATCAGCACGCGCGGCACTTGGCTTGGCACGTAACACGATATCGCATGATTCAGGCAAAAGAGATTCGTATTTCCGCGCAAGCACGCGAAAACGCCTTTTCACGGTATTACGCGTGACCGCGTTGCCAACGGCTTTGGAAACAGCCAAGCCAACACGACGACCATACACCGCCGCGGTACCGTCCGTAACAACATCGTCGTGCATCAGATAATGCACGACGATGTCTTCTCGCGATACCCTACGACGGCGTTTGAGCACCGCAACAAAATCGCGATGGCTTTTCAGCCGTTCCACCGCTCTATGCCGTTAAATCAGGCAGCGAGGGACTTGCGGCCCTTGGCGCGGCGACGGTTAATCAGAGCGCGGCCTGCGCGGGTGCGCATACGCTGACGGAAACCGTGCTTCATGTGACGACGGCGGTTGTTCGGCTGGAATGTCCTCTTCATAATTAATGCTCCCGGTGTTTTTAGCCATGCCAAGGCACGGCTCCTCATGAGTCAAGCTCTACCAAGTTACTCTGACCCCTGAACAGAGTAATTGACTCCACTAATTCCTTCACATTTTGTGGGGACTCTCCCCACAAAACAATCCACAAAAAACGTTGGTACATCGCCAAACTCCCCACAAAAGTTATCCACAAACTACATTACTGTCATTCACAATTCAATCATTTCAACACGCTTACCGGTGGATAACTCAGGGAAAAGAGAGTACAAATAAACAGTTGCACTACTAGTAGAAGTCTGTCGAGAAAGGGGAATCCGTGGCCGATACGACAACCGATCCTCTCGATCAGGCTCGCGGGGTATGGTCCGACGCGCTGGCGTTGCTGCACCAGAATCCCGCACTTTCCGTACGTGACAAAAGCTGGCTGGAAAATGTTTTTCCGGAAGGCATGTGGGGTCCCACCATCGTGTTGTGCGTGCCCAGCGCGGCCGCGCAGCAGACACTGCAGAACGAATTGAACCAGCCTCTGCTGGAAGCCTTGCGGGAGTCTGCGGAACAGGACATTTTCCCCGCATTCAAGATTGCGGAAAAGAAAGAACCGGCACAGCCGCCCGTTGAAGAATACCCCCATTTCACCCCTGCGCCACATGTTGAGGAAACCACGCAGGGCCAGCTTCCCATTCCGGTCGCCATGCCTCCGGAGCGCCCCAACACATTCCAACGAGGCCAGAACAGGCCTTTGCTGGACCCTAAGACCCATCTGAACAAGAACGCCACCTTCGACACCTTCGTCCCTGGCGATTCCAACCGTTTCGCGCGCACTGTCGCATTAGCCGTCGCGGAAGGTTCCGGCCATGATTTCAACCCGCTGTGTATCTACGGCGGCTCCGGCCTGGGCAAAACCCACTTGCTGAACGCCATCGGCAACTACGCACTGGTCAAGGATCCCTCGCTAAAGGTCCGTTACGTGACCAGCGAGGAATTCACCAACGAATTCATCGAGGCATTGGGCGATACCAACCAGAATTCCGGCCAAATCAAGGAATTCAACCGTCGCTACCGTGAAGTCGACGTGCTGCTGATCGACGATATTCAGTTCCTCAGTGGCAAGGACGCGACGCTCGAACAGTTCTTCCACACGTTCAATACCCTGCACCAGGCGAACAAGCGCATCGTGATCGCATCCGATGTACCTCCGAAGGATCTGCAGGGCTTCAACGAACGCCTAATCTCCCGCTTCGAATCCGGCCTGACCGTTGACGTCAAGCCGCCGGATCTGGAGACGCGAATCGCCATTCTGCGCATGATCGCCCATGAATCCAACGTTCAAGACGACGTGCTCAACCTTATTGCGGAACGTTTCACCGAGAACATCCGCGAGCTGGAAGGCGCACTGAATCGCGTGACTGCCATGGCTTCCCTGAGCGGACAGCCGGTGACTCGCGCACTGGCGGAGCATACGCTGCAAGACTTCTTCGCGACCGATGTGGAGATCAAGCCCACCGACATCATCACTCAGGTGGCGAAATACTTCTACATCACGTTCGACGACATCGTCGGCCGTTCTCGCACGAAGAAAATCGCGCTGGCCCGCCAGATTGCCATGTATTTGGTGCGTGAGCTCACCAGCATGAGCCTGAACGACATCGGCCAGGTGTTTGGCGGCAAAGACCACACCACAGTAATGCACGCCTACACCCGTATCAGCGATGAAATGCAGGAAAAGCAGGAAATCTACAACTATGTGACGGAGCTGACGCTGCAACTCAAACAGCGTTCCGGCGAAAAATAACGTTTTTTGCGCGACTTTGCGCGTTTGCATGTGTTTTCGCACGCCTCAAAAAAACGGTTTTGGTGTTTTCTGCCTTTCTCAGGCGATTTTCAAAAGCCAAGTATGAGTATTGGTAAATTCTTTACCTACTGATTTACCGACCATTCTGACACGCCGGGTTGTGGAATATTTTTATCGAAGTTATCCACATAGTTATGCACAAATCAAGGATTCCTCGGTGGAAAAGCCGTTGGAAACGCGAAAATCGGCGGTGGATGACTTGTGGACTATACACAGGCTTTTGTGGATAACTTTTTTGCATCTCTGAGGCTGTGGATAACCCGGTAGCTTGTCCACACTCCGTTCAAAAGTTATCCACAGGTAGTGAAGTGAACTGAGCCCTTGAAAAACATGGGGTCTGTGCGCTTACCCACATTATCCACAGGCCTTATTATGACGAATGTAGGTTGTTATAAGAAAATCATCATCGTCATCATAAGTGGGGAATTCCCCACGCTTCGTCAAAACGCTGGCAGCTCGCTAGAATGACTTATGGACCGAACGAAACGAGGAAATTAGCCATGAAAGTTGAAGTCAATTCCCAAGCGCTGGCAGACGCAGTAGCCTGGACCACCCGCGTGATCGACGCTCGCCCTGCATCTCCCATTTTGGCAGGCGTCCGTTTGGAGGCCATCGACGGCACTCTCCAACTTTCCGCCTTCAATTACGCCATTTCCGCCCGTCATCACATTGAAGCAGGCGTCGATGAAGCCGGATCCGTCTTAGTGCTCGGTAAGCTGCTGGCGGATATCACCAAGTCGCTTCCTGCTGCGAAAACCTATCTTTCCACCGATGGATCGACCATGACCATCACCTCCGGCAAGTCCACATTCACCATGCAGCTCATGCCGGACGCCGAATATCCGGATCTTCCGGTAATTCCGTCCAAACTGGGCCAAGTGAACGCGCAAACCTTCACCCAAGCCGTCACCCAGGCATCCGTTGCCGTTTCCCGTGAGGAGAATCGCCCCGTACTCACCGGCATCCGCGTGCAGTTCCAAGGCGACAAGGTGATCATGAGCTCCACCGACCGTTTCCGTCTGTCTCGTTCGAGCTTCACGTGGACGCCGGAAAACCCGGACACCAACGCCACCGCACTCGTTCGCGGCGCACTGCTGCGCGACGTGGCACGCTCTTTGGATGAGCATCAGAACATCGTTGTGGACTTCGACACGGAGAATCCGTCGCTGCTGGGCTTCGAGAACGCCGGACGCGTATCCACCTCGCAGCTGATCGACGGCGAATTCCCCGCGGTCGACCGCCTATATGCCGACGAATACCCGATTCACGCGGTCATCAACAAGCAGGATCTCATCAGCGCCATCAAGCGTGTCTCCCTCGTCGCCGAGCGCAACGCGCCGATCCGCATGGCCTTCACCAGCCAGGAGCTCACGCTGACCGCAGGAACCGCGGACGAAGCCCAAGCCAAGGAAATCCTCGACATCGACATGGATGGAGAAGACATCACCGTGGCCTTCAACCCGACCTACCTGATCGAAGGCCTGAGCGCCATCGCGGAACCGTTCGTGCGCATGAAGATGACCACCGCTGTCAAGCCTGTGGAATTCAACGGCCAGCAGGAGTCGGATTCCGAGGAATCCATGGACTATCGCTACCTGCTTGTGCCCATGCGTTTCAACAGCTGAACATAAGCCAATCCACACAAAACGTGGACACATCGCAAAAATAGGGCTGAACATGGCTATTACTGCCGGTTCAGCCCGTTTGCATGAATATTCATAAACAATCATATTCGTTAATAATTGTGATTATCCACGTAAGAAATTTGCTTGATTCTCAAGGATTGTGAATGTATATTTCCCGCCTAGCACTCGACCACTACCGTTCCTGGGAACATTGCGTGCTCGACTTCGAACCGGGAATCAACATTCTGCAAGGAGCCAACGGACTCGGCAAAACCAATATTGTGGAAGCCGTCGAAGTGCTTTCCACGGGATCAAGCCATCGCACGTCATCATCATTGCCACTAATCGAAAAAGGGTGCACTTCGGCTACCATCCGAGCCAATGTGGAAGACGATGAAACGCAACACACCTACGAAGCGACCATCGTGGCACGAGGCGCGAATCGGGCGCGAATCGATGGCGGAAAATCGCAATACATGCGCGATCTCATCGGACGTACGCCCTCCGTCTCCTTCACCCCCGAAGATCAGCGTTTGGTGGCAGGCGATCCAGCAACCCGACGTAACTTCATCAACCAGGCCGCTTCCCTGCTACTCCCCCACTACGCGCAGCTGCTGCAACAATTCACGCATGTGGCGAAACAACGTACGGCACTGCTCAAACAACTCGGCGACGGCACGAATCTCGACCCGCAATACAGCCAGCAGACGGTTTTAAGCGGACTGGAAATCTGGACGGGACAATTCATCGATCTCGGCATGAGACTGACACGTGAACGCAACGATGTCATCGCACGTCTGGGGGAGCCTTTCGCGCGAATCTACGCGTCTTTGGCAGGCGACGACGAGCGGGCGGCGCTCTCATACGAGCCGTCCTTCGACGAAGTGATGCTGTTCGACGATCCGAGCGCGGAAATCAGCCGTCATTTCCAGCGCATCTACCCGGGCGAAGTGGCACGCGGACAGAATCTGATCGGCCCGCATCGCGACGATCTGACCTTGCTGCTCAACGACATGCCCGCCCGTGAATTCGCGTCCAACGGCGAGATGTGGACCATGGCTTTGGCGCTGAAAATGGCGCTATATGAAGCGGTTTCCGCGCAATTCGAAAGCAAGCCGATCGTGATTCTCGATGATGTGTTCGCACAGCTTGACGAATCCCGTCGTGGGCAGATCCTCGATTTTGCGATGCGGCAGGATCAAGTGCTGATCACCGTCGCCGCGGCAAGCGACATTCCACAAACGGACGCCGTGCACGCGCATGTGATTGACGTGGCCGCGTTGCGTCGACAATCGCAAGATGGCGGCGATGACGATTTGGCGGCGATGATGGCGCAGCTTGCGGCAGGAAGGGAGACTGACCGCTGATGCCTAATCCTCCAATCTGCGAAACATTGCATCTCGACCAACGCAAGTTGCCCGCCGAAGTGTTCGAACGCATCAGCAAACGCGCCGGACGCTACAAGGAACGTGAGGAATGTGCGCGGCAGGCATGGGAGAATTTTGGCAAACCCGGACGCGACCCGCAGACGGTCGGCAATATATTCAACGTGATCGCAACGCAAGGTTTGTGGACGCCGCATTTGAAAATCGCGCAAATGCAGAATCATTGGAACCAGGTGGTCGGTGACGAAAACGCGCGCCACTCCTACCCCGTTGACCTGCGTGACGGCATTTTGACGATTCGATGCGACAGCCCCGCATGGACCACCACCTTGACGTACATGATTCCGCTGCTGACCGACACCATTCGCAGGAGACTTGAGGGGCTGACCATCAACGAAGTGCGCGTCACCGGCCCCCAGCAACAGGGATTCAGCCGAGGGCGAATGACCAGAAGGACCCGGTATTAGCAAAATATCACGCGATATTGGTGTGATAGTTGGTCTGCGATCGGGCGTACGTCGAATATGTCCCCGGAGATGACCTTTGCGAGGGCTGGCAGATACTTTTCCGAACGCGAAAAACAGGGGTAAACGGCTGAATTTCAAGGATAAATGCCTCTGGCGCGCTGTCCCCCTGCATGAGTAGAATATCAAGTAGTGTATGTAAACGCCTAGAAGGGGCCTTTATTTGCGTTCTAGGTGGTATCACCTGCGGAAATGACCCTTGATGGCGGGAAAAATGCAGGAAGGAATCTCTGTGGCAGACCTTGATGCGGATTCGCTGAACGAATCAGCTGAAAACACGCAGGAAGATCAGATCCAAAACGATCAGCTCGAAGATGCGCAGCTCGATGACACCTTGGCTCCGGAGCATTACGACGCGTCCGATCTGAGAGTGTTGGAAGGCCTCGAAGCGGTGCGAATCCGCCCAGGCATGTACATCGGCTCCACCGGCCCCCGTGGCCTGCACCATCTGGTGTATGAGATCGTCGACAACTCCGTCGACGAAGCGCTGGCGGGCTATGCCTCGCATATCGAAGTGACGATTCTGCCGGACGGCGGAGTGCGCGTGGTCGATGATGGCCGAGGCATTCCGGTCGACGAAGTGCCGGGCGAAGGCGTTTCCGGTGTGGAAACCGTGATGACCAAGCTGCACGCAGGCGGCAAGTTCGGTGGCGGCGGCTACGCGGTCTCCGGCGGTCTGCACGGCGTGGGTATTTCCGTGGTGAACGCGTTGTCGACCCGCGTCGACATCGAAGTGCGCCGTCAGGGCTTCCACTGGACCCAGACCTACATCAACCAGAAGCCGACCTCGCGTCTGCTCAAGGGCGAACCGATGGGCGAAGACGAATCCACCGGCACTTCCGTGACCTTCTGGGCCGACGGCGCGATCTTCGAAACCACCACCTACGATTTCGAGATTCTGCGTAACCGCTTCCAGCAGATGGCATTCCTCAACAAGGGACTGAAGCTGTCCCTAACCGATCTGCGTGAACCGGACCAAGCAGGAGACGAAGTCGCAGGCGACGGTGACGACAATGCCGAACCGAAGCATCAGACAGTCACCTACCAGTACAACGACGGCATCAAGGATTACGTCGATTACTTGGTGAAGTCCCGCAAGGCAACCCCGATTGAACCGGATGTCATCGATTTCGAAGCGGAAGATCTGAAAATCGGCATTTCCGCGGAAATCGCCATGCAGTGGACCACCGCATACTCCGAAGCGGTGCACACCTTCGCCAACACCATCTCCACCACCGAAGGCGGCACCCACGAAGAAGGCTTCCGTGCGGCTCTGACTTCGCTCGTCAATCGTTACGCACGTGAGAAGAACATCCTCAAAGACAAGGATGAGAACCTCTCCGGCGACGACGTGCGCGAAGGCCTGACCGCAGTGGTGTCGGTGAAGCTCACCACCCCGCAGTTCGAAGGCCAGACCAAGACCAAGCTCGGCAATTCCGAAGCGAAAACCTTCGTGCAGCGCGTGATGACCGACAAGCTCGGCGACTGGTTCGATTCGCATCCTAGCGAAGCCAAGAACATCATCCAGAAGGCCATTGAAGCCTCCCGTGCGCGTCTTGCAGCCAAGAAGGCACGTGAGAATACCCGCCGCAAGTCAATCTTCGAATCCGCGGGCATGCCAGACAAACTGAAGGATTGCCAGTCCAACAATCCTGAAGAATGCGAACTGTTCATCGTGGAGGGTGACTCCGCAGGCGGCTCCGCAATTCAGGGACGCAACCCGATCACGCAGGCCATTCTGCCGCTGCGAGGCAAAATCCTCAACACCGAGCGTGCAAGCCTTGACCGCATGATGAAGTCCGAAACCATCGAATCGCTGATCACCGCGGTCGGCGGCGGTTACGGCGAGGATTTCGACCTGAACAAAGTCCGCTATCACAAGGTCATCATCATGGCCGATGCTGATGTGGACGGCGCGCATATCGCAACCCTGAATCTGACGCTGTTCTTCCGCTACATGCGCCCGATGATTACCGCTGGTTACGTGTATGTGGCCATGCCGCCGCTGTACCGACTCAAGTGGACCAAAGGCGCGCACGACTTCGTGTACACCGACGCCGAACGCGACCGCGTGCTCGCCGAAGGCAAGGCCGCCGGCCGTCAGTTGCCGAAGGGCGAAGGCATCCAGCGTTACAAGGGTCTGGGTGAAATGAGCTACCAGGAACTGTGGGAAACCACCATGGATCCTGACCACCGCATTCTGAAGCAGGTGCAAATCGAAGACGCGGCTGCAGCCGACGAAACCTTCTCCATGCTCATGGGCGACGAAGTCGAACCTCGCCGTCTGTTCATCCAGCGCAACGCACGCAACGTCAGCTGGATCGACGCGTAGGGATTTCAAGGACTTCAGGCAAGGTTTCATAAGGATTTAGAAGGACTTAGAAGTTGGCAGACGAAAACAACAGCAACGAAGACGGCCAGTTCGTGCCTGATGGCTCCATGGAGCCGTTGAGCCCGCAGGAGGCCGACAACACCGATTACGGCCTGATGGTGGGCGAACGCATCCAGAAGAAGGATCTGCAGCAGGAAATGCGCGATTCCTACCTGGCATACGCCATGTCCGTGATCGTGGACCGTGCGCTCCCGGACGTACGCGACGGCATGAAGCCGGTGCATCGCCGTGTGATCTACGCGATGTACGACGGCGGCTACCGCCCCGACCGTGGTTACTCCAAGTGCGCCCGCGTGGTCGGCGAGGTCATGGGTAAATACCATCCGCACGGCGATTCCGCGATCTACGACACGTTGGTGCGTATGGCACAGTCGTGGTCGATGCGTTACACGCTGGTCGACGGCCAAGGCAACTTCGGCTCCCCCGGTGACGATCCGGCCGCAGCAATGCGTTACACCGAATGCCGTATGGCTCCGCTTGCCATGGAAATGGTGCGCGACATCGACAAAGACACCGTCGATTTCCTGCCGAACTACGATGGCAAGACGCAGGAGCCGACCGTGCTTCCGGCACGATTCCCGAACCTGTTGTGCAATGGTTCGTCTGGCATCGCCGTGGGTATGGCCACCAACATTCCTCCGCACAACATGCGTGAAGTGGCCGAAGGCGTGCATTGGGCGCTTGACCACCCGGACGCAAGCCGCGAAGAGCTGCTCGAAAACCTGATCCGCATCATCAAGGGACCGGACTTCCCTACTGGCGCAACGATTCTCGGACATAAGGGCATTGAACAGGCCTACCGTACCGGCCGTGGTTTGATCACCATGCGCGCGGTTGTGAACACCGAAGAGATCAAGGGCCGTATGTGCCTCGTGATCACCGAACTGCCGTATCAGGTGAACCCGGACCGACTGGTCGTTTCCATCCGCGAAGCGGTGCGTGACGGCAAGATCCAGGGCATCGCCGACATGCGTGACGAAACCTCCGGCCGTACCGGACAGCGTCTCGTGCTCGTGCTCAAGCGCGACGCCGTGCCGAAGGTTGTGCTCAACAACCTGTACAAGCATTCCCAGCTGCAGCAGACCTTCGGCGCCAACATGCTGGCACTGGTCGATGGAGTGCCACGTACGCTGTCTCTGGACGCGTTCATCCGCCATTGGGTGGGCCACCAGCTGGAAGTCATCGCACGCCGTACCGCCTACCTCAAGCGTGAGGCGGAAGAGCGCGACCACATTCTGCAGGGCTACCTGAAGGCTCTTGACATGATCGACGAGGTCATCGCGCTTATTCGTGCGTCCGAATCTGCGGAAGTCGCACGTACGGGCCTTATGGACCTGCTGGACGTGGACGAAGTGCAGGCCGACGCCATTCTGGCCATGCAGCTGCGCCGACTGGCCGCATTGGAACGCCAGAAGATTCTCGACGAACATAACGAGCTGATGCGTCGTATCGCCGACTACAACGACATTCTCGCCAAGCCGGAGCGTCAACGCAAGATCGTGGGCGACGAGCTTGACGAAATCGTGTCCAAGTATGGCGACGAACGTCGAACCAAGATCCTGCCGTACTCCGGTGAAATGAACGTCGAAGATCTGATTGCGGAAGAAAACGTGGTCGTGACCGTCACTCACTCCGGTTTCATCAAGCGCACCAAGGCTGACGAATACCGTGCGCAGCACCGTGGCGGCAAGGGCATCAAGGGCGCCAAGCTGCGTGAGGACGACGTGGTCGACCACTTCTTCCTGACAAGCACGCACAACTGGCTGCTGTTCTTCACCAACAAGGGACGCGTGTACCGTTTGAAGGCTTACGAGCTTCCGGAAGGATCGCGCGATTCCAAGGGACAGCATGTGGCCAACCTACTGCAGTTCGGCCCTGACGAGACGATCCAAACCGTGCTGTCGATTCCGAACTACGAGGTGGCCAAGTACTTGGTGCTCGCCACTCGTTCCGGCAAGGTCAAGAAGACCGCGCTTGCCGAATACGATTCCCCGCGTCAGGGCGGCCTGATCGCAGTGCGTCTCATGGCTGACGAAAACGGCGAGAACGCCGACGAGCTGATCGGTGCCGCACTGTGCAATGCCGAGGATGACATCATTCTCGTGTCGAAGCTGGGCATGAGCCTGAAGTTCCAGGCCAACGACGAGCAACTGCGCCCGATGGGACGCCAGACTGCCGGCGTGCAGGGCATGAAGTTCCGCGAAGGCGACGAACTGCTGGACATGGACGTGGTCTGGGGTGATTCCGACAAGGATCTGTTCGTGGTCACCAACGAAGGCTTCGCCAAGCGCACCGCCATCAGCGAATACCGACTGCAGGGCCGTAATGGCTTCGGTGTCAAGGCCGTGCAGCTCGCCGAAGGCCGTGGTTCCCTCGTGGGTGCGGTGATCGTTGAGGAAGATGACCAGATCATGGCCATCATGAAGTCCGGCAAGGTCATCCGTTCCAACGTCGACGAGGTCAAGCGCACTGGACGTACCACCCAGGGCGTGACGTTCGCCAAGCCTGACAAGAACGACGAGATCATCTCCATCGCGCGTAACGAGGAAAAGGACGACGACGAATCCGCGGAAAACGCGACCGTGAACGAGGATACTGCACAATCGTCTGAATCCGCCGTTGAAGCCCCTGCTGAAACCAACGCCGAATCCGGCGATGGCGAGAATGTAGAGGCCTGACCGCAGCACGGGCAATCGTCTGTGAAAACTGGTAGCCTCAGCTAAGAACTGGGCACAATCTTGCAAGGAGCAACGATGAGCGAGAACAACGAAGGACAGCAAATGCCAGAGGTTGGGCATGCCCCGCGCGTGGCACGTTCCGCTTCCAGCCAGCCGCTGATTGGTGAGGATCAGGTTCAGGCACATGAGGGTGCCTCCTCCCCCGCTTCCGGCGGTGTGAAGGTTCGCGAGAAGCGTCGTGGCGGCGCTCCGCGCGCGCGCCGTATGAGCCTGTCTCTGACGCGTATCGACGCATGGTCGGCCGCCAAGGTGGCGTTCATGCTTTCCATCGCGGGGGGAATTATTCAGATCGTTGCGGTAGCTATTCTGTGGGGCATGCTGAACATGGTTGGCGTGTTTGACCAGGTTACGCAGATCGTGTCTTCCACTGGCTTGGATGCCGGCGGATTCGACCTGACGAACGTGTTTTCACTGAGCACCGTGCTGAGCACCGCCACCATCTTCTCCATTGTGGAAGTGGTGCTGATCACTGTGCTTGTGGTGATTCTTACGCTGCTGTACAACGTGGTGAGCACCCTCGTCGGTGGTATCCACGTCACACTCGGAGATGATTAACAGCCCTGTGGGCTGTTAATAGCAGCGAGCAGCGATAGCGTTGCGAGCGTCGCATGTGATGCTGGAACAGCCCTGTGGGCTGTTAATGGCAGCGAGCGGCGATAGCGAACTCAAACGCAACAAGGCGGCCTGCATCGTGATTCCAATCACGGCACAGGCCGCCTTCGTATTTTCTAGACCAGTCTGTCTCTTACCGCACTCCAACCCCTATCTGCCCCGCCTGCAATCTGCCCATATCTTTCAGATATAACTGCAACTAGATTAGGTGCGTGGAAATACATTGAGGGTCTGCCTGGAATGAAACCAGACAGACCCTCAATGTCTTCTCGATAAGTCGGTCGTATTGGCTAAATCGGTTAGATTAGCTAGATCAGAGCACGCCCTGAGCGACCATGGCGTTGGCGACCTTCACGAAGCCGGCTGCGTTGGCGCCGAGCATCAGATCACCCTCGTGGCCGTATTCCTTGGCGGCTTCCAAGGAGTTGGCGACGATGTTCTCCATGATGGACTTGAGCTTGCCGTCAACCTCTTCGAAAGTCCAGGAAAGGCGGTAGGAGTTCTGGCTCATCTCAAGGCCGGAAACTGCCACGCCACCCGCGTTCGCGGCCTTAGCGGGGCCGTAGAGCACGTTGTTGGACTGGTAGACGGCGATTGCCTCCGGAGTGGACGGCATGTTGGCGCCTTCGCACACCACAGTGCAGCCGTTGGCGACGAGAGCCTTGGCGGACTCCTCATCGATCTCGTTCTGGGTGGCGCACGGCAGGGCGATGTCGCACGGAACCGTCCACACGCCCTTGCAGCCCTCGTGGTACTCGGAGCCCGGCACGCGCTCCGCATATTCCTTGATGCGGCCGCGATGGCCCAGCTTGATGTCCTTGACCACGTCAAGCTGAATGCCGTTCGGATCGTAGATGTAGCCGTTGGAATCGGAGGCGGTCACAACCTTCGCGCCGAGGGCCTGAGCCTTCTCGGTGGCGAAGATGGCCACGTTGCCGGAGCCGGAAATGACCACGGTCTTGCCTTCGAAGGAGTCATTGCGCAGCACGCGCATTGCCTCGGCAGTGTAATAGCACAGGCCGTAACCGGTGGCCTCGGTGCGAGCCAGGGAACCGCCGAACTCGAGGCCCTTGCCGGTCAGTACGCCGGAATACTCGTCACGAATGCGCTTGTACTGGCCGAACAGGTAGCCGATCTCGCGACCGCCCACGTTGATGTCGCCGGCCGGAACGTCGGTGAACTGGCCGATATGACGGCACAGTTCCGTCATGAAAGCCTGACAGAAACGCATGACTTCGGCGTCGGACTTGCCCTTCGGGTCGAAGTCGGAGCCGCCCTTGCCGCCGCCCATCGGCAGGCTGGTCAGGGAGTTCTTCAGAATCTGCTCAAAGCCGAGGAACTTGATGACACCCTCGTTCACGCTCGGGTGGAAGCGTAGACCGCCCTTGTACGGGCCGATTGCAGAGTTGAACTGGATGCGGTAACCGCGGTTGACCTGCACCTTGCCCTCATCGTCGGTCCATGCGACGCGGAACTTCACCACGCGTTCCGGCTCGACGATGCGTTCGAGCACGCCCGCTTTCTCATATTCCGGATGCTTCGCGACCACCGGTTCGAGGCTTTCGAAAACCTCGCGAACGGCCTGCAGGAACTCCGGCTGGTCGCCGTCGCGCTTTTCCACCTGCGCGTACACGCGCTTGACGTACTCGTCAGTGAGCATATTCTTCCCCTTCGGGATAGTTGGTTACCAATAGACGGTCTCATTCTATGTGTACGAATATGGACGGCACAAGACCTTGTTCAGGATTTGGAGACGCTTTTTTCGAGCGCTGGTTCCGAACTTGCTTCTTTTTACGGGATTGCCATGCCTTGCGTTGACTATAGGATGGAAATGCGGAAAGCGTGGGAGAGAGTACGTTCGCAACAGCATCTCACAGTCTCACATAATGGGAGAATCATCATGATTGAAGGATTCAAGAAATTCATTGCACGCGGCAACATGATCGACATGGCGGTCGGTGTTGTCATGGGCGGTGCCGTCACCACAGTGGTTAATTCGATCGTCAACAATGTGATTAATCCGTTCATCGCCATGATTTTCGGCAAACCGAATATGGATGGCCTGCTGGCAATCACATTCAATAATGCGACGGTTTCGTTCGGCGCGGTACTTGGTGCGATATTGAATTTTCTGATCATCGCGGCGGCCGTGTATTTCTGCATTCTCGTGCCGATCAACAAATTCCGTGACGTGACCGAGGCGTTGCTCGCCAAAACCAAGCTTGCGGAAGAGCGGAACAAAGCCGAGGAGGAGGCCACCAAAGAGCCGGAAATCTCCACCGAAGAGCAGACGATCCTGCTGTTGCAGCAAATCCGCGACGAACTTGCCAAACGGAATGCATAGGGTGCACAGAACGTGCCGAACGATTCTGTCACTGTTGCCGACGTGGTCGCAATGCAGTAGTCATCGCCAGCAATCGTAATAATCAATAATCCAAGGCCGTTTCAAGCGGTGACGCAAGTCCCGCCTGAAACGGCCTTTCGTAATGGTCTTTCAGCGGGTGGAGGAATTGGGATGCGGATGCGGGTATGAAAAAAGGGTTTCCGGAAATCATCGGAAACCCTATCTGTGGAGCTAAGGGGATTCGAACCCCTGACCCTCTCCATGC
>ULZT01060462.1_pt1 | contig 40296 bp, 29 predicted proteins | sample 1963371 | NCBI WGS metagenome assembly ULZT01 (sample SAMEA4835897, study PRJEB28245) | human gut metagenome | biome: gut microbiome; material: fecal sample | place: Denmark | collected 2008
AAGGATAGATGTTCCATGATTTCCTTTACGGACAATGCTTGTTTCCCTATACATCTTAGTAAAGAAATGACTTGTCCTGTAGGTTGTCCTGTAGGTTGTCCTGTAACTTGTCCTGTAGGTTGTCCTGTGACCTTTCGCCTAAATATAACTTTTACTTCATATTCTTTTATTTGAAACTCCGGTTCGGGCATATTCTTTTGGTTACATTCCTCAATCATGAGGTTTATGCCGCGCCCCCAGCTTTCCAACACCTTTCGCACATACAGCGTGTCAGCAATTAGGGGATTGTGTGGCTTTGAGCCATGTTCAGACTTGATTTTATTCATGTCCCAACCAAATGGAAATGAACCGGGGTTCTCAATTTCCACACGATCGTCATAAATGGCAATGGCAACAGAGCCTCCGGCATCACGGTAACTCCTATGACAAAGGCTGTTTATGACAGACTCTCTTATAGCTTTATATGGAATTTCAAGATTTTCTTCTCTTTCCAATTTGTCGGTCGTGCCAGATAACAAAAGATGTTTGAATATGAAAGCCATTGCTGCATCAAGCAGTTGGAATAGGTTGCCATGTACTCGAAGATTGTCCAAGAATACGGTCTTGTCTGTACCCTCAAAACGTGCAAGGCGCAATAGGTTTTGCGGGTAATTAGCCAATTTCTTTTTTGCGAATAGAACGGCGGCGGCATTTTTCAGTATTCCGTCTTCGGAGAGGCCCAACCTTTCAAGTATAACCGGTATGTCGTCTCCAGTTGTTTCCGGCAAACGCCCGCACTGTATTCCCAAGCGCATCGTCTTACTGATTTCTTCTTCATCCAAATCAGAAAGTTTCAAACCGGGATTCGGATAAGTTTCCCAACCATGACAGATTTCCTCACGTCTTATGAGCAGTTCATTATATTTTGCTTGCGGCATTGTAGTGGTGACACTTTCAACGCGCATATAAGGACGTCCTTTATAGCAGAACGGACGGTTTAATCTTGTATCATCCACATGGAAGGCTATCACTTTTTTTTCGCTGTTCTGCAATGGCGCATAAGATATATGTACCGCTGTTACCGGCTCCAATCGGTTGATGGCATCGGCTATGTCCCGCTTCGTTTTGTCGCTTACATCCTGTCCGATGATTTTCCCCTTGTCATTCACTCCGAACAACACCGTGCCGCCTTCTCCATTCAAGAAGGCGCAAAGTGTTTCCATACCACGCTCCAACTGACCGGTGGTTTCTTTGAACTCTACATGCCCGTTTTCCTTTTCGGCTATCAGTTGTTTTACTATATCGAGGTTGTCTATACTCATATTCAATTCGTAACAATAATGCAAAGATAGCGTTTTTCGCTGAAATTCGGAGCAATAGCATACAGGAAACAATAGCTTTCCGTATTGATTTTGCTTAAACGGGAGAACAGTATGACACCATTCTCCCGCTTAGGTCTGATTTTTATCGTCTCATGCGCTCCAGTTCTTCGTCACGGCGTATCTTTTCGTTCAGCTTAACCTGCATCTTGTCTATGAAATAGGTGCGGCTGGGATTCTTGCGCAACTTGATAGCCGAGTAATAGCGGTAACATTCTTTGGTATTAATGCCGAAGAATTTGTATAGTTCCGGTGCCAATACTTTCAGCGGAATTTCTCCGTTACCGATACAGCCCATTTCGTTCAGCCCATAGACAAGCTCTACCAAGTCTAACGTGCTGCCTGTCCATTGCAGGGCTGGAGTGGGTACGGTCATTGTTTCTTTCGTTGTGTGGGATGATTCGGATAGTGGTGGCACTTGGATATGGTTGGCAACAATATGTTCCTGCATTTTTCGGACAAACGAGAGTGCTTTGCGCACGTACAGGTCTGTATGGCTTTTCTCCGTTGCCATATACTGTGTATGATGATGCTGCAACTCGTTCTCGGCGTATGCCAGCGCAACGGCGATGCTTCTCCGGTCCGTACATTCATAACATAGCGATATGACCGCTTTCACAAAACTATCGTAGGCGGTTCCCAGACCCTTGCAGTTCCCGGCTCCGTTTATCAAACCGAAGAAATCGGTTTCTGCCAATACGAGGTAGTCCATATTCTTTTCTGTTTTATGGTTTTACATTTGATTGTATGTATGCGCACATATATCAATGGTGCAAAATGTTCGCCTATAAACAGAAAAAAATCGCCTAATATCAGTATCTCGCTGATATATAGCCGAATAAAAGCATAAAAATAATTTTATGCGGATTTCATCTCAATAAAAAAGTGTCTATATTATAGACAGATGTCTATCTTTCAGACACGTATTCTTCGCAAAATGTATATTTAATAGACACACGACATTACTCCCTTGTCCTCTTTCGGTATATCAACCGTACCACGCCATCATCGAATCGTTTGCTTTCGGCAAGTATCCATTCCGTTTTCAATAAGGCGGACTTGAATAAGTGTCTGCCCGTACCGATGATACGCGGTACTATATAGAGTATAATCTCGTCTATCACGTTCATCCGCAGCAGTCCGTTGGCATATTCCGTATTTTCCGCATCAGCTTCCAATAAGTAGCAAGTGTTCCCATATTTCTCCTGCCACTCCAGAAGGATGGAAATGGAGTAGTCGGGGGTCAGCTTGTACAAGGCATTGCCGCGTATCTTTTCAATCCCGTAGTCTTCGGGACTTCTGAACAACCGTTTTTGTGGTTGCAACTCCGTAGAGCATCCGTCTATCGAAAGGACGGCAAGTAACTGGACTTTCGCCATGATATTATTATTTTTTATCAGTTATGGCGAGGCAAAAAAGTAGCGTGCAATCCACACTACTTCTAATGGAGGCTCTGGAATGCCTTTGCAGGAATAGGTGAATGCACGCTATGCGTAGGCATAGCATAAGCAATCACGCAATAGTTCCTGCTAATGTCCATTTTCCAGATTTCCATTAGAAACGCCTTGCGGTCTTATGTCTATATCATCGGCGAAAAGTTAACCTAATCGCCTGTTGCTTTCTTAAATACAAGTGCAAATATAGCTAATTATCAGCATTTACACCCACATCTTGGTCAATTTTCTTCATTCATACCATACTCTTTTAGCTTTTTATACAGCGTAGCCCGGCTTATGCCCAGCAATTCCGCTGCCAGTCTTTTATTGTCCTTCGCTTGTTTCAAGGTGCGTTTGATACGTTCTTTTTCCTCTCCTTCGCTTTTTAGTGTGAAACCAACGGGAGAAGCAATTTGTTCGCTACCGAACTCCAAATCTTCTTCTGTTATCATATCATTCTCGGCTTGCAATACTGCCGTCAGCACTTTCTGCCGAAGCTCACGTACATTACCGGGCCAAGCATAAGTGTTTAATGCCTTTTGTGCCGATGCGCTGAAACCTTTGACGTCCCGTCCCAGCTCATTGTTGGCTATCTCACGGAAAAACTCCGCCAACGGCATGATGTCCTCCTGACAGTCGCGCAACGGCGGGACGGTTAGCTCGTAGTCGTGCAGACGGTGGAACAAATCCTGACGGAAACGCTTTTCAATGACTGCCTGCTCCAGATCCTCGTTGGTGGCGGCGATGATGCGGACATTGAAGTTCCTGTCTGCCTTATCTCCTATCGGGCGGTATCTCCGTTCCTGTATGGCACGGAGCAGCATCTGCTGGGTTTCCATTGCGAGGTTGCCCACCTCGTCCAGAAACAGCGTGCCGCCTTCCGCTTCATGGAAATAGCCTTTCTTGGCACTGTCCGCACCCGTGAACGCTCCTTTCACGTGTCCGAAGAATGCCGAAGGCGCAAGTTCTTTGGAAAGGGAACCGCAGTCCACCGCCACGAACGGCTTGCCGGAGCGTTTGCTCTTTTCGTGCAGATGGTGCGCGATATGTTCCTTGCCCGTACCGTTTTCGCCGAATATCAGCACGCTCATATTGGTGGGAGCGACTTGCCTTATCCGTTTCATGATGGCTTGGAATGCCGAACCGTTACGGGAAAACACGGGCATACGCCTTCTTCCCATACGCATTTCCTTCATAATATCGTGAAGCAACGGAATAAGTTTGACCTCTAATTGTTGCTTGGGGATATAGTCCAACGAGCCGAGTTTCATGCTTTCCACCGCCGTATGCACTTCGTCGTAGTCGGTCATGATGATGAACGATTGCATCATACCTTCCTTGCGCATCCAGCGCAAGAGGCCGATGCCGTCACCGTCAGGCAGACGCAGGTCTGAAACCACTATGTCATCTTCTGTCGCCTGTTGCAATAGTTTCCTCGCACTTGAAAGGTGGTAAGCCTGTACGGTACGGAACCCTTCCCGTTCCAGCAGGTTGCAGACCAACTGACAATACACAAGATTGTCGTCCACCACGATGATTCTTGTCTTATCCATTTTCGTATTTTCTCCTTTCTTCTTTTGCTTGCCGGATGATTTCCGCGCCTTTGCCCAGCACGGCTGTTACGGTATGGTGTATCGCTTCCCGATCGGGTGTACCCCCGGCATGAAGCAGTGGGTAAAGTTCTCTCAACGGTTGGTCGGCACGGAGTATCTGCCATGAACTCCGCAGGTGGTGTGTCAGCGCATCCAGTTCTTGGAGGTCTTGCTTTTCTTCCGCTGCCTTGACCGCCTGCATTTCCTTATCGGTTTCCGCTATCAGCTTTTCCAGCATGACGGCTTCATTGCCGTAGGACAGCAGGATGGAAAAGTCCGGCTTCCCGTCTTGTTTTTCTTTTGTGGCACAGTTGTCCGTGACTTCCATCAGTTCGGATATGGAGAACGGTTTGAACAGGCATCCGGCAAATCCCCGCTCCATCAGTTCCTCCTTGCTGCAACTGCCCGATGCGGTTGTCACGACAACCGGAATGTTCTTTGAATTGCCCACATTGGACGAGCGAAGCAGCTCCAGCAGTTCAAGACCGTTTATCTCCGGCATATTCAAATCTGTCAGGAGTAAATTGTATTCCTTGTTCCGTATCATCTCCATCAGTTCCGCAACATTGGTGCAGGTGTCGCAGCGCATACCCTCATGGGCATACATTTCTTTCAACATAAGGAGCAGTACCTCGTCATTGTCTATGGCAATCACATCATGGCAGGTATGGTTACGATGATTTTGTGCCGGGCTTATCTGTTCGGGCAGTTCTTCTGCAGGTTGTACGGGAATCCCAACAAAGAAACGGCTTCCCCTGCCACTCTCGCTTTCCAACCGGATTGCACCGCCGAGCATCGCCACGATGCGCTGCACGATGGACAATCCCAGCCCGAATCCGTCTTTCGTGGCGGCATTTGAAAGGCGTTCAAACGCACCGAACACCCGTTGCTGTTCCTCTTCGGTCATGCCCGTACCCGTATCTTCAACGGCAAGTTTCAGCACACCGTTGTCGTAGTCCATTGTCAAGGATACACCGCCGTTCTCCGTGAACTTGATGGCATTGGAAAGAAGGTTGTTGCCGATTTGCAGGATACGTTCCTTATCGGTCAGTACAACCGCCTCCACGTTGTTGTTTACCGTCAGGGACAATCCCTTGTTCATGGCAATGGGCATAAACTCTGTTTCAAGAATGTGTGCGATATTGGAAATCCTGCATGAGGAAACGTTGGGCTGTTCCTTGCCGTTGTCCAGCCGGAAGAAGTCCAGCAGTGTGTTGAGCATCCTGCGCATACGGTCGGAGGATTGCCGTATGTTCTGGATATACATCCCGGTTTTATCCGCATCATGTTCCTTGTCCATCAGTCCGGCATAGCCGGTTATCGCCGTCAGCGGCGTGCGCAGTTCATGAGTGATGGTATGGACGGCTTTCTTGCGGGATATTATTAGTTCCTTGTTATGCAGATCGGATTCATGTAATTGCCTTATAAGGTTTGATGTCTTTAGCTTATATCGTTTGATACGTCTAATGTCACGTAATATTATAATGAATGAAATGGTTAGTAACGCAAATAAGAATGCAGTTATGATACTTATTTGAGAAAAAGACTTTTCTCGCATGGCTATTATATCAACTTCGCGCTTTCGTAAGTCACTTTGCACTTTTTTATCCATTTGATGTATAAAAAAATGTAACTGACGATTTAATTCACTATTTCGTATAGCAAGGCTGTCTGCATATTCTGACAATCTACGACTCTGTAGCCGCTGTTGGCTTATTATATCTTGGTTTAGTGTATGAAGCATTGCTGTTGTAGCGGTCGGTTTCTTTTTTTCTTTCTTGCCGAACAATCCAAGAATACCCTTACGCTTTGTTTTTTTCGGTTCCTCTTGGATGCTTTTCTGTATAATAGCAGGTACTTGTCTGGCAATTTTATTGTTAATAATCTCTTGTTTGTTGAGTATCTGCATGATAGCAAGCATTTGTTTTTCCTTGTTCTCCAATAAGAAACACACACTATCAATCCTTTCTGCTGGATAAACTCGTTTGAGACTGCATAACATACTGTCCACAACCATACGATGAGAATGGTATAATTCCACATCCTCATTACCCCATTCCAATATATTTTCACCCAACAGGGAAAGTTCCGCTATTTGTACAATAACACTATGTATCTGTTGGCGAGTATCATTAATTTCTTTATTCACCGTTTCAAAAGAAATTAGTTTTTGTTTTTCGTCATACCAAGTATATACGACACATCCTATTAATAAAAAAATGAACAAATAACTAATTATTATTTTGTATTTAAGTGATAGTTTGATATTAAATCTCATGACTAAATACGTTTATCCTCTACATGATGAAAAGAGCGTTATAAATTCGGCCCTATTTTATAGAAAAACAGGCTCCATCTGTTGAAATAAACAAACGGAGCTGTTTTTCAGTCAATTAGACACATATTTATCATAAAACACACAATTTAATAGTAGATATTAAAAAACAGGAAGAATACTTCCTTATGTGTATTCACATCTTCTTCTATCTGAATTTTGTCTTCACGCGCCAGCCAACCAATGGCGGCGTTGAGTTCACGGTCGGATAGTCCACTCTTTTCTTTTAGTTCCTGATAGCTCCATTTGTGATCATTGTTCATCAAACGCCAGACTATGCCTGCATTTGTTCCGATACTGTGCTTATCCATGCTCTTATTTTTTATTTATTAATCATTTCAGTTTAATAGGTCAGAACCAACGTACATAGCAGAAATCTTGCCGATGTGGTAGAAGTTTATGCTTGGGGTACATCCTGAAACTCAATTTGAAACTTCCTGTGTTTGCAATATGCGATTGAGCACGAAATGTATAATCCGACCCATCATGTCCTATAAGTTTAAAAGGTATGATAGAATAAACCGTTTCATGTCCGTTGTCCATATGGGTAGCAACACATTCTATTCCGATGGCATCATCTAACCCTTTCTCATCCACAATAATAGTGATTTCATAATCTTCACCAGCCTTTGTGACGGCTTTAAGGCCATTTCCACCCTTAATTGATTTTATCTCAATATCATCCCATCGCGTAGCGACATTCTGCTTCCAGTCCGCTATAAGCCTGGCTTTTTCGTTATTGCATTTGGAGAGTAAAGAAAAACGTTCGCTCATTTTACAATAGAATTTCTCATAATAATCATCCAGTTGCCGTCTCATGGTAAAATACGGAGCTATTTGAGCTATTGAATTTTTGATATACTGTACCCATTCCTCGGAATACTCCTTGCCGTCCGTTTGATAATACAGAGGCAATATTTGATTTTCCAAGAGATAATAAATAATGTTTGCATCCAGTTGGTCCTGATAGGGAGCGTGCTGATAGACCGTTTCGGCAGGGATAGCCCATCCTGCCTCTTTGCAATAGCCCTCATACCACCATCCGTCAAGTACAGACAGGTTCAGAACCCCATTCATCAGAGCTTTCTCTCCAGAAGTGCCCGATGCTTCGGCAAGCCGTGTAGGTGTATTCAACCATACATCCACACCTGAAACAAGACGACGGGCCAACTCCATATCGTAATTCTCCAGAAAAATGATTTTCCCTTGAAATTCCGGGCGACGGGATATTTCCACAATCTGACGGATAAGTCCTTGTCCGGCAACGTCATTCGGATGGGCTTTCCCTGCAAAGATGAATTGTACGGGTCGTTCCTTATTATTGACAATACGCGACAGACGTTCCAAATCAGAAAAAAGTAAATAGGCTCGTTTATAGGTAGCAAAACGACGGGCAAAGCCTATAAGCAAAGCATTGGGATTAAACTTTTCGACAATAGATGCTACCAGTCGAGGGTCGGTTTGATTCCTGCGTAAATCGTCGGCACATTTCTTTTTCAGATATTCTATAAGCCTGCGCTTCATTTGAAGACGGGTATTCCAAACTTCTTCATCGGGCACGTCATAAATCGCTTCCCATAAATGTTTGTCAGACTGTTGCTTTGAAAAATTATTATCGAAGTATTTTTTATAGAGTCCTTTCCATTCCGTAACACACCAAGTCGGCATATGGACACCATTAGTCACATGACCTATGTGCAATTCTTCAGGAAAATATCCTTTCCAAATTGGTGCGAACATCCTGCGAGATACATTTTCATGCAACAGGCTGACCCCATTTACCTCCTGACTGGTCTTGCAGGCAAAAACCGACATACAGAAACGTTCATCCACATTCTCCATGTCATAACGTCCCAATCCCATTAGTGTTTCCCAACTAATTCCTAAACGGGTTGCATATTGTCCCAGATATTTTCGGAAAAGGTCTTCATCGAAATAATCATGTCCGGCACTAACGGGCGTATGTACCGTGTAAAGAGATGAAGCACGGACCAGCTCCATCGCTTGTGCAAAACTCATCCCCTGTTTTGTATATTCACTCAGCCGATAAAGATTAAGAAGGGCGGCATGACCTTCGTTGCAATGAAAAATATCTTTGTTCAATCCAAGTTGGCGAAGCAACATCATTCCTCCTATACCTAAAAGAATTTCTTGCTTCAAACGGTCTTCCCAACTTCCACCATACAGATGGTGTGTGATACTACGGTCGTATTCACTGTTCATTTCGTTGTCCGTATCAAGCAAGTAAAGCGTAATGCGCCCTACGTTAGCACGCCACACATTGGCGTGTACTACAAAATAGTCCGTATATGGTATATGAACAACCATTTGCCTACCATCCTCTGTAAGGACTTTTTCAATTGGCAATTGACCGAAATTTTGAGCTTCGTAACATACGGTCTGTTCTCCATCCATTGAAAGTGACTGGTTAAAATAACCATAACGATAAAGTAATCCTACAGCACAAAGGTTCACATTGCTGTCTGATGCTTCTTTTAGGTAATCTCCGGCCAATATGCCCAAACCTCCAGAATATATCTTCAAAACTTTACTTAGACCATATTCCATGCTGAAGTAAGCTACAGAAGGACGGCTTTGATCTACTGGAACATCCATATAGGCTCGGAAACGAGTATAAATATTCTCCAAACATTCCATAAAAGCCTTGTTGCAGGTCAATGCTTCCAACTTGTCATAATTCATTTGTTCAAGTAGCATAACGGGATTATGTTTCCCTTGTTCCCACAACTCATTATCAAGACTGGAAAACAAGTCTGCGACTTCGTGATTCCATGTCCACCAATAGTTATATGCCAGTTCTTTCAAATGCTCAAGCCCTGCGGGTAAATGCGAACTTGTGGCAACCTCTCTCCACTGGGGAGGGTTCACTTTATAATTCAGATAATCCATAATAATACATTTATTATTGTTTATGCTATTTATTTTCAAGCCATTTAAACATGGTATAATAAACTTCTTCTCTTACATCCCTGCTTGATAGGACAAGATCATGAAGTCCATTTTTAATAGTAACTTCCTTTACCTGCCGACCTATATGGCGACCTATCGTTGCAATGTCATGCACATTCAATATCGCATCTGCATGATGGAAACATTCTTTCGGGCCTTTCGAGCTGGCAGATTTGTCCGAATGCATGAGCAATACAGGTACATTTACACTACCGTTTTTCAACCTTTTCTGACCATTGTCTATTGCACGAACCCACGCAGCATCGACATCAGGCATTATATCAGGCTTCCAAATAATGTTATAACTCCATTCTCCGTTCAAATGGCGGGCAATAGTAGAAGCGTAATTATTGGTACCATCTCCCTTGACTCTTATTCCGGGTATCAGCACAGCCAATGTTTTCAATATAGGAATGCCCAAACGAATCATTACTTTGGACAAATTCCATGCAAAAAACGGACTGTTTAAAATCAATGCCTTTATGCACGGGTCGGCACAACATTGCATATACAATGAAGTTGTCAATCCACCGGTAGAATGCCCCATGAGGATAATTTCATTGTTGCCGTCTTCTTTCATTGCTTCTATACCTGCCTGTATGTCAGGGAAATATTCTGTAAGCTCCCTTACTTGGAACATTTTTTGTCCATCCATATAGGAACGCCCATATTTTCTAAGATCTACAGCGTAAAAATTATAACCTTCCTTTACAAAACGATTCGCCATTTCTTTTTGGAAAAAGTAATCACAGAATCCATGTATGTATAATATACCACGGCTACACCCATTATCTGCTAATTTGCGAACGATGGTACAACGTACATCACCTGCATAATCACATCCTTGTGATACATGACGCATAAGGAAGTCTTCGCCCAATACATCAGGCTTCCATTCAGGAATGTTATTCAACGTTTTTTTATTTTCCATTTTATTCTTTACATCTGTTAATCAATAAACTCTTAATCTGCCTGTGGTAAAACAAACACGCTATCAGGAAATAGACAATAGCTTGTATCCATAACCCTTTATACTCGAAGGCGATGTCGCCAAGCGAAGCTCCCATACCTGTGAGGCGTACATACCCGTTCATGCCAAAAGTGGAAGGAAACAGCCACGATATATATTTCCAAAAGGCAGGTATAGTGGCTCCCGGCCACGAAATACCGGAAAGGAACAGTAACGGAACGGAAAGAAAAACAAACAGCATGATGCAATCTTCGCGCCGCCAAACAAGAAAAGAAAGTGTCATACCCATGAAGATACATGACAGCAGATAAGGTACAAGAAAAGCAAGAAATGTACCGTAATGTCCCAGTTGCGGCAAACCGAAGATACGGGTAACGAACGTAAACATATAGATACCCATCAACAGGTAGAGTAAAAAATAAAACAACGTTTTGCCCAATATAATATGTATAGGATTCTTGTAGGCCTTATGGAAAGGTATAACACTACCCATATACTTTTCACGCGATTCGCCCATTGACATACCGATGCCCAGAAAAAGTGTCTGCTGGATAATAAGCATCAGCACCGGTGGAATAAGAAAAGCAGCGAAACCGCTTTGCGGATTATAGAGTGCAGTCTGTTGGTATTCGATAGGCATACGTATGATTTCTTCCTGTCGGTCGGTAGTGGCAGGAAGGTAGCGTTCCACTTTGATATCCTTATTCATTTCCAATGAAACGTTGGTGGCGGCAAGCATCAGGTTTTTATAATAAAGCATAGAACACATATCGCAATAAAGGCCGATGTGTGTCTGCTCTCCTTGCCACAAGTCCCGGGTAAAAGAGGAAGGAATACGAATGATTCCATAAACCTCCTGACGTTTCAACAATTCCTGAGCCTCTGCCATATCGGTACAGCGGGTATGAATGCGGACATCGGGAGAAGCATCTATCTTGCGTAAAAATTCACGGCTCAAAGCGGAGTTGGACTCATCAACCACAGCAGCAGGCACTTCTCGCACCACTTCGTTCGTATATACATAAGAGTATAGTAACGGATAGGCCAACGGAACAAAGAGAATAAAAATAAGTATCCCTTTGTCATGCATAATGGTTATTAATTCTTGGTACCATATCTGAATGATATTTACTATTGTCTTCATTAGAATCATTTATTTAACGTATTTATATTTCAGGAATGCCGCCCGATACCGCCATAATATGGTACAAGGTAGAAGCAAAAACGCGAACAATGCTACGACAGAAGACCATACATAAGAGATGGGAAAACCGTCAAGTGCCTGATTGACATAAATGAGATAATAATGACGGAGCGGGAACAGCCACGAAAGCCCTTGCAAGAAACCATCCATTGCAGGAACGGGATAGGTAAAGCCTGCCAGTGAAAAGGACAGAATTCCCCATAATGAGCAAAGGCACATAGACAATCGCATCTGTCCAATAAAAGCACCGAACAGGAATACACCGAACGACTGTGCCGCCAATACTGTCATCACTCCGAGCAGCATCATCGGGATGATGCCACTGTTGCAAGGAAACATCAGGAACCGATAGAAATAGACATCATAGAAGATGAATATCAATGAGAATAGGACAGTCTGCGGAAACAGCTTTCCTACTAATGCCACCGTTGAAGAATGTCCGCTTAGGGCATACAATTCCTTTTGTGTATTCTGTTTCCACTCCAATCCGATAGTATAGGTAGTACTAAGCATGATAAGCAAGATTAGAATGCCAGGCAACAGGATATTGTTCAGATAGACAGAATAGTCTAAGTGGGGATTGTTCAGCGGATGTGTCTCTATGACAATAGGCTGGATAATTCCCATCGCCTGTCGCTCTGTCAGTCCGCGGGCATAGAGGTTCTCGCGTGTCAGGGCAAGCCCGGACAGCTCGGAGGCATAACGCAAGTCTTTCATAAGCAACGTTCCGGGTACGAAATAGGTGTCGTTGGTATAGAATGACAATTTGGGCTGGCGGTTGGCTATGGCATCTTCGGTCAGCCCACGGGGAATATAGAAGAAACCATAGATTTCACCCCGTTGCATAGCCTTTTTTGCTTCGCTGAAATCAGGATAACGCGCTACAAAATCGGTTTCCTCCATAGAGCCAAGAATCCGTGCGACTATGTGCGTGATATGTGTGTCATCCTCGTCCACTAAGCCGGCCGGCAACTTGGTAGGCAGTCCGTCAGCCATGAGTGTGGTTAAAAATACAATACAGAGTATTGGAGCCACAATCATCGTGAACAAGAACAACGGACGGTGTGAAAAGATACGCAGCTCACGCCGGAAGATGCGAACAAGGCGGAGGCTGACATCCTTCATTTGTTTTAAAATAGATTTCATATTACAACTTTATAATAGTGTAATTTACTTCTCCATTATCACCGACATACCGCCACGCACATTTTCCAACCCTTCCATATTTAATGGACGTGCCTTTACCTCGAATGTTTTGAGATCGAAACCATCAAGTGCCTTCGTTGCCTTCCACACAGCAAAGGTACCCACATCCTTCATCTTGGTGATACGCACAGGAATACGTTTGTCAAAGGCTGGCAGATAGACTTCGGTTTCCGTACCTACGGTCAAACCGGGCAGCAGGTCTTCGCGGATATTGAAAGTAAACCATACGTCATCCGTACATGACACGTTCATGATAGGGGCACCTGTTCCTACCAGTTCGCCCGGCTCAGGAAATATTTCCGTTACTATACCATCGGCAGTAGCTAACAATACGGTTTCATCCATATAGGAATTTACTTCAGAAACAGCTCCTTGTGCACGTCGCACCTGTGCTCCGGCAGCAGCCTTATCTTCAATACGGGTACCGTTCACTGCCATATCATACTGCGACCGTGCTGCCCGTTCCGTAGCCACCATTGCTTCGTATTGCGCCTGTGCCTCGTCACGTTTCTGTTCTGCCATCACGCCGTTTTCAAACAGGCGGTTAATGCGGTGGTAGGTCTTCTCGGCTACCTCCATGGCTGCACGTGCTTTCTGCCACATTTCGTAGGCTTGTTGTACCTGCTCTTGGCGCGTACCGTTCTGTGCTTTTTGTTCCTGTGCCTGTGCAGCGGCATAGGCGGCTTCTGCTTGCGACAGTTTGGCACGGATATCAGGAGCTTCAAGTATGACAAGCGTATCCCCCCGTCGCACGTGGTCACCTTCCTGTACCCGTATTTCACATACACGGGCAGGTACTTTACTCGACAAACGGTAGTCCGTTGTTTCAGCCTGTCCTTGAATGATGTCGGGATGTTTAGGCAAAGACAATCCAACAACAATGGTTATTACAATGATGCCGACCAGTGTCAGGGCTGCGGCAAGAATGATGGTGAAATTTTTATTCTTTTTCATGATGATATGCTTATTTTAATGTTCCTAATGATTTGTGTAAATAAAGGTCTGCCAGTCGTAAGTCTATCTGTGCCGATACATACTCCGAATGTGCGGACAACCATGCCGTCTGCGCTTCAAGTACATTGCTGACAGGGATAACTCCTTCTTGTAATCCCAACGTGGCATAACGTAAGTTTTCGTCTGCTTCTTCACGGCTACGGGTGGCGGTACGCAGACGCTCGCTGGCTTCCTCCACTTTTTGACGGCTTTGGTTTACCTGAAGTTCGACTTTTTCGCGCGTCTCTTCCAAACGATAATGTGCCAGTTTTTCTTCAGCACGGGCAGCTTTTACTTTATAACACCGTTCCCCCCATGTTACGATGGGAATATTTACCATTACTCCTACGTTCCACATTCCTTTGAATTGTCGTTCAAAACTATTAAATACAGAAGGATTGGAACCAAGCCAGCCACCGGTCAACGCCACCGTGGGCATGAACTCGGCACGTGCCAGCCGCACCTTTTCCTTATAGATGTCAGTAGAAAGGGAGAGTGCATTCAATTCGGGGCGGTGTGCGAAAGCAGTCTGTACATCGGCCGTGGTTGCCGCATTGAGCATTGGGATGGCATCCGTGTTCTCGTCTGCCAATGTTACGGGTGTATCCATTTCCAATCCACAAAGTTGGCAGAGTAGCATCCTCGAGAGCGAAAGTCCGTTATCAACCTGTATCAATGCGACTTGCGCTTCATTCACCTTGACTTTTACACTTAGTCCATCAGCCTTTGTAGCGATTCCTTCGGTTATCATTTGTTGTACGTCGTTGTCTAACTTCTGTACTAATTTAAGGAAACTTTCCGCCAAGCGTTTTTTATTCTGCAAGGAGACAATCTGCCAGTAAACTTCATCCACTTCAACTATAACTTCCTGAAGGGCAAGGTCGTGCTGACGGGCCGCTATTTGTTCGGCATAACGGGTAATGCGGTTGTAGGCTACTATCTTTCCACCCATATAGACAGGCTGCGTCAGCATCACGGCTACTGTACCCATGTTACGTGTGTCCGTATGTAGTGCTTCAACCAATCCAGAGCCAACCCCATTCAATGTGCCGGTCATATTTTCCAATGCAGGTACGAGGGAACCGACGGTAGTACCTATATTACTCAGCTTGCTCTTTTGCTCATCGCTGAGCAGGGAGATTTCCTTATTTGTGTGCAGATAAGCACCTGTCGCCGAGACACGGGGTAAATACTTCGTAAATGCAGCCTTACGTTCATACCAAGCGGCACGTTGTTTCATATCCGCCATACGTAACTCCTTGTTATTACAGATAGCGAGGACCCGGCAACTGTCAAGCGACAAGTGTGTTGCCGTTTCCTGTGCACTGATGTTTCCGGCAAGGAACACGGAGAATAATACAATCACTGTTTTCTTCATTCTTTTCTGATATGTTTATTATAATTCCGCTGCAAAGTTCGGTAGGAAATGACGCCTATAAAAGGCAGTTCTTAAGGATAAATTGTCCATATTAACGGATTTTGAAAGATTATTTCACTGTATAAGCCTGACAATGAATTAAAAAATGGCTAATTATATGGATTTTTACTACCTTTGTACCTGACTAATGAGAAATGACGAAAATGGAACTAAGCAGCATATCAATCAAGCAATTTAAACAGCAAATGTCCGACCAAGCCACTTGCTACCGCGATGACATCCTTATTAGCAACCATGTGGAACACTTGGAACCGTTTCGACATCCCTGTCGAATTTTTGCCACATTGGTTCTTTTCTGTTTGGATGGAGAGTTGGAATTCAGTATCAATTTGAAGCGTTACCATATTACCAGTAATATGATGGTGGTCGCCTTTGCGGGTGACATCATTCAGATTCATCGTGTTGAGGTATTAGAAGCGTATGCCGTCCTGCTATCTTCGGATTATCTTAATGATTTGCAGATAGATTTTCGACAGCGTTCAAGTTTCTATATTGATGCGCATAACAATGCAATTGTCCGCATTCCTCATACTGAACTTATAACCATAGCTCCTTATTACCCTCTATTGAAAACAAATATGGAAAAGAACCGTGCCGAAAGCCCGGAAATTTTGCACGGGTTGATAAAGGCTTTCTCCTATACGGTCATTTCTATAATGCAAGTGTATCAGAAAAATGATGATGAAACAAATTCAGATACTGTTTTACGCAGCCAACAATTATTTGACAAGTTCATGGCACTCCTTAAATTGTACCACACAGCGGAGCGAAGTGTGAAGTTCTATGCAGATCGTCTCTGTCTTACACCAAACTACCTGTCAGGTGTGATAAAGGATTATAGTGGCAAGAGTGCAACAGAATGGATTAATGAATATGTCATTTTGGAAGCCAAGATTATGCTGAAAAATACAGACCTCAGCATTCAAGAGATTGCTTATAAACTGAATTTTGTCACCCAATCAGCTTTTGGCAAATACTTCAAGTTACAGACAGGAATGGGACCTAAGTTCTATCGGAACGGAAAAAATGATAATGAAGAAAAATAACCTATCCGTTCATATTTCCCGAAATGCAATCAGGAAATATGAACGATTGGTTTATCACATAGAAAGACACTTATTGTTCATGCACGTGCATAATAAATCCCGGTCTCATTTTTTCCATACTCCAGTCTTCCTTCCCGTTGCAGTTCGATGAGAGCCAAACATAAATCTGTACTATCTAAGGAAGTGGCTTGCTCCAGCTCTTTGAAAGTATAACGGTACATCTGTTTCATCAGGTCGTACACTCGTCGGCTGTTTTGCTTGATGATCTCCATATTGAACATACGCTTGCTTTTTTAATGTTAATATCATAATTATTTTATGCAGCCTGCAATGTCTGCCGCAGCTTTGTAGGCGATTTTCCTGTGTGCATTTTTACATATTTCCCGAAAAATGATGCGTTCGAGAAATTTAATTTGTCTGCAATCTCAGCAATGGTTAAACTGGTCGTTTTCAGGTGAAATGTAATTTGATCTATCAAGTAGATATCAATCCATTGCGACACGCTTTTGCCACTGACTTTTTTCACAACTGTGGTCAGATATTTAGGAGTAACACAAAGTTGTTTGGCATAAAACGAACAAAAATGTTCATAGCTGTGCTTTTCTTTCAGTAATGTAATGAACCGTTTGAAAAGATCTTCCTGACGGAGTGATGTCAAAAATATCTTTTGCTGGGATTTTTGCATCATATGCCGGTCTGTCATCCTATAAAGGTCATAGAAAAAACCTTGGAAGAGGCAGTCAATATCACTCGCATAACAATAACAATTCAGCTTTGCGACAAACAGCCGATAATAAGCCAGATAGAGTTTCTGCTCTTCAATCTTTGGCTGTAGCAATGGGTTATGTCGTAATTGCAAAATACTATTCCATTGGCACGTGCTGCGCAGGAATAACTTTTGACCGTATTCCCATGACAAACATAACGCCTTACCCTTGCAAGAACTTGACATGGTGATACCATACAAAGCAACACCTTGGCTGCAAAACATCATATCGCCCTTGTAAAGTGTGTAACGCCTGCCGTCCATGTTCATTTCAAGATGACCCTCCGTACAAAAAAGTAATGCAATGAAGTCTGTCATAATGATACCTTCCTTCGACTTGCCAAAGGGAAATAAAGATAGGTTGTCAATCAGTACGACCTTATCTTCCACGCAGTTGGTCATGGAATACTCCGATAGTTGCCGGAAAGAAATTCCGTTTATTTTATCTAAATGCAATGTATCTATCATATTACCAGTTTTTTATTTGATATATGTATATTCGTTGAACGATACAAAGTTCCGAATAAATGGATAAGGGGAAAAGGCTATTAAAAAGGAAGAATTGGCTGAATTGACGGATTAAGGTAAGTTAATCAATATAACACACTTGTCGAGGTAGCTACTAAGCCAAGATTGAGGTAGCTACCAAGTCATTGTCAAGGTAGCTACCTCGTATTCCATCAAAAAAGTCTTTAAGGACTATATTTTACGTATGCTTTCAAGTGATTTATAAGCCTCACGATATCCTTCTTCATAAAGTCGGACGAGAGCATCTGTATTGCGTGTCAATGTATCTACGCCCATTTCATCGGACGGACGAATAACAATAGCCTGTCCCATTTTTTCCAATAATTGGATTTTATCCAACATACGGTTATACCGATAATGCATATCTCCTAATGCTAACTTTAGCATAGGAAAGTTTTTAAATAGCAAATATGGAGTGTATTCCTTCTGCTCATTTTTTCTATATCCTTTTTTACGTGTTAATACAACTACCAGTTTGTTAAATCCTTCATCTAAAGGACGCTGATAAGGAATGGCATCACATACACCGCCATCATACATCGGAGTTTCGTCCACCTCTATGGACGGACAAAAGACAGGTAGGCTGGACGATGCTTCACAAAAACGGTAAAGACGTTGCTTGTTCCGTTTCTCTTCCAAGTACATAGCCTTCCCTGTGAAGCAATTACTCGTGACGATAACGAAACGATTAGGATTATGCTGATAAGCCTCAAAATCGAAAGGAATACCAACTTTATCATATTTCTGAAATATGGCATGAAAATCTATAAAGCTCCCGCAGTGCAGGTAATTCAACGGACCAATATACCTTTCTTGTCTTAGATATTCTATCATGATGTCTCGGTTTCGTCCTTGCTGTCCAGACATATAAGAAAGCCCGTTAATACTGCCACCTGATACGGCAATGGTATAAGGGAAAATAATTCCTGCTTGCATGAAACAATCAAGTACGCCAGCAGTAAAGACACAGCGCATACCACCTCCTTCCAACACTAAAGCTGTATGATTTATATCCATAATCTTAAAATTTAAATCCTGCGTTGATATATATTCCGACATTTTTCCCCATGTTGGAATAATTGGTTTGTATGCCTACGGGACCTAAGACAAAATCGTATGAAGCCCTTAAAGCACATCCCCACAGGTCATTGCCACTGAAAATGTGAGAAGTCTTGTGTGCCTCTTTGCCATATTCACCCAAAGCGGTGAGATAAAATTTACCTTTCACCCGATAACGAAAGGCGAGTCTTCCCGTTATAACATTGCGTTCCAGCAAATGTACGTGCTGTACGGTTTCCCATGCCATCTGCCAAGGCAAGTAGTTAGCATCGGAAGATCCTCCGGCACAATTCTGGTAAATGGCAGGTATGGAATTGCCAAACAATAAACGGCTTTTGAGTGAAGGAAGTAAATAGAACCGACGGTTGAGTCGCAAGGCTGTTTCGGCATGGATAGCAACTTCTCCGAAAGGAGTATCCTCGTCATATTGTATGCCGTTATCCGTATGCACGATACCTTGTATCTGTATCCGGCTTCCATGAGTAGGATAATAAAGTCGGTCGTAAGTATCCATCGTACAAGAGACAAAATAATTCAAGAAATGGTCAGACGAAGGAGATAACCGGCTTCCGTTTTGTCTAAACATATCTGAATGGTAATCATAATACTCAAAACTAATACCTGCTTTCAGCCGGAAGTTCCTGATGTCACGGGTATAATAGCCAGCCAATGAATGTGACAAAAATTCCATACCATCCAATTTGTGCTTGCCTGCATAGAGGTCAAAATCATGATATGCCAAACGGTACGAAAAACCTATTTTTGCCCCGAATAAGTGTCCATAAGCATATTCCGCTTCCAAATAAGGATTGCGGGAGATTCGCCCTGTCAGGGCATAGTGGTGGCGGGTGGAAATCTGCTGATTATTGGAGATATTGGCAATGATGCTTGCTAAGTCATTCGTATCGAAACGTGCCCCGATGTTAATGTGGCGATATTCTTTCGGTTCCAGCAGGAATACTAAATCGTAAGGATTCGTATTTGTCAGTCGGTATTCAACCCGCGAGAAGATGTCTAATCCTTGTAGCATGGCAAGCGTGCGGTCTATCTCCTCCGGGCGAATACTCGACTGTTCCTGTAAAACAATCTTTTTCCTTATCCATTCTTTTTCTTCTCCTGTAATACCTTCTATTTCAATATGTCCTATTGGGTAAGCATCGGTATAGGATGGCTTTTGTACTTTGGACGATTGTATAATGGAATCACTCCCGTCAGCATAAATGTATTGCCGCAGTGCCTGCAATTCATTCCATTGTCTGCGGGCGGCTCTTTCGCCACGTATCAGCATAGTGTCTATGGCTTCCGGTTGAAAACTGGCTGCTGTATATCCTTTTAATGGGGGATTGATGTAAATATCAGCTTCCGTCTTGTTCTTTCGATATTTTTTCTGCCCCATAATGCCAATCAGTTGATCCACCACAGCAGAAGCTGAATTCAATTCTTCCTTTTTCTTCCAACCGGTGCTTAAATCAACGCAGATAACAATGTCAGCTCCCATTTCCCGAACCACATCAACGGGCAAGTTATTTAATGCTCCACCATCTACCAGTGTCATGCCATTCCATTCTACAGGAGCAAACACTCCGGGTATGGACATACTGGCACGCATCGCCATTGGCAACGAACCTGATGAAAGTATCACTTCCTGCCCTTCCACCAAATCTACTGCCACACAACGAAATGGAATAGGCAAAGTAGAAAAATCATCCACGTGATGATAACCTACCGTCAATTTGGAGAAAAGATTTATAATGTTTTGTCCTGTCACATATCCTGTTGGTAACGAAATTTTCCTTTCTTTGGAAAGTGGTACATGAATCAAATACTTTTCCTTTTCTTCTTTGGAAAGGAAAGTCTCGGATTCCCGTTTCACCTGGTCGCTTAGCAGGAACAGCCAATCTTGATTACGATAGAGGCTGTCAAGGTCGGCTGCATCATATCCTATGGCATATAGTCCGCCTACAATGGCACCTATACTGGTTCCTGCAATATAATCTATCGGAATGCCTGCTTCTTCCAACACTTTAAGCACGCCAACTTCGGCTGCACCTTTGGCACCACCTCCACCCAATACAAGCCCAACTTTCTTACGGGATTGCTGAGCCTGCAAACTGGTATTGACAGATAGACAACACAGCATGAGAAAAAAATAAAGTATTCTTATTTTACGCATTTTATCATTCATTGAATTTGAAGGCAAAAGTACACGATTCAGGAAATAAGAAATGGAATATCGTAAGGAGATATTGGCCAATTTAACGGATTATTTTAGAGGATGATAACTATAACTTATAAAAAGCGAGAGAGTGTATTTAATAACATACTCTCTCGACTTACTTATATTTTAATTCCCTTTGTCTTCCATTCGTCACCACTCCCTATTCCCGGATGCACCATGATAACACGGTCGGCGAGAGGGCGTGGTGGAGTATCTGCGTCTGTTGCTATCGAACTATGTATGTGCGGTAGCTTCGAATGCATGAGGTTCAGTTCCTTTACATTCGACATCTGTTCCTGTCCGTCTTTATCCTTTTCGGCTACCTCCGGCGTAGGCGGTGCAAGTTCCAGCTGAATCTTTCGGTCCAGCGCAGCAAGCTCCGATTTCAACTGTTTCAGTTCGTCCTCCTTCTTCCACACCTTGCCAGCTATCTCCTGCAACTGCGGAATCTCCTTTTCCAGCACCTCGTTCTTCGCCTTATACTGGTCGATGATGGACGGAATTCTCTCCAGCGCGTTCAGGAAGTTGCGTGCGGCGGCCACCGGGTCAGCCATCGCCAGATGCCCGTTGTTGTAGGTGTACTTGTAGTTGCCTTCCACCACGAAGCGATTGTCGGTAAACTCCAGTCCCTCTTTGAGCATCCTCTCGCTGACCACCTTGACAGGGAAGCCATATAGTTCCCCAATAGGCTTGTACTGCCCGCCCGTCGCGGCGTTCTTGGCGATTTCCTGCAAACGCTTTCCGATAACCTTCTCGTCCGCCGAATCCACGCCGTCCACCTTCAAGGCATTCAGGCGGTTGCCCTCCTTGTCCGTCCGGGCTACGGCAAGAAACCTGTTCCAGTCCTCCGTCATGGCTTCGATGAAAGCCGTGTTGTTGCGCAGTTCTCCCGTCTTGGACTCCAGCTTGAACTCCGAATCACGCCTGCCCTTGTTGAACGACTTGCGTTCCCCTTCGAGCGAGGCGATACGCTTCTCCAATTTCGCCTTGTCAAGCAAGTCGGTATTGCCGGAGAGCAACGCCATGTACTCCGAGAAGTTCATGCCCGATTTCTCGTCCATAGCCCCCTCATCAATGGTACGTGCGCCCATCGCGCCGCTTTTGAGCTGGCTGATGAAGGTCTGCTTGCAGTGCAGCAGGTTGAATTTGTAGCTGTCCAGCGACTTCTCCACCGCGTAGATGATGACATTCACGTTGTTCCCGGCAAAATGCTTGGCAATCTCGTTTCCGGCTCTAACTCCCCGTCCGTCACGCTGTTGCAGGTCGGACGGCCGCCACGGTGTATCAAGGTGATGGATTGCCACACACCTTTTCTGCGCGTTCACGCCCGTACCGAGCATACTCGTGGAGCCGAACAGCACACGCACCGTCCCGGCGTTCATGGCATCTATCACCGCCTTGCGTGCCTTTTCGGTCTTGCACTCCTGAATGAAGCGCACCTCGCTTGCCGGTATGCCATAATCTTCCACCAGTTTCCGCTTTATCTCGCTATACACGTTCCACCCGTTCCCCGGCTGGTATGTACCCAAATCGGAGAACACGAACTGCGTTCCCTTGTGCGTGTCGTATTGGTGGTAATACTCCGCTATCATCTTGGCGCAGTGGCTCGCCTTGTTGTCGGGGTGGTCCTCGTAATCCGGGTCTATCATGCGCATATCCAGAGCCATCTTCCTCGCGTAGTCGGTGGCGATGAGCATTTTTGCTTTTTCCTCCGTTTCTGACAGGGGCAACCTGCCCAGCAACGTGGCATCGCCCGTCTTGGCAAACTCCATCAGCTGCTTGATGAAATACTCCTGGTCGGGCGTGGGCGGTATGTGGTGCAGTATCTCGTTCTTGTGCGGACGATCCACACCCACATCCTCCGCCGTGCGGTAGTCTGTAATCTCATTGTAGAAGGCGGCAAGCTCCGGCACCTTGATGAAGTAGCGGAAACGCTCCTTCTGCACAACATTGTTCGTCACGTTGAACTCGAAGTCGGTCGTCTTCTTGGCGAAGATAGCCGCCCATGCGTCGAAACAGCGGATGTCCTGCCGTTCCAGCTCCTTCGGGCGAAGGTATTTGAAGAGCAGATACAACTCCGTAAGACTGTTGCTGATGGTCGTGCCGGAAAGGAACGTAGCCCCCAAGTCCTTGCCCGTGCGCTCCTGTATGGTACGGATGGCAAAGAGCATGTTCAGGGCTTTCTGGCTCCCTTCCGAGTTTCCCAATCCCGCCACACGGTCGTGCCGGGTGTTGAAGGTCAGGTTCTTAAATTGGTGGCTCTCGTCAATGAAGATGTGGTCGATGCCCATCTGCTTGAAGTCCACCACATCGTCCGTGCGTGACTTGATGGCGTGTTCAACTTTTTCTAACTTCGCCACAAGGTTGTGCTTGCGCTTCTCCAGCCCTTTCAGCATCGCCCGCGACACGTTCTTGCCCTGCTGCCGCAGGACTTCGAGGTTTTCCTCCACCGTGTCAAGCTCCGCCTGCAGGATGCGCTGCTGCAACTCCGGCGACTGCGGTATCTTCCCGAACTGGTCGTGCGACATGATGACGCAATCGTAGTCGTTATTCTTGATGTTGTTGAAGAAACGCACGCGGTTGGCAGTCGAAAAGTCCTTTTCCGAAGCGTAAAGGATGCGGGCGTTCGGATAGGCCGCCTGATAGGTGGCGGCAATTTCCGCCACATTCGCCTTCAACCCGATAATCATCGGCTTGTGCGCCAAGTTCAGACGCTTCATTTCATGCGCTGCAATACACATTATCAGCGTCTTACCGGTTCCCACCTCATGATCGCAGATCCCGCCGCCGTTCTGTTTCAGCATCCAGACACAATCCTTCTGCGACGGGTAAACGCTCTTGATCCCCCGGCTTGCTAGCCCTTTCAGGTTGAGGTCGGGAAAAGTCTGGTGCGAGCCGTCATACTTCGGGCGCACGAAACAGTTGAACTTGCGGTTATACATCGTGGTGAGCCGTTCCTTGAACTGCGGCGACTGTTCTTCCAGCCATTCGGAGAATCCGTTACGGATTTCGTCTATCTTGGCGTTGGCGAGCTGTATGCCCTCGCTGTCGCGCACCTTGATGTCGTTGCCGTTCTCGTCCTTACCGATACTTTTCATCATGTCGGGGCAGGTGTTGTGCAGAGCGTGCTTCAACAGGTGCAAACCGTCGTAGTGGCGGTAATAGCCCTTTACTAAAAACTCGTCCGTGATCTTCATGGTGCGGTAGCCGCACGCCACGGAAAACTCGTCCATGCTTGCGGAGTAGGCGATTTTCACGTCCGTGTCGAAAAGATGGCTCATGTAGGCGGCATACACGCCCGTGGGAATCCATCGTTCCCCGAAGTTGAAGTCGAGGTCTTCAAAGGCGATGCGCTGCGGCTCGGCTTCCTTCAAAGCCTCCCACGCCTGTCTCACCTCCGGCATCCGTTCACTTTCGGGGTTGTCCTCCATCCAGCCCTCTATGCGTTCCGCCTTCTCTATCACGTTCCCGGCGATGAAGCGGTCTTTGATTTCGTAACCGGTTACGAGCGGGTTGTAGAAGATGCGCCCTTTGAGGGCATCGAGCAGTTCCTCCTCCGTAGTGTCGGTTATCTCACGCATATAGCCGAGATTGACCGTGCCGAACTTGTTGAGCGACGCGGACAAGGCTTCTTCGGGACTGCCTGCATTGACAAGGCTCTCCACCGAGAAGGACACGGGACGGTCAAAAATGTCAGCCTTGACGAACTTGCCGTCCTCCGCACGTTCCAGCGAAAGGATGTCGCGCCCTCCGGCATCCATCATCACCAACTTCACGTTCTGCTTGGCATTGAGGTTGCCGTAACGCATGACAAACTCGTCATAACAGGTATTGAGGTGTTCGCGCCATGGAACATTTGCCACGCGGCTGGTCGATTCATAACGGTACAACCGCTCGTAAGCGTCACGGAGCGACACATACAACAACGCTTTTTCTTTTTGGTAGCCTGTCAGTCCAAGCGGTTGGAAAGTCGCTCCGTAGGGAGTGATGTCCTTCAGATAACCGATGTCATGCGCCCTGTTTGCCACCAGCGAACCTTCACGCAGGTGCATTTCCGGCGTGCGGTGATAAGGACGCGGCGTAAGGTCGGGAGCTTCCTCTTTCGGCTTTTCCGCTTCAAGTTCCGGGAACAGGGAAGTGGTTGCCTTCTCACTTGGGCTATTGTCCGTAATGGGAACGGGTGCAACTTCCGTCTGTGCTTCGAGTTGCCTTGTTCCTTCCGTTTGTCCCGGCTTTTTATCCACATTATTCGAAGAAGGCAGAAAGGCAGGGTTCAGCGTGTCCTTGACACCCATCTTTTTCAGTTGCTCCTGCCTGTGCCGTTCCGCTTCAAGCCGTAGGGCCTTGCGCCGTTCCGGTGTCAGGCTCATCATCGTTTCATAGAAGCCGTTGATGGGAGGGTTGGTTTCCCAATCCAACGTTGCGTAAATGTCGTCCGGGTCGTTTGGGGTTTCGGCATTTTCCGGCTTTTCTTCCTTATTACCGTTTACCGGCTTGGCGGTTTCTGCGGGTGGAACAGCCGTGACCTGCGGTTTAGGCTTGGAAGGCATGGGCTTCGGCTTGCTTTCCTTTTTCGCTGCCTTTTTCTTTTTTACCGGTTCCTCTATGGGCATACCCCAAAGGTCGAGCAGGGTAGGCTGCACGGCTGACGAATGATTGGGTTGGCGCGGCTCAATCTCCGGCTTCTCTACTTCCTTGACGGGTTCAATTACAGAAACAGGGTCTATTACAGAAGGTGATACCTTTTCTGTTTCCGTAGAGGGGTGCATATCCGCAGCCATGCTTTCCACCTTTGCCGGATGCAGGCTGTGTTTCTCATACAGTTTCCTGTCAAGTTGTTGCAGCTCTATTTTCAGATGCTCCCGCAAATCCTCCGCCAGTTGTGCGGTGTCCCCACGGTGCAAGAGCTTATAAGCAGACTTTCCGTATGGGTCGGTGCTTCTGATTAAATCCGTGTGTGAAAGCGAGCCGATGCTCCATACATACCCGTTTACGGAAGTGCCGATAGGGGTCTGTTCGGTCTGCACGAAGAGTTTTTCGTTGTAATACAGTTCACCGTTCTTTCCGCTGTTCTTTTGCAGGATAATCAGGTCGCTGCCCACCTCCGTACCCGCGTTATCCGTAAAGAGGTTGTTCGGCAGACGGGCAACGCCCACCAGATTGGCATGGCTCATCATATACTCGCGTATGGGTGCGTTGGTCGGGGCATCCAGTACCCCCTGCGAGGTGATGAACGCCACGATTCCGCCTTCACGCACCGCGTCAAGGCTTTTCAGGAAAAAGTAATTGTGTATTGTCCGTGCCGCCGAGTGCCTTGCCGGGTCCTTACTACCCGAAAATTCCGGGTCGAACACCGCCACATCGCCAAACGGGATATTGGAGACAGCTAAATCAAAGTGGTTCATGAACGGCTTTTCTATCTTCTCGAAGCCCTGTACCCTTACTTTCTGTCCGGGATGCAGGTGTTTCAGTATCTTGCCCGTCATCAGGTCTTTCTCAAAAGCCATGATGTCCGCGTCCGGCCTGTTCTCCAGCACGGAGTCCACGAATGCGCCTACACCTGCCGACGGCTCCAGCACCCGGTCGGGACGGATGCCGTGTTCATGCAGCACGTCCGCAATGGTCCCGGTTATCTCCGGCGGGGTATAGAAGGCGGTCAGCACGGACTGCTTCATGGCATCCATGTACCGTTTGTATTCCGTTTCGTCTTTTGTGTTCTCCCGCAGCAACCTGTGCAGTTCCACGGTAGGGGCAAACAGTTCGAGGTCGGATTTCGCCCAATGGACGGCATCCGTCAGTTCCCTTGCAGGGTTGAGTATGCACTTCAGTCCCCCGAAACCGCAATAACGCTCCAGCAACAGCCGTTCGCGTGCGGTGGGTGTGCGCTGTTCCCTGTCAAGGAGGAATGCCGTCCGTATCGCCTCGATGTTGTCCCGCAGCCTCTGTTTGCGGTTAAACGCCATACTCTTCTATATAGAGGACGACAGCTCCCGCCAGCTCCGTGTAGAGCAGGTCATATTCGGGCGACAGGGCGAAATTGTCGTCCGAGAGGTCATAGATGGAGAATACGTTTCCGACAAGCGGCAGCAGTTTTCGGGTAAAGGCTTCACGCTCCGCTTCCGGCACTTCTCTGGCAAACTCGTTCTCCACGACTTCGCGCAGGATGGCGTACTTGGAGTAGCGAAGCCCCTCCGTCAGCACCTTCATCGCCAGTTCCTGCGCTCCGTCGGCGGGATAGCCTTCGAGCCTTGCCCGCTCATACGCTTCGGCGGCACGGTCGGCGCGTTCACGGATGAAGGCTTCATCGGCTGCCTGTTCAAACTTGTTCGCGGTGAGGTAGTCCAGCAGGTACAGACCGTAATAGGAAAAGTCGGTCCGTCCCTCGTTTTTCTTCTTGTTGTTCATTACTTTGGAATTTAGTGGATTGATAATGATGATAGGGATAATCGTTGGAAAAGGAGAAGAAAAAGGCACCCGGTATCCCTCCGAGTGCCACCACTAAATCCAAAGTATGAGTGTAATCCGGTATCGAAGAACAATTCATTACTCTGAACCAGTGGCAAAGTTACTCATTATTTTCTTCTTTTCGCAGAGGTCGCTTTACTTTTCCTTTCAGGGAACACGAAAACCGTGTTATAATCCCCGTCAAAGGCGACTACGGCATCAAAACTCTTGCCCTGCTTGCTCTTGAAGCCTTTGAGCAGCTTGGTGTGTCCGTCGGTGAGCAGGTCTTTAATCTCGTCGTCGGAGAGGGTACGGTTTGCCTTCAGGCGGAACACGGGCAGTCCGCACTCCGCGTTGTCGCAACGTACCACCTTACCGTAGAACTGCATTGTTCCCGTCCCGCACTTGGGACACTTGCAGCCGGAATCCCTGCGGGCGAACAGCTTGTCGCACGAGAGCAGTTCGGAGGTAATCTCCCGTGTATATGCCTCAATCTCCTTGCGGAAGTCATCGGCGGGCAGTTCCCCGCGTTCGATGCGTGCCAGTTCCTTTTCCCATTCGCCCGTCATGGCGACATCGGCGATGCGCATCGCCTTCACGACCGAATAGAGGGCAAGCCCCTTTTCGGTGGGGACAAGCGACTTCTTGCAGCGTTCCATATAGCCGCGCTTGAAAAGCGTTTCGATGATGGCGGCACGGGTGGCAGGCGTGCCGATGCCGCAGTCCTTCATTGCCTGACGCAATGCGTCATCCTCGATTTCCTTGCCCGCCGTTTCCATAGCGGACAGCAGGGTGGCTTCGGTATGCAGCGGCTTGGGCTTGGTTTTCCCCTCCGTGATGGAGGCGGCTTTCAGTGTCAGCGTGTCGCCTTCCTGCCAGCCTGGAATGGCGGTTTCTTCCTTCTCATCCTCTCCATAGACGGCACGCCATCCGGCTTGCCTGATGATGCTGCCTTTTGCCACGAACTCCACTCCGGCACACTCCGCCGTAATGGTGGCGGTGTCCTTGACGCATTTTTCGGAGAAAGCCTCGATTATGCGTCCGGCTATCATCTGATAGACGGTGTTGGCCTCTTTGGAAAGGAACAGCGGCTTCTCGCCCGTGACAAGCAGGGCATGGTGGTCCGTCACCTTGCCGCCGTCCACGCTGCGGCGTGTCGGCACGGCTTTCGGCTGCACCTTGTCCTTCCATTCGGGCAGGCTGCCGATGAAGGCAAGCAGCTTGGGGATTTTCGCGAACACGTCTTCGGGAATGTAGCGGCTTCCCGTTCTCGGATAGGTGATGAGTTTCTTCTCGTAGAGCTTCTGCGCGATTTCGAGTGTCTGCTCCGCCGTGAAGCCGTACTTGGTGTTGGCCTCCTTCTGGAGCGTGGTCAGGTCGTACAGGAGCGGAGTGTCCTCTGTCTTCTCCTTGCGCTCCGCTTTCGTGACGGTGGCAGTGCCAGTTTCCATTACCTTATTATATAGGGCTGTGGCAGGCTCTTTTTCCTTCCATTTTTCGGAGGACGAGAATTTCACGGTATCACCGTCGCCTCCGTCAGCGGCGATATGGAGCTGCCAGAACGGTTCCACCTTGAAACGGCGGTTCTCCCAGTAGCGTGCGCACACCATCGCCAGCGTGGGGGTCTGCACCCGTCCGACGGAGTATGTGCCGTGTCCGGCGGCGATGGAGAGTGCCTGCGTGCCGTTGATGCCCACGAGCCAGTCGGATTCGCTCCGCGCTTTGGCGGCGAGGTATAGGTTGTCATACTTGCTCCCTGCTTCGAGGTTGCGCAGTCCCTCACGGATAGCCTTGTCGGTAAGCGAGCTTATCCAGAGGCGAACGAAAGGGGTAGTGCATCCGATGTAATGGTAGAGGTAGCGGAAGATAAGTTCGCCCTCGCGCCCGGCATCGGTCGCTACAATAATCTGTTCGCTGCCGTTGAACAGGCAGGTTATGGTCTTTATCTGTGATACCACACCGCTGTCGGGCTTGTAGCCCTTTTCCGTCTTTACCTGACGGGGGATGAGCGTGAAGGATTCGGGGATGACGGGCAGGTTGTCACGGACAAAGCCGCGTATGCCGTAGCCGTCGGGCATGGCAAGCTGGACGAGGTGCCCGAATGCCCATGTCACGGCGTAGCCGCCTCCCTCGAAATATCCTTCCTCTCTCTTTGCCGCACCCACAATGCGGGCGATCTCGCGTGCCACGGATGGCTTTTCTGCAATGATTGTCTTCATTTTTTCTTGTTTATTGAAATGATACGTTGGATTTTACTTTGGATTTAGTGGCGGACACGGGATTACATCTTCATGCCCTTGTTGTTCTTTTTCTGCGGCTTCTCCTGCTGCTGTTGCTGTTTGTCGTTCTTCGGGGCAGCCTGTCCCTTCTGCAACGGCTCTTTCAGGTTCTTGGTCGCCTCGTTGGTCTTTCCCTCACTGTTCACCGCCACCTGCGTGCGGCTCTCGTTGGACGGGGCTACCTTCTGCGCGTTGTCAGGGTTGGTGTCGTAGCGGTACGGGCGTCCCTTCTCCGGGTTGAACTTGATGTACATCGTGGCGTGGAAGCCCTGCTTGTCGGTCACGTTCTCCAGCCTGACGGCTTTGCCCGCCACGTAGTCGGCTTTCTGCTGTTCGGTGAAGTCCACGCCGCTCCATTTGCTGATGGGGCGGATGCTGCCGTCGGCATTGGTCCATGTGTTATGTCGTTGCTCCTTCTGCGGGGCTGCGGAGTTTTCCATGCCCTGCGCCTGCATCTGTTTAGGATTGTTCTTCTCTTCAAATGTCTGGGCGGTACGGGGCGATTTGCCGGTTCCCGGTACGAACTCCACGCCGCGTTGTTCAACGTTAACTTGCAGGGTACAGACGAACTTCCTGCCGTCGTTGCGCTCGATGAGCTTGTCGCGCACGGGAAGCCCGGCGCGGAGCATATCCTGCTCCTGCTTGGTGATTTCCGTCTTGCCGATACGCTCCGGGATGCGTACCCTGTTTGCGGGGACATCGGTAATCTCGTTTGTCTTGCGGTCGATGCTGATGTAGGAGGGCGTGATTTCTCCCGTTTCCTTGTCCACAAGATCCACGACCCTGCCGAGGTTGCCCGTTTCGCGCAGGTTCTTCCGGTCCTCGTCCGAAAACTTGTGTTCCTTATACTCGCTGAGTTTCTGCTCCTTGCGGATGAAATGCGGCACGAGGCTGACATTGCCCTCGCCGTCCTTCTTGAACGAGAGGCGGGCATCAAGGTCAAAGGATTCGCCCCCGAACTTGGGCGATACCTTCACCAAGTCGGACTTGCCGTAGTTGAGCATCTTGGTCAAGTCGCCGGACTTCTCAAGGTCGTCGCGCTTCACCCCCCATTTCTCTTCCAGTTCCTGCCAGTTGATCTTGCTCTCGTCAATGGGCTGGTAGCCCCGTCTGCCCTGCGTCTGCTGCGGGCTTTCCTGATTCTGTTCCTGTTTCTGTTCCATGTTTTCCTGTTTTTGGGTTTCTTTCGGTTGATGTTCTTCCTTTTTAGGTTCTTCCTGCTTTTGTTCCGGTTTTCCGGCGGTCTGTTCTTCCTTCACCTGTTTCTCGTAGCCGGAGGTGTCCACCTTGTGGGGTGCAAGCATCTCCTTGTTGGCTTCGGGGTCTTTCAGCAGCTCCTTCATTACTTCCAGCAGATGGTCTGCCTGGTCCGCCGCGATGCGGTAGAACCCGAAGCGGCTGGGTTCCTTGCACTGCCGGTAGAAGTTCCTGAAGAAGTTGTCCAGCACATCGCCGTGTCGGTCGAATTGCAGGAAACTCTGCGCGTTCTCCGCCTTTGCGGGGGTGCGCTTGGGGGAGCCGTCGGCATCCAGCCCGGCCACCACGCTGATCTCGCCCGTTTTCTCGTCGCGGACAATCAGCACGTCCTTTTCTGTTGTTTTCTTTGCCATTTTGATTGACTTTTTAATTGTGAAACATTGTTTGTTATCTGATGCGGGCTTTATATGCCGCCATCTGATCTTTTGTAAACTCGTCCAGATGTTCCGAAAGGAATTTCTGGACATCGGATTCCTTGTAGTAGGTTTTCTGCCGGAGCATCAGGTAAGGCAGAATGCCTATGCTGCGGTAGCGTTGCAGCGACCGTTTGCTGACCTGAAGCATCATGCAGAGGTCTTGGTTGTCGTAGAGCCTCTCGCCGTTATACCATTTCTCGCTATCCGCACTTTCTTCCACCTTCGGCATCATCCGTTGGTGGTGCCGGATTTCTTCGAGGAGCTGTTCCTGCCTGTCAAGCATCTCCATGATGGAGCCAAGCTGTCTTTCTATTCCCTGTATGTCCATGCCTTACGTGTCCTTTGATATTTCCGATATTTTTCCCGTGCGGACAAGGTATTGCCTGCGTAACCCGTCGGGGCTTTCCTCTCCGGCATCAATGCTGCACATTTCCAATGCACGTTCCACGTCAGAAAGACGGTAACGGCAGTTTTTGCCGATTTTGTAGAATGGAATCCGTCCGGTGTCACGGTAGCGTTGCAATGTGCGCGGGCTTACTCCGAGGATGTCCATAGCTTCCTCGCTGGAAAGCCAGCGTTCTGTCCGGTCTTGGGACTTCGCTTTCTCGCTTTTGCGGATATGCTCCGCTATTGCCTCAATCCGTCCGACCAAATTGTCGAAGTCGGATTTTTCCATCATTATCACGTTCATGGCTGACTTTGTTTTATCGTTCATGACGCAAAATTACAGGGATGGAAAGGAGTGGTCTTATGACTCATATATGACTCATAAAAGATTTTTGTGATTTGGCTCCGCTTGGCACATGATACGATTCCAAATGCTGCCACTTGCGCTGATGATGAACCACTTATGCTGTTGCGCTACTAACTTTGCAGCGGACAATTCAAAAACAAAGCATAATGGAAATAGTAATTATTGAAAAAAGAGCGTTCGAGGATTTCATGGCGGAAGTCTCGTTGCTGACAGAAAAAGTGAACCGCCTTTGTTCAAGGAAGAACGAAAGACGGTTGAAAAAATGGATGGACGGAGAGGAAGTGTGCCGGCTGCTTCGTCTCAGTCCGAGGACACTGCAAGGGATGCGTGACAAAGGCATCATCGCCTGCTCACAAGTGGGCAAGAAGTTCTATTACCGGAAGGAAGATGTGGAAGGTCTTGTTTCTGAAAAACAGGAAGCGGCATTATGAAACAGGAAGTGCTTACATTGGAACACGGCTTGCTGGCAGACACGCATTTGTCATTGAAGGAGAGCCACAGAAGAATCAGCCGCTTTATGCGGGAGTACAGCCCGCCGTTCAACGGTGACCGCTATCTTACGGACAAGGAGGTGGCAGAACTGCTGAAGGTAAGCCGTCGCACGTTACAGAAGATGCGGAACAACGGGACACTGCCGTTCTTCCTGCTGGGAGGGAAGGCTCTTTACAAGGAATATGACATTCAGCGGCTCTTGGAGATAAACTACCGTAAGGCGGAAGAGTGAACCATCACAAGGGAACGGCTGAATATGGAAAAAGCGGGCGGACACTTCCGGTTAGGTGTCCGTCCGCTTTTTCGCTGCCTATGTCCTCCTTAACAAAAATGTCTTTTGTCAAGCAGGATGAATACGGATTTTTGTTCCTGTTTATTTTCTGAAACGGCTTTTTCTTTCAGCCACTTGCGGAAAGCATGGGCATAAAACGTATTTACCCTATATGCCACGGCAATAATGATGTCAAGGTTGAAGATGTCCGCTGAATAGCCGTTCTCCATACGGATATACTTGCACACTTCGTAATCCGTAAATATGCCGGATTTCCGTACTGCCTTAATCTCTTTCTGTATGGACGGGACGGTGGCATTGAAAAGTTCGGCCATTTCCCATGCGGTCATCCATATCTCCGTGTGGGAATTACCCGCGATGTGGATATTCCCGTTTTCGTCTGTCTTGATTATTCTTCTCATGGCTATATGTCTATATCGTCTGACAGATGAACTGTTCCATTGACTCTATCTGTTTGGAGAGACGTTCCATATCGTTGCTTACCTTCTCCGCAGTAATCTTGGCGTAGATTTGCGTGCTTCGGATGCTGGTATGCCCCATCATCTTGGACAGGGTTTCTATCGGCATACCGTTGGAGAGGCAGATGGTGGTCGCATAGCTGTGGCGGCTTTGGTGCCAGGTCACATTTTTCGTGATGCCGCACAATTTAGCTATTGCTTTGATGCCGTTCTTGCAGTTCGCATAGCAGGGAACGGGCAATAGTTTTCCATTATCCGCTATGCCGCTGTACTTCTCTATGATGTGTCTCGGCACTTCCAACAGGCGGATATTGGATTCCACTCCTGTTTTCTGACGGTTGGTCTTTATCCACAAGTGTCCGTCAAATGAATTTTGGAGGTTGTCTTCCGTAAGGTTATACATATCCGTCCAGCTCAACCCCGTGAAGGTGCAGAAGATGAAGAGGTCTCTGATCAGCTCATAGCTTTTCTTCTTGAATGTCCCGTTGATAAGCATCGTGATTTCTTCTTTTGTCAGAAAACCGCGCTTCGTTTCCTCTTTGGTGATGTGATAGGCATAGAACGGGTCGCGTGGCAGCCATCCGTTGTTGATTGCCGTATAGATGATGCTGCGGAACGGCATCATGTACGACCAGACGGTATTGGTGCAATGGTTCTTCTCTGTTCGGAGGAACAGCTCGAAGTCCGTGATGAATGCGGGAGTAAGCTCACGCAGTGCGATGTCGCTCATCTTGTAACGCTGTCTGATGAATTCCGACAGATGGTTATAGACGGTGCGGTATTTCAGGTAGCTACGCTCGCTTTTCATCTTGCCTACCATCTTGGCATAGTCTTCATTGTGTTGCTTGAACACGGCAAGCAGAGTCTTGTGGTTCTGCCCCAAGCCAAGATAGGCGTTGCGTACTTTTTCCGCCGTGACGTAACCGTCCGTATCACATACCTCCTGATATGCCTTGTTGATGCCGACACGGATTTTGTCAAGCATACGGTTTCCTTCCTGCGCAACGAGGCTGCGCCCGGACAGACGCCCGGTTTCCACGTTCCACATCTTTTCCTCCACATCCAGTTTGCTGCTGAACTGGGATACCTTGCCGTTCACCGTGATACGGCACATCACGGGAATCATTCCGTTCTTCTTCGGCGCATTGCGCTTGAGGTAGAACAATACTTTGAAAGTGCTTCTGCTCATACGCTACATTTTTAAGTGCAAAATTAGTTAATGTAGAATCGTAAGGCAGTAAGCAAATCGCAGCACATCGGCGCAATCGCATCTGTGTATCATCTTTTTTCGGTCTTTCATCCTTACGGTACAGGAATAATCCTTAATTTCGTATCTCCCAATGCCGTAATTCAATGTCTGCCATCTCTTTTTTTCACCATTCGCGGAAGAATGTTCTCCCGAAGGAAAGAGTAACGGGATAGTAACGTAACTCTTGCTTCAAACGGCTTTTTTATGGCATTCAGTGGCTTTACCGAAATGTTCGCCAGATTCGCTAAGGTGCTTTGTTTCAATGTTCCTTCACCATTTTTCTCTCTTTCTCAGTTTTTTTACGTATCTTTGCAGAAGAAATTGATGCCATACGCATCGGTCACTGTTTCAAATGGGTAAGCATTGATTGTGTATGCAGCCAGATCACTTTCGGATGCAAAATATTTTTCGGGAATTACTTTATCCAGTGGTTCCCTGTCGAGAAAATCATTGCAACCGGTCAGTCCGCCCAATAGCAATGTTCCTATTGTCAAAAGTTTAATATGTTTTTTCATAATCGTTTATCATTTAAAATGTTGCACTTAAACCGAATGATACAGTCTTGGATAGCGGATAGGTACATCCGTCCCAGTTGCCGATGCCAACAGTTTCGGGGTCAAACGTATCGGCCAGACTGGTAATAGTAAATAAATTCTCTGCTGAAACAAAGAATCGCAGATTGTTGACGCAGAATTTTTCTGTCAAAGATTTAGGTAATGTATAACCTAAAGTAACATTTTTCAGACGGCAGTAAGCCGCATTTTGCAAATATCGGGTCTGTGGATTACGGTTTCTATCATTCTCGAGAGGACGCGGATAATAACCACCCAGGTTAGCTCCTAGCGGATTAGTCGTATCTTCTCCGCGGAAATAGTCCAGATGAGGTTTGAAAAAGTTGGTTTGCCAGTAGCCTACTGCTCCCCAGAACATTGTAGAACCACTCCCCGGCATATAATCACGTTTCATCGTTCCTTGGAAAAATAATTTAAGGTCGAACCCTTTCCAGGCGGCATCCAGATTCAAACCAAAGTTGTAGCGTGGTGTACTGTTGCCTATTTTCTTCAAATCACCATGATCAGCCAGTGTTTTGTTACCTCTGCTGATCTGGCCGTCACCGTTCAAATCCGCATACATGATGTCACCTGCTCCCCAGCCGGAACCGAGTACATCCTGTGCGCCATTGGGCATACCGGCCAAATGATCTTTCATCTCTTGATCGGTCTTTGCGATGCCGATTGTTTGGAATCCCCATATATCACCTACGTGAGCACCTGCATAATACGTATTATTATTGTCTTTATCTAAAATTGTGTTTGACGGATTGGGGTATTTATCAATAACCACTTGATTGTCTGACAAAGATAAGGTAACTCCATACTTAAAGTCGCGTATCTGGTCGCGCCAGTTCACCTGTATTTCCCAACCTTTGGAAGTCATATCGAGGTTGTTTACTTTGGGAACGGCAATGCCTAAGAGATTGGGTAGTTCGGGGGCGGGGCCTACCATGTTTTTAGATTTACGCTGGAAATAGTCGAATGTTACATTCAAACGATTGTTGAGCATAGATAAGTCGAAACCTAAATCCAGTGTTTGCGTCTTTTCCCATGTCAGTAAGGAAGATACCAGCGCAGATTCTTTGGAAATATTTGGTTTTACGCCATTTACCAGCCAACTGCCTAGTGCGTAATTGCCCCATTGGTCTTTGTTAATATCAATAGTTCGATAGAATGGATACCAGTTATCTGTGTTTTGGTTGCCCAATTCACCCCATGAACCACGTATCTTGAATGTGCTGATTAAATCGGTCAGATCTTCAAAAAATGCTTCACGGGCCATGTTCCATCCTAAGGAGAATGATGGGAACAGATTCCAGCGGTTATCTCGAAGGAAACGTGAAGTGCCGTCATATCTCATATTTACTTCAGCCAGATAACGTCCTTTGTAGTCGTAATTAACACGTCCGAAGAAGCCGGCTGTAGCCCATTCGGAGTACCCTCCTCTGTTTTGTGCATTTGTCTGCGTGGTGTTTAAGGTAGCCACTTCCGACATGATACCGTCTTGGGAAGCGGTAATATCACGTTGTTTGAATAGTTCGCTCTGAAAACCCAGCATCACTTTAAAGTTGTGCCCGCTTTCTAATGATTTGCCGTATTCGGTAAAGATGTTCGGATTGAAGAAATTACTCTTATAAGCATATTCTGTAACGCTGGAAGTTTGATTGGCAATAATGTAGGGATTTTTACTCACATCATAACCATAAACGGTTTGATAATCGGTATGGTTGAAATTATAGTTGGAACGGTAGTTCAATTCTACGTTAATTTTCCAGTCTTTGATGGGTTCCACGATGAAAGCAAGCTGGTGTGCCATCACGTCTTTTTGTGATTTATATCGGCCTCCTTCTGTTAATTGGTAAATCTTGGATTCGACAGTATAGAATCCGTTTGGGTCTACTACCGGAATGACAGGCCAGTAGCGACATACATCGAAATAGAATACATTACTTTTGATATCGCCTCCGGCAAATGAAGGAGCTTCATAATCCGTCCGGTTAAAACGCATACTATAACTTATTTTCAACCATTTGGTTAAGTCCGCATTGATTTTTGCAGTAAAGGAGTAGCGTTGTTTGTTATCATCTCCAAACTTCAAGAGACCTCCTTGGTCCAGATAATTCGCAGAAAGATAATATTGTATTTTATCCGTTCCACCATTTACGCTCAATGAATGCTCGTGGGTAAAGCTATTACCAAATAACGTTTTTAACCAGTCGGTATTGCCGGTAGGCATCACGTCTTGCCGTTGGGGATCATCGAATGAATTCCATCTTCCCGCATCGGTCGGCCACATATATTGTGTGCTTTTTCCTGCTTGAAAATCCAGAATTTGTTGAAGTTTGGTGGCGCTATACATGGGAGTCTGTCCACCATTAGTTAACTGGTCATTGACTGCCAGAGCAAAATTGTATGAATCTGCCATTTCAGGCATATTCAAGGGAGATACAAAACGGAAGTTGTTATTATAGTTAACTACCGTTTTTCCCGACTTACCTTTCTTTGTTGTAATCAGGATGACTCCACCTGGTGCCCGCGAGCCATAAATGGAGGAAGCGGCTGCATCTTTCAGTACAGAAATATTCTCAATGTCCTGTGGATTGATAGCGTTCATGTCTCCCTCCATACCGTCAATGAGCACCAATGGTTCTACCTTTGAACCAGCTCCAATTGTTCCAACACCACGAATATTGAATTTTTTGTCTGAACCTAAGGAGCCACCACCATCACCAGTAGAGATATTCATCCCCGGAACCATACCTTGCAAAGCTTCTATGGTAGAGTTAACGGGACGTGCCGAAATTTCTTTTGCTCCTACCGTAGATACAGATCCTGTTACATTCACTTTCTTTTGTGTACCAAAAGCAACCACAACAACTTCATCCAATGTTTGTGTATTGTCTTTAAGGATGATATTCAATGATTGTCCTGTGAATTTGATTTCTTGAGTCTGATAACCAACAAAAGAGACTACAATAATATCTCCGGTTTTTACATTGTTTAAAGAGAAGTCACCGTTGATTCCGGTGATTGTACCGTTCGTCGTACCTTTGGCTACGACGGATGCACCGATGATGGTTTCACCTGCTGCATCTTTTACTACACCCTTACAAGTAGTACCCTGTTGTACAACGGAAACTTTTAGAGTGCTTTCACCAGTTTCCGGATAAGCTGCTTCTACTGACATTGTCAGTAGGAACAACAACATACTAACTGACTTTAGTTGTTTTAACATAGCATTGAATTTAGAGTTTTTCCTAGAATCCGGAATTACTTTTAATAAGTTCTTTCAGAACTTATTCCGTGCGTAAAACGTTGGATTCAAAGCCTTAAATTCAAAAAAAGAGTCTTCTTTTAAGCGATCTTTTCTACTTGTTTTATACCCATTTTATATCTATTTCGTACCTGTTTGTGTTAGATGAAATAACAAGGATGATGAAATAAACAAGTCGTTTCATTTCAATATGAAGATAAAATACGGCTTTGGGTATTCTTAAAAAGAAAAAATGAATGAGAATTTGATATTATTTTTGAAAATACATGCTATGTATTAAAATATATTATATATTTGTGCCGTTAATTCTAATTTTATAAACCATCCTAGTTCTGAAAGAACTTATTTTTTCATCATTGATTACTGAACCTTAAAAGTGTCCTCCAATTGTAAGAGAGCTGTTTATTTGTGAGTTAGCTATTATCATTAATATGATTCCCGTACAGACTTATATACATAACTAGAATTTGGTAGATACCAATATCTGTATAAACAGTTGGGGCAGGTGTTTTTTATTAGATTTACTTAGACAAATATGTGTTGGCTATGGAGTATCTATCATTACATCCGGCAATAAATAGCAGATGGCAACAGACGAAACAGGATAGTTACATATCTCCATCTTTTGGAAATGAAAGCTACTTTTTTCTTTTTAGAAATAGCCTTTTTAATTTGTTTCACAGCTTTATCAACGGGAGTAACCCAAAACAATCCTTCTCCTTTTGCCATAGCGGTGTCTACAAATCCGGGACGAATATCGGTAGTGTAAATAGAATAAGGAGATTTAGTTGCTTTTTGTCGTAATCCTTCCATATAGTTGATTTGATAGGCTTTCGACGCATTGTAGGCGGGAGCGATGCCACTGCCGCGCGTACCTCCAACAGAGGAAATAGTAACCAGATGCCCGCTTTTTTGCTGTTCGAAATATCGGAAACCCCAGTCTGCGATGTTGGTGAATCCTATCACGTTCGTTAGTAAGGTAGGTTCTTCCAATTGGTAGGAGAGTTCGGGGTTTAGTTCTCCGGTCCCGGCACAGATAATCAATATATCCATTCCACCCATTTTTCGAGTGAGAGTTTCGAGGGATGAAATGGTAGCTTGTGTATCGGTGATGTCGCACACTTGATAGAATAGTTTGTCTTTGTCCTGGGCGCATACCTCTTCTAATAGATTTTCCCTGCGACCGGTAATGCCGATAAGATAATCTTCTTGAGAATAGACTTCTGCCAATCCGCGACCGATGCCGGAAGTTGCACCTATAATTATAATTTTTTTCATGAAATACAATATACTTTGTTTGCCCGCAAAAGTAAGGGTAGGGAATAAATAAACTCTTGATTGAAATCAAGAATTTATTTTTGTACGACTTTTCTTCGGATACGACTTAATGTTTCGGGACGAATCAGAAGATAGGAAGCCAGTTCTTTTAAAGTTATCAGTTTCAGTAAGTCGGGACAACGGTTGATAATTTCAAGATAGCGTTCTTCCGGTGTCAGGCTGTACATTGAAATCATCCGGTCGTAGACTTCCCACAATAACGTTTCTGCGATGCGGCGTCCTAACTTTTGGTGAGCGTCGTTGGTATCGTAGAAGTCTGCCATTTGCTGATAATTGATTACGTATACCGAACAGTCACACAAGGCTTGTATATCTTACATTTGATTGGTCCTGTAACTGAAAAGCCGGATAGTTGCCAACAAAAGAATGA
>ULZT01044922.1_pt1 | contig 37663 bp, 35 predicted proteins | sample 1963371 | NCBI WGS metagenome assembly ULZT01 (sample SAMEA4835897, study PRJEB28245) | human gut metagenome | biome: gut microbiome; material: fecal sample | place: Denmark | collected 2008
ATAGTAATTAAGGATGAAAAACGGGTTTTTGGCCACGGCGAAAGTTTAACGTCTTATCGAGCCGGAAAATGTTACAATATTTTAACCTTGAACTATATCCCCTGACAGTGTAATATAGAACTGCATTAAATAGACGTACTGCCCTTTAATGAAGTGCGAGGTGAAAAATATGAACTATATGGATGCGCTTGCAAAAAATTGGCGTGAGCACGATTACTCTTTTGAAGGACGAGATGTTCTTCCGAATGGCGATGAAGTTTGGACCTACACTACATTGGAATTTGGGCTACCAGTGCTATGGGTGAAGCATCCAGACGGATCGTTTGACTACCGTGTTCTCCATACTCCCGGCTATGATGAATCAACAGGCGAACATTGGTGCTGGAACTGTCATTGTCAGATGGTACATCATGATGATGAATGGCTGTGCCCGAAATGCGGAGATCATATCGATGCTAACGACATAGAGCTTTTATCATCTCCGACAGAAGAAGCAAGCTATCCAGACGATGACCTTGAACCAGAACCTGAGTGGTACGACTGATACAGCAAATAAGATATGCCTCTGCGCTAACAACGCAGGGGCTTTTCTTTTTCCCGAAAATAATAAAATCTTGCAAAAATTAGCAAAAACTTACGCGATAAAAACATGCCCTTTTATGGGGGGAATAGAACGCGGCTTGAACGCACTATTCCTTTTATTTTGGAGGTTTTTATCATGCTCGAAAACAAATTCAAACAGGGATTGACGAAAGAACTGAAAGAACGCTTTCCCGGCTGTGTAGTGGTCCATCTTGACCCGAACGAGGTGCAGGGGCATCCTGACCTTTTGGTTTTGTATGATTCCACCTGGGCAGCACTCGAAGGCAAGCGCTCAGCAAATGCACCTCATCGTCCGAATCAGGATTATTATGTCCGTCAGATGAATGAGATGAGCTTTGCCGCTTTCATTTATCCTGAGAACAAGGAGGAAGTTCTCAATGCAATGGAACGATCATTCCAGGCTCGTGGGGCAGCATGCCTTTCTGGGCGCAAGTAAGTATCATTGGCTGAACTATGATACTCAACGCCTAGTGGATGCTTTCATGAACTGTCAAGCAAAGGAGAAAGGCACTCGGCTTCATGCTTTTGCTGCAGAGTGCATTAACCTGAAGCAAAAGCTCCCGAAGAGCAAGAAAACCCTCAACGCATATGTCAACGATGCAATTGGTTTCCGTATGGACCCCGAGCAGGTTTTGTTTTACAGCGAAAACTGTTTTGGTACTACCGATGCCATTGCATTTAACGACAAAGATAATTTTCTTCGTATTCATGATCTGAAAACAGGAGCTGTTCCAGCACATATGGAGCAGCTCTTTATTTATGATGCGCTGTTCTGCATGGAGTATCATGTCAAGCCGAAAGATATTCTTATCGAAAATCGCATTTACCAAAATGATGATGTTCTCATCGAGACACCTACGGCAGATATCATTGATCCCATCATCGAAAAGATTAAAGAATTTGACAAAATCATTGCGGATCTGAGATAAGGAGCAGCGTTATGAATCCAATTGAGAAAGACCTTAAAAACTACTACGGCACGAGTTCCGACTCTGATATTTTGGAGCATTACGGCACAAAGCGCCATTCCGGCCGCTATCCTTGGGGTTCCGGTGATAATCCTTATCAGCACTCTGGCGACTTTCTGTCTCGTGTAGAAACGCTCAAGAAGAAGGGCATGTCCGAGAATGAAATTTTAGATCAAATCAATAGCACTCTTCCCAAGGAGTACCAGCTCGGTCTTACCGAATTTAGAGTGGCTCGACGTAAAGCAATCCATGAGCGCAAGGCATCTGAGTATGAGAAAATCGCTACTTTAAAGGAACAGGGTCTCGGCTGGAAAGCCATCGGTGAAAAGCTTGGTATGAGCGAGTCCAGTGTGCGCTCAAAATATGCAGGCACCGCTGATAAAAAAGCGCAGCGTGCAGAGAATATTGCTGACACGTTGAAAAAAGAAGTGGACAAGAAAGGCATGATCGATATTTCCGAAGGTGCCAATCTTGTAATGGGTGTGTCGCAATCTGAGCTTGACGACGCTGCATATACGTTGGAAGCGGAATACGGTTACAAACGTTATGGCGTAGGTATCCGTCAGCCGACCAACATCCGTCAGCAGACTAACATTACGGTGTTGGCTAAGCCTGAATTCGACCAGAAGTATGCTTATCAGCATCAGGATCAGATTGATTCGCTCGGCGATTATCATTCTGACGATGGCGGTGATACGTTCAAGAAGCTTCAGCGTCCTGCAAGTCTGGATTCCAGCCGTGTTGCCATCCGGTATGGCGATGAAGGTGGCCTGGACAAAGATGGTGTCATGGAAATTCGCCGCGGCGTGCCCGATCTTGACCTTGGTAAGAGCCATTATGCGCAGGTTCGTATCCTTGTCGATGGTGACCATTATCTGAAAGGCATGGCTGTCTACTCGGATGATCTTCCCGATGGCGTGGACATCATGTTCAACACCAACAAACCTTCCGGCACGCCCAAAATGAAGGTCCTGAAGGAAGCGAAAGCTGATCCGGACAATCCGTTTGGTGCAGCCATCAAAGCCAATGGCCAGAGTACATACATCGGTTCTGATGGAAAGGAGCATCTTTCTCCTATTAACAAGCTGAAAGAGGAAGGCGATTGGGATACAATGTCCCGAAATGTATCTTCGCAGTTCCTATCCAAACAGCCGAAAAAGCTTATTGAAAATCAGCTGAAGCTCACAATTGCGGATTATCAGGCGCAGTATGATGAAATCATGCACTACGATAATCCTACTGTTAAAAAGAAGCTGCTGAACGACTTTGCCGATACCTGTGAAGGTACGTCAATGACGCTGAAAGCATCGGCATTTCCGGGACAATCGACGAAAGTCATACTGCCTATCAACCGAATCAAGGAAACAGAAGCTTACTGTCCGACCTATGAGAATGGCACACAGCTTGCACTGATTCGCTATCCTCATGCCGGCACCTTTGAGATTCCGATTGTTACTGTCAACAACAAAAATGTCAGCGGCAAGCGTAATCTTGGACAGATCCAGGATGCTATTGGTATCAATGCTAAGGTTGCAGAGCGTTTGTCCGGTGCAGACTTTGATGGCGATACCGTTATGGCGATTCCTGTCAGCGATAAGGTTCCCATTAAATCTACTCGTCCGTTGGAACAGTTGAAAGGTTTTGATCCCAAGACTGCATATGCAGTTCCTGAAGGCAACCCCAACAACGTGCGTCTCATGAAAAAAGAAGAGAAGCAGCGTGAAATGGGCGTTATCTCGAACCTCATCACGGACATGACTCTTCGTGGTGCGTCTGAAGAGGAACTGGCTCGTGCTGTCAAGCATTCGATGGTTGTTATCGATGCAGAGAAGCACAAGCTGGATTACAAACGCTCTGAGAGGGAGAACGGTATCCAGGAACTGAAAGAAAAGTGGCAGATCCGTGTGGATGAGGACGGTACTACGCATTATGGTGGCGCATCAACGCTCCTGTCTCGGCGCAAGCAGACCATCCGTGTGCCTGAGCGTCGTGGTAGCGTGCGCGTGGATAAAGAGACTGGTGAACTCATTTATAAGGAGAGCGGGCGTGCCTTCATCGACCCGAAGACCAAGAAAGAGCGTATTGCCGAGGACACCGTAAGTCTGATTTCCGAGACAAAGGACGCAAGAACCCTCTCTTCTGGCACTATTCAGGAGAACTTGTACGCAGACTTCTCTAATAAGCTCAAAGCTATGGCAGCACAGGCCCGCAAAGAGGCGGTCAACATGAAGGGCATCCAGCGTGATCCTGAGGCAGCCAAGACATATGCTGCGGAAGTTATGTCACTGAAGGACAAGTACACCACAATGCTGGCCAATAAACCTAAGGAGCGCAAGGCAATGCTGATTGCCAATGCCAACATCAAGGCCAAAATTCAGGAACTGGGCTTAGACCCGCAAAACACCGAGGATAAGAAAGAAATCAAGAAGATTTCTTCTGTTGAAATGCAGCGCGCTCGCGATAAGGTCGGCGCAAGTGGGCAAAAGTCCAAAGTCAGGTTTAGCGACAGAGAATGGGAAGCTATTCAGGCTGGCGCAATTTCCGACAACATGCTGTCAAAGTTCCTGAATTCTTCTGATTCGGATGAAATCGTGAAACGTGCAATGCCCAAAACCACGGCTTCGTTGTCTTCGGCCAAGTTGTCCAAAGCGAGAGCGATGTTGCGAAGCGGTTACACTTATAAAGAGATTGCACAGGCGTGTGGCGTTTCTGAATCTACCGTTTATGATGCACTTGGAAAGTGATAACAGGAAAGAGAGGCTTTGAATTATGGTTCGATGCTTTCTGACCACGTTCGATAATCCCTACAATCCGTATGATCAGTTCGAGCAGTGGTATCAGTATGACATGGATCACGGCTATAACTCGTCTGGCCTGCTTATGCGGCTGGCACAGACCTCTTCTCAGTTCACAGACAATGAAAATGCCTACGAAATTGAGAAAGCAATCAATAAAATCGTGGCAAACGATCCAACCAACATCTATAAGAAGCTCAAGATCGAGATTAAGGACGATACCGGCTATGCACAAAGTGCTTAAGGCCATAGGGAGGGGTCTCAAAATCGACACCCCCCTCTCAAATCGCGCCGGTCTTTGATATTTCCCCGGAGGGAAAAATGATATTTGGGCTTTAAACATGCTGCCGAGGCCTTGGGGTGTAGACTGAGGTTTCGGCAGTTTTTGCAAGGGCTTATGGGGTGCGCGCCTCCTGAGAGATTTCTGAGTTCATGGCGTTCGACCTCCATCGGCATCGGGGCATTCTGTGTTGTTCTCCTTTATACGGAATGTTCGCTTTCTCCCTTCAAATGAAAAGCACTGCCGCCACACCCATGAGCCTTTGCAAAAACTGAGTTTTAGACAACCAAGAAAGAGGGCCTTTGAATGAGACCGAAGAAGAACACACCGGGAGAAGCGGCTGTGGCTTCGGCCCGGCCTGCAACAAGCCCGGAAGCACAGGAACAGTACATGATAAACCTGACCATGCAGTTGGTAGAAAGAAGGCTGCGGGAAGGGACGGCTTCCAGCGCTGAAACAACGCACTTCCTGAAGCTGGCTACTATGAAAGCGGACCTTGAAAAGAAAAAGCTGGAAGAAGAAAACAAACTGCTCCGGGCAAAGACTGAGACACTGGAAAACGCAAAGGACACCAAAGAAATGTACGCAAATGTGCTGAAAGCTATGGCAAAGTACAATGGCGTGGACGAAGATGAGGCCACAGACTATGAGTTTTAAAAGCTCTTATGCAGCCTGAGTCGTTCTGGCAGTGCTGTTTTTTTTTTGTCTACTTTACAGCAGCGGTTTTTCTGGTAAAGCGCAATATTCTGTGCGAATGGAAGACAGTGCTTTTGACTGGAGCAGTTACATGGACACCGATGCTGCTTACAGATGACATGTTGCAGAAGAAAGGATTTTTATGATGACGGCATTTGAAGAAATCTGCTTCTGGCTGATGGCGGCGATGCCGTGGATCATGCTTGCATGCTTGTTCACAGACCGAGAACGACTGACAAACAAACGGTACTGGTGGTATTTGCCTCCTAGTATCCTGTCGCTTCTGACGGCTATCGCGGTCGGGCTTCCACAAATTGTTGATAAGTGGTTCGGTGGATTTGGCTGTTGGTGTACGCTGATTTTTACATTTATATGCGCTTACCATGACGAAATGGAAGGCCATGAGAACCTGCATAGTAAGTTGATTTGCCTCTCTATGATCTGCGTGGTATTCGCCATGATCTGCTGGTGCGTGAGCTGCTTATGAAGACCTATACTGAACTTTGTCAGTATTCAACCTTTGAAGACCGCTTCCATTATTTGCAGCTCCACGGCAAAGTTGGATTTGATACTTTTGGCTTTGACCGGTGGCTAAATCAGAGTTTTTACCAGTCAAGAGAGTGGCGGCAGTTTCGGGACAGGATCATTGTGCGGGACGCAGGGTGCGATTTGGGATGTTCTGACCACGAGATCACCGACTGGGTGATACGAAACGGCAAACCCATCCGACCGCGCATTATTATCCACCATCTGAACCCGCTGACGAAAGAGGACGTGCTCCAGCACACGGACGCACTGCTGGACCCGGAAAACGTGATCTGCGTGAGCGATCGGACCCACAAGGCCATACACTATGGAGATGATACGATCCTAAAGCCTGCATTTGCCGAAAGACGACCGGGCGACACCTGCCCATGGAGGAAATGACATGTACCCTGTACGAAAATTCAATGTTGCGGAAGCAGCGTACAGCACAAACCTGCGGCTGAAGATGCAGGAGACAGAAGGAATGGTGCGGTGTATTGCGCCAAGCCGGGAACGCAGTCTGGCACTGACGAAGCTGGACGAGGCATTGTTCTGGGCGAATGCAGCCATTGCAGCCGAGGGCGTGATGGACCACGAGGAATAATAAAAGGAGGAAAACAAAATGGACAGTATCCTTACCTCGGTGAAGAAACTCCTTGGACTGACCGAGGAGTATACGGCGTTTGATGCAGACCTTATCATGCACATCAACAGCGTGCTGATGATCCTGCGGCAGATGGGCGTTGGGCCGCAGGAGGGCTTTGGCATCAGCGATGCAACGGCGACATGGAGCGAGTTCTGCCAGGGAAAAGAGGACATTGAGGCGGTGAAGAGCTATACGGCGCTGAAGGTGAGGATGCTGTTTGACCCGCCGCAGAGCTCCAGCACGATGGAAGCGACCAAAAACCTGATCAGCGAACTGGAATGGCGGCTGTATGCCGAGTGTGACAGGGAGGAACCTAAATGCGGATGCTGAATTTTACCGTGGAGGGGCAGCGGCTGAAAAAAGAAGGTGATTTTTCCGGCATCAGGGCCGGGAGCGTAAATTACCTGAAATGCCAGTTCCGAAGCGGTGACGAAGACTGGAAAAAAAGCAAAAAGGTGGCTGTGTTCAACGACATTTATCCTGTGCCGCTTGACGAGATCCAGAGCTGTATGGTGCCGGAGGAAGTGAGTGGAGACCGCAGCTTCCGGGTGCAGCTGGTGGGACAGAACGGGAAGACACGGATCGTTACAAATGCAGTTTTGATCGAGCAGGTGTGATATGGACAATCTGGATGAAGTTTTTGACGGAATGCCCGAACCGGATACTGGGCTGGATTTTGTAATCGATGAGAGCAAGCGGCTGATCGCTGTGCCGGAAGAGGGCGTTGTACTTGGCGTAGAAGGGGACAAGGATGTGAACCGCATCCGTCTGCGCATCAATCGCTACTATCGCGGCAGTGACCTTGCCGATTTTGCGATTCGGGTAAACTACGAAAACGCGGAGGGCGACAGAAACTATTTTACCGTAACGGAAAAGACCGTGACAGAGCAGACCATCACCTTTATCTGGGTGGTGGCAGCAGATGCCGTGGCTTACAAAGGCGCTGTACATTTTGCGGTGAGCTTTTACCGTGTGAACGACAACGGCGAAATTTTGCAGAAATACAACACGACCTTGGGCACGGTACAGAACCTTGTCGGGCTTGAGGTAGATGTAGCACAGGATGATCCGGTGGTGGTGGATTTTATGACCCACCTGAAAAACGATATTACGGAGCATGCCGCAGCCTATGAAAGCGCGATGAACGAGGCTGCAAGAAGTGCCGATGTGAGCGCAAAAAGCGCAAAAAGCAGCGCGGATAACGCTAAACGGAGCGAAGAAACCACGAAGGCACTGCTGGAGAAAGCAAGCGCCGAGTACAACGGCGGATGCCTTGGTAGCATTACGGTCAACCTGCCGGTGGATGGCTGGAACAAGGCCGAAGGTGAAACGGCTTACAGCTGCACGGCTGCTGTGGAGAAAGCCACAAGTGCATGTCTGCCGATGGCCGGGGTGATATCGGCCGATGTGCCCAGTGCAATGGCAGCAGGAATGTACGGTGTGTGCGAGGCCGGGAACGGCACGCTGAAATTCTGGGCGGCAAGCAAACCGACACGGGCACTGACACTTAGCGTGATGCTGCTTGTGCCGGATGTGCAGCTGGAGGGGTGATAAAATGACAGACCTTATTGTGACTCTGCTGCCGAACGGAACGGCAAAACCACCCGGGAAGGCGATGGCGCTGGCATTCGGCTACAAAGGCAACCGTGGAATCTACGGGCTGAATGTGGCCACATCCGGCATCTGGAAAGGACTGACGATACGGGTGTGCTGGCACGGGCCGTGCAGCAAAGTCTGCGGCTCGACACTGGTAATAAACGGACATGTGGATGTTCCGGCAGCAGTGACCGCCAGCCCTGGAAAAGGCGTTTGCACCTTTGAGGGAACGGACGGAAATGGCGTGACGATCACAAGCGCCGATCTGCCGTACATCGTATATGAAAACAGCGGAACTGATACCGGCGAAATGCCGGAACCAGGAACACCGGCGTGGGAAGCTTTTGTGGCAGAAGCATTCAAAATGAGTCTGCCCATGGCAACGCCGGAAGAAGTAAAAACACTATTTGACGAAATTTTTGAGGAGGACAACGAACATGGATAATTACGATCTGAACCACATCCCCGCACTGCGCGACCTGCAGGACCTGGCAAAGCGCCAGAACGCAAAACACAAAGCTCTGAATTCGCGGGTAAAGGCTCTGGAAACTATTGGCGCACAGGCCAATAAGATCGAGAGCATCAAGGTGAACGGCGCTGCGCAGACGGTCGACCCTGACAAGTCCGTAAACATCACCGTGCCCACCAAGACCAGCCAGCTGAACAACGACAGCACCTTCCAGACCAGCGCACAGGTGGTGGAGGCCATCAACACCGCCATTTCCAAGTCCGGCCACGCATCCTTCCAGAAGGTGGATGCAGTGCCGAACGCCGATGCCGCACAGGAGAACATTCTGTATCTGGTGATGAACACCGCCACCAAGCATTATGACATCTACGCCAAGATCAAGGGCAGCAGCGGCAGCTACACCATGGAACTGCTGGATGACACCACCGTGGACCTGTCCGGCAAGGTGGATAAGGTGGCAGGTAAGGGTCTTTCTACCAACGACTTCACCACCGCCGAAAAGAACAAGCTGGCAGGCATTGCTGAGGGCGCAAACAACTATGTCCATCCCAGCTATACCGCCAAGGCCAGCGGCCTGTACAAGGTGACTGTGGATGCTGAGGGCCACGTGAGCGCTGTTGCTGCGGTGACCAAGGACGACATTACCGCGCTGGGCATCCCCGGCAGCGACACCAAATATGGCAACGCCACCACTACCAATGCGGGCCTGATGTCCGCTGCGGATAAGGCCAAGCTGGACAGTCTGGTGCTGGCAACCGAGGTAGAAGTGACCGCCATGCTGGACGAGGTATTTGCAGGAGAATAAGCGATGGGTGTTCTGAGCATTCTGGCGGGCCTGCAGGAGCTTGCCCTGCGCACGCTGCAGGAGCTTGCCAAGACAACGACTGCCTGCTCCAATGCCATGAATGCACTGGATGCGGCAAAAGCGGACCGGTTGGAGCTGCACGCGGTGACGATACCTGCGGCAGGATGGAAGAAAGATGACCATGGCTGTTACATCGATCTGAATATGCCGGGACTGACAGCCGATGACAGCATTGCTGTGCTGATCGAGCCGGACAGTGCGGACGCCGCAAGAGCAGCCGTGCTGGACAGCACGACGCAGAGCAGCACCGACACCCTGCGGCTGCGGGCATGGAAAATGCCAACTGAAGACCTGCATGCACATTACTACACAATAAGGGAGGATATCCTTATGGCTTTAGGCACTGTGGCCATGGGCGTAGGAAACTACGTTCTGCCGCCTGCAACAGCCGACACACTGGGCGGCGTGATGATCGGAGACGGTCTTGCCGTGGATGAGACGGGTAAAGCGGCATTTGCGCCTGCAGCCATGACGCCCCCGACAGCCAAAGCTTTGAGCACGAAGCTTGCCGGTGAGGGGCTGACCGTGGACGACAATGGCAAAATCAACCTGAAAGAGACTGGTGCACTGGTCAGCTATCCCGTGGGCAGCATCTACCAGAACACCGATCCCACCAGCCCCGCCGCACTGTTCGGCGGTACATGGCAGGAGATCGCGCAGAATCGGGTGCTGATGGGTGCATCCAGCACCCACGCAGCAGGCACCACAGTGGAATCCGGTCTGCCCAACATCAAGGGCTCCTTCTCTGGTGTTGCGAGCGGACAATTCCCAAATTTCTCCAACAGCGGCGCTCTTTCTATAAGTCGTAATAACAGTATGGCTGGTTACGAAGGAAGCGGTTCATACGGCGCCATCTGCAATGTATCTCTTGATGCTTCCAAATCCAGCTCGATCTATGGCGCAAGCAGTACCGTGCAGCCCGCCGCCTACTATGTGCACATCTGGCGCCGCGTGGCCTGAGAAAGGAGGTTTTGACTTATGAAAATTCTTGACGAGACCGGCGCGGTCGTGGAAAACCCCGACCTGACGCTGGGCTATCTGACCGACGGCACCGAAGAAGTCACCCACCCCGCCGTAGAGGGCGTGGAGGAACAGTGGCACTGGGAGACCTTGACCGAGTATCCGAACGGCGGCAAGGACGTGCAGAAGATCGTTGACCGTCCCGGCGTTCAGGCGCAGGAGGAATGGGTGGAACAGGTGCCCATCCAGAAGTACGTCCGCTACACCGCTGAAGAGCTGGCCGCGCAGGAAGAAGCGCGCAAGAAGGCCGAAGCCCAGAAGAAGCTGCCGGAGACGGTGGCGGCACTGCAGGAAGATAGCAAGACACTGAAAGAAGAAAACAAGATGCTTAAGCAATGTCTGATGGAAATGTCGGAGATTGTGTATGCTTAAACGAATCACACAAAAATTAGAAAGGATGGTACGTATGATGGCGATGCTGTGGGCACAAGAGATCATGTCTGCTGAGACTATGGAGGAGGCAAAGGCTCTGTATAAGCGCTGCCCCCGTCTGCTGAAGGAGAAGGTGAAGGCAATTCTTATCAAGAGCGGCTTTGAGGAGATCACGCAGGAGTAACACAGGAGCTGAAAAATCAAAATGGCACTCTCGAACACGGCAACACCGATCTATTACGGCCGGTTCCGGGAGGCCGTGATGCGCGGGGAGATCCCCGTTTGCAGAGAAATCAGCATGGAGATGAACCGGATCGACGACCTGATCGCAAACCCGGGCATCTACTATGACGATAAGGCCGTCAACGGCTTTATCGCGTTCTGTGAGGACGAGCTGACGCTGACCGACGGCGGCGATGTGAAGATGCTGGACAGCTTTAAGCTGTGGGCAGAGCAGATCTTTGGTTGGTACTACTTTGTGGAGCGGAGCGTGTATGTGCCTAACCCGCACGGGGCAGGTGGACACTACGAGACCAAGCGCATCAAGAAGCGGCTGGTGACGAAGCAGTACCTTATTATTACACGCTCGGCCGCAAAGACCATGTACCTGGAGTTTTTGCAGGCGTACTTTATGACCGCCAACACGAACACCACCCAGCAGCTGACCACAGCACCTACTATGAAGCAGGCCGAGGAAGTGCTGGCACCCTTCCGCACCGCGTTGGCGCGGGCAAAGGGGCCGGTGCTGAAGTTCATGACCGATGGCAGCCTGCAGAACACCACCGGTGCGAAAGCAGACCGTGTGAAGATGGCAAGTACCAAAAAAGGCATTGAGAACTTTGTGACCAACAGCCTTTTGGAAGTGCGCCCCATGACAATTGAAAAGCTGCAGGGCCGGCGCGACACGGTGGCTACCGTGGACGAATGGCTAAGCTGCGACATCCGAGAAGACCCCATTGGTGCCATTGAGCAGGGCGCAGCGAAAAACGAGAACTACCTGATCGTTGCGGCAAGTAGCGAGGGCACGGTGCGCAACGGATGCGGCGACGACATCAAAATGGAGCTGCAGAGCATCCTGAAGGGGGAGTACGTAAACCCACATGTCTCTATCTGGTACTACAAGCTGGACAGCATTGAGGAAGTGGGCCGACCGGAGATGTGGCTGAAGGCAAACCCGAACCTGGGCAAGACCGTGAGCTACGAGACCTATCAACTGGACGTGGAACGAGCCGAAAAATCACCCAGTGCCCGGAACGACATCCTTGCAAAGCGCTTCAACCTGCCGATGGAGGGGTACACATACTTTTTTCCGTATGAAGAGACCCTTTGCCACCGACCGAGAAGCTACTGGCAGATGCCGTGCGCCATGGGCGCGGACCTGAGCATGGGCGATGATTTTTGTGCGTTTACGTTTTTGTTTCCGCTTTCAAGCGGATATTTTGGGGTAAAGACAAGGGACTACATTACCAGCTACACCCTGAGCCAACTGCCCGTGAGCCGGAGAAACCAGTACGAAGAGTTCATGAAAGAGGGGACACTATTCGTATTTGACGGCACGGTGCTGGACATGATGCAGGTATATGAAGACCTTGACAACTTCGTGCAGCAGAACCAGTACGACGTGCGGGCGTTTGGCTACGACCCCTACAACGCGCAGGAATTCGTGGAGCGCTGGGGGCAGGAGAATGGCACCTTTGGCATTACGAAGGTGATTCAGGGTGCTAGGACCGAGAGCGTGCCGCTGGGCGAGCTGAAAAAGCTCTCCGAACAGCGGAAGCTGTTGTTTGACGAAAAGCTGATGCAGTTTGCAATGGGCAACTGCATTGCGCTGGTGGACACCAACGGCAACCGGAAGCTTTACAAGCAGCGGCAGGACCAGAAAATCGATGCTGTGGCAGCTATGATGGATGCTTACATTGCATGGAAGCAGAACCGGGATGCGTTTGAGTGATTAGTGCTGATGCTTCTTATCCCAGTATGCATTGCTGTAGGCTTGCACCTCTGGATCATTTACGTAGCGCCCTTGTCTGCGCAGAAAGTCTAGCTGTTCTTCCTCTGTTTCGAGTTTTCGATCATTTTTCCAATCAGGAATGATCTTTTCAGTTTCGTCACCGTCGAAAACTCTTTGGGTTGGACCCTGTTTGAAACGTTTAATGATTCCGTCTTGAATGGCATACATAATTGTAGAACCATAACCATTTCCGAATGGCGAACCAACAGGGCCGTCAAGACCACCGGATAGTAAGCGGTCGAGAAGATGTCTTTCAAAGTCGGTTTTGGATATAGAAGGTTCTACTTCTGGTTTGATGTCATCGGACGAAGCGGGTTCTTCTGGAGACGGCGTTTGACCGTTGGATTCTGTGGACGATACATCATCGGATGCCGTATCTTCTGATTCAGCTGGCAAACCAACTTGCGTTGATTCAGGTCTGGAATCGAGAGCTAGTTTTGTAAGGCCCGCTGCAATAGCAAGACCAATGGTGATTTTTGCGGCCTTGGTAATATTAGGGTGTGCAATTGAAAAATCGTTGCATTTCAGCTTTTGCTTGCCCCAAAAACCAAGTTCATCAGGGTTATATTCAACATTAAAAACGCTTTTGCACTTCTTGCAGCGAACTGATACAGGCATGAATTTAGAGACGGATATTTCATTTCTACAGTTTGGGCAAGTGACAGTCATGCGGAGCACTTCCTTTCCAATCAGTCCTGCTTACCATGAAGAAGACCCTGGGCAATGGAATAAGCTTCTTCCTGCGGGGTAAGGATGGTATCGCCAACAGTGTGGTAGGTGATGACGATGGGGACATCGACTTTGTACCATTCGCCGACATTCATGCGGGGAACGCCATCTACAGTGACTTCAATGACGGCATTATAGCGCTTGGTCGTGGTATTGGTGAGGTCGGCGACCGGCTCGGCGATGATGTTGGTGAAACCGGCATTCTCGAAGTCCTGCTTGACAATACGGTAATCGGTGGCCATGCCAATTTCAATATCAGGCATCTGGACTTCACCTTCGGCAAGGTGGGAGTAGCCGATTTTTTCGCGTTCCAGACGGGCAAGTTCAGCACCATGAGCAATTTCGGCCTGACGTTTAGAGGCATAAAGAGACCAAATGTTTCCGATTAGCAACACAATGACAATGGCCGCAACGACGGAATAGGTAGCTTTCTTTGGCTGGGTGATGCAGAAGTTTAAAAACCTATCCTTCAACCGATCGATCATAAAATTCCCTCCGTAACCAAATTTTATTAAGGTCAGTATAGCACGGAAACGGGGATAAAAGCAATAGAGCGTGAAAGAAGGTGAGTAGATGACAAATCAAAACGACTGGTGGGAGCACAAAAGGAACTGCGCACTCCACCATTCAGGCATCAAGGGCATGAAATGGGGCGTGCGGCGGTACCAGAACAAGGACGGCACTTTGACCGCAGCCGGAAAGAAGCACTATGCCGGGGATGGGAACGCCGGTGAAGGTGCGACTGCAAAGACAGAGTATGCCCCGAAGCGGAAGGGCGGCAAGGCCGAGGACTACTCGGACGAAGAGCTGCGGGCACGGATCAACCGCCTGCAGATGGAAAAGCAGTACCGCGACCTGCAGGGGGATACCAACATCCGCGCGGACGACCCGAACCGGGAACTGAAAGCGGAGAAAGAACGGCTGCAGCTGCAGAAGGACGTGAAACAGCTGCGCAGTGATGTGTACGGCGGGCAGAGCTTTGTGAAGAGCGTGATGAAGGACGCCGGGAAACAGTTTTTGACCAAGGCTGTGGCGGGTGCAATGAGTTACAGCGCAAAGCAGTTTGTGACGAACACCTTTGAAAACCCTGATCTGGCAAATGCCATTGTAAGCGGCAGCGCCAGCGGCGGACAGGCAAAGCAGGACGACAAGAAGAACTGACCGGGAGGAAAAAATCAAAATGGCGATAAACGTTGGCTCCCGCCTGAAACGGGCGTGGAACGCCTTTACGAACCGGGACCCTCCCGGGAAGAACTACTATGGCGGAGGGAGCAGCTACCGGCCTGACCGGGTACGGCTGAACCGTGCGAATGACCGCACGATCATGACCGCCATATACACCCGCATTGCCATGGACGCAACGGGTATCACAATAAACCACGTAAGGCTCGATGAAAACGGACGCTACGACGAAACCGTTGATTCGGGCCTTAATTGCTGCCTGAACCTTTCCGGCAACAAGGACCAGACCGGCAGGGCGCTGCGGTATGACATGTTCCTCTCTGTACTGGACGAGGGCGTGGCAGCGCTGGTGCCGGTGGACGTGGATGTGGACGAAGAGACCGGCAAAGCGAAGATCCTTTCCATGCGGGTGGCGAAGGTGAAGGAATGGTACCCCGATGATGTGCGGCTGGAAGTGTACAACGACCAGACCGGGCAGAAAGAGGAGATCACCCTGCCGAAAGCAGAAGTGGCCCTGATCGAGAACCCGTTCTACGCCGTGATGAACGAACCGAACGGCACCATTCAGCGCCTGATCCGCAAGTTGAACCTGATGGACGTTGTGGATGACCAGCTGGGATCTGAAAAACTGGATCTTATTATCCAGCTGCCATACGTAGTGCGCAACGACATCCAGAAAAAGAGAGCGGACGACCGGAGAGCCGAGATCGAACGGCAGTTGACCGGTTCTAAATACGGCATTGCCTATACCGATGGTTCGGAACACATTACACAGCTGAACCGCAGCCTTGAAAATAACCTCCTGAAAACCGTGGAATACCTGACCAACATGGCATACAGCCAGTTAGGCATTACCCCGGAGATCATGAACGGTACAGCAAGCGATGCGGTGATGACGAACTATGAGAACCGTACCATTGAACCCCTTGTGGCAGCAGCCGTAGACGAGCTGAAGCGAAAGTTTTTGACCGAGGAGGACCGGAAGGAAGGCCGTGAGAGTGTGATGTACTTCCGCGACCCGTTCAAGCTGGCACCGGTGAGCGCCGTTGCCGAGATGGCGGACAAGTTTACCCGCAACGAGATCCTGACAAGCAATGAGTTCCGGCAGCTGTTGGGAATGAAGCCCTCGAAGGACCCGAAGGCGGACGAACTGCGGAACAGCAACATTTCGCAATCCGATGCGGAGATTGCTGAGAGAAACAAAACGATCACGGCTGGAAAGGAAGCCGTAGAAAGGAGTATGGCAAATCAAAATGGCGAAGTTTGATTATGACTGCAGCGGCTGGGCCACGAAGGCTAAGACCAAGTGCTATGATGGCCTGACCATTGCACCGAATGCGTTCCAGGAATGCGACGGTAAAGTTGTGACCATGGTGTACAACCATGACCATGACAACCTGGAAAACGTTCTTGGCCACTGCCTGCTGGAGAACCGGCCCGGGGGCATGTACTGCTACGCAAAGTTCAACGATACGGATACCGGCCGGACCGCGAAGGCCTGCGTGGAAAATGGCGACCTGAACGCTTTTTCCATCTATGCAAACTGCATCAAGAAGACGGGAAACACTGTCCAGCACGGCATTATTCAGGAAGTGAGCCTTGTGCTGGCAGGCTGCAACCCGGGTGCGCTGATCGACGAGGTAGTGAAGCACAGTGCCGACGAGGACTACGAGGGCGGCGAAGCACTCATCTACACAGACGGCGGCCTGAGCATTACTCACGGACTGGACCCGGACGGTGAACCGCTGGACGACCTTGTGCACAGCGGCGATGCAACACAGGAGGAAGCCGAGATGGCGGACGAACAGAAGGACGGCAAGACGCTGAAAGAGGTGTACAACAGCATGACACCCGAACAGCAGGAGTGCTGCCATGCACTGGTGGGCCTGGCCCTGGAAGAGCGTGACGGCAAAGAGACTGACGATGAGGAGGAAAAAACCGTGAAGCAGAACGTATTTGAGAAGGACACGAAGGGCACCGTGCTGAAGCACAGCATCGACGAGATCAACAAGGTGGTGAAGACCGCCAAGACCTGTGGCACCATGAAGGCCGCTTTTGCAAATGCCGGCATTGAGGACAGCGAGGTGAACGCTCTGTGCCACGGCATTGACAACATCGATTGGCTGTTCCCGGAAGATCACCTGCTGGACACCCCGCCCCGCATCATTGACAAGCCCGACGACTGGGTGAGCGTGGTGATGGGCGGCGTGAAGCACATCCCGTTCAGCCGCTTCAAGAGCCTGTTTGCAGACCTGACCGAGGACGATGCACGTGCCAAGGGCTACATGAAGGGCAACTACAAGATCGAAGAGGTATTCGGCCTGCTGCGCCGCTCCACCGGCCCGACCACGGTGTACAAGAAGCAGGAGCTGGATCGCGACGATGTGGTGGACATTACCAGCTTTGACGTGGTGGCATGGCTGCGCAACGAGATGCGCTACAAGCTGAACCGTGAGCTGGCACTGGCCTACATTCTGGGTGACGGCCGCATGGCAGCAAGCCGTGACAAGATCGATGAGAACTGCATCCGTCCGGTGTTCAACGACGCCGACCTGTTTACCATCAAGGTGCAGGTGAAGACCACCGGCCTTTCCACCGTGGAGGACAAGTACAAGGCCTTTATCAAGCAGGCCATCCGCGCCCGCAAGGACTACCGCGGCAGTGGCACCCCGACTATGTTTACCACCGAGGATGCCCTGACCGAGATGCTTCTGCTGGAAGACGGCATGGGCCGCCCGCTGTATACGGACGAGGCCGCACTGGCCCGCAAGCTGCGTGTTGCCAAGATCGTGACCATTCCCGAAATGGAAGGCCGCAAGGGTGCCAAGGGCGGTGATCTGGCTGCTGTGATCGTGAACCTGGCCGACTATACCGTGGGTGCCGACAAGGGCGGTGCCGTGAGCATGTTCGATGACTTTGACATCGACTTCAACGCACAGAAGTACCTGATCGAGACCCGCTGCTCCGGCGCACTGACCAGCCCCTACAGCGCTATGGCCATCGAGTGGGCTGCATGAGAGACTCCTTCAGTCTCACAGTCCACCTGACGGCGACGCTGTTCGTCAGCTCCCTCAATGAGGGAGCCTTTTTCAAAGGAAAGGATGATAGAAAATGCTGAACAAGCTCTATGAGCAGGGCAAGGACCTGCACGTTGCAAACTATGTGGCCTATGGCAAGACCGCTGACCACAAGCTGTATGGCGACGAAGGCTATAATGAGACCGTGACCAAGGCCGAGATCGAGGATGCCTTCGTGAAGGGCCGTCTGGTGATCGTGGAGGGCGCAAACTATCTGGTGCCTGTGGCCTTTGGTGCGACCGGTGTGATCACCGTTGTGGCCGGTGAGACCGTGAAGACCCAGGCATGGGCTGCTTCTGCCGAAAAGTAAGCAGAAAATTCAAAATGGAGTGAAAGTGCTATGAGCAAGTGGTTTGGGAAGCTTGGTTTCGTGGAGACCAAGGAGACAGAGCTGAGTGTGCACTCGGAGATCGTGACAGAGCGTGACTGTTACGGCGACCTGACACGGAACACGCGCAGGTCACAGTCCGGCGACAAGGTGAACGATGATATCAGCCTTGCGAACACGCTAAGCGTCATCGCTGACCCGTATGTTCAGGAGCATTTTTGCAATCTTCGGTATGTGACACTTTACGGCGAAAAATGGAAGGTGACGGACGCGAGCGTGGAGTACCCGCGCATCGTGCTGACGCTGGGAGGGTTATGGCATGGCAATGAAACTGAGTGAAAGACGCTCCGGGCTGGATGCGCTTTTGCGCAGCATCGTGAAACAGCGGTGCGGCAGTGAAAACGTGTACTACCAGCCGCCTGCAAACCTGCGGATGAAATATCCTTGTATCTGCTACAAGCTGGAAAAGATCCGCAGCCCGAAGGCTGACGACCGCGTATACCGTCAGACCTTCAATTATTCTGTTACCGTGATCGACACGAAACCGGACAGCGAAATGACGGCGGCCATGAGTTTGCTTGCAAAGGCTTCTCATGACCGCCATTTTATTTCGGACAACTTATACCACGACGTATTCAGCGTGTGGTACTGATACCTATTTATAAAGGAGGACAAAACCTATGGCAAGAGCAAAATGGGATGTGGACGGTACCCGCAAGTTCCATGCCGGTGTTTCCCACGGTATGGTGTACCCCAAGGCAGACGAAGGCACGGCTAATGGTGCTGCATGGAATGGCTTGACCGGCGTGACCGAGAGCCCCAGCGGTGCAGAACCCACTGACCTGTGGGCCGACAACATGAAGTATGCCCGCCTGATCTCCGGCGAGGACTACGGTTTTACCATTGAGGCCTACATGTATCCGGAGGAGTTTGAGGCCTGCGACGGTCTGGTTGCCCCGGTGAAGGGCATCCGCATCGGTCAGCAGAAGCGCAAGGCCTTCGGCTTCAGCTGGCAGACCAAGGTGGGCACCGACGATGACGCCGACAAGGGCTATATCATCCATGTGGTGTGGAACGCTACCGCACAGCCCAGTGAGAAGAGCCACGAGACCATGAACGACAGCCCGGACGCCGAGACCTTCAGCTGGGAGTGCGACACCGTGCCCGTGAACGTGACCGGCTATAAGGATGTCGCCGTGATGGAGTTTGACAGCACTGTGCTGACGGCTGCCCAGATGAAGGCTGTGGAAGACCTGCTGTACGGCACCGACAGCGAGGATGCAAAGCTGCCCACCCCGGACGAGCTGATCGCTGCAGTAAAGGCTGCTGTGTAAAAACGCCCTCTCAGCGTGCAGTCCGGCATTTGCCGGTGCTGCTTGCAGCTCTCCCGAAGGGGCAAGCTTTGCTGAGAGGAAAAAATCAAAATGAACCGATAAGGAGAGATTAAGATGCTGAAAAAGACCATTTCCTATACCGACTATGACGGTAACCAGCGCACCGAGGACTTCTACTTCAACCTGTCGAAGGCGGAGATCACCGAGATGGAGCTGAGTATGGAGGGCGGCATGCGTGCCTACATCCAGAGGATCATTGCAGCGAAGAGCCAGCTGGAGCTGGTGAAGCTGTTCAAGGATGTGGTGCTGAAGAGCTACGGCAAGAAGAGCGCAGACGGTCGCCTGTTCATGAAGAACGACACCATCCGTGCTGAGTTCGAGGCACATCCGGCCTACAGCATGATCTACATGGATCTGGTGACGGACGAGGCCAAAGCAAGTGCCTTTGTGAACGGCATTATGCCCGCCGACATGCTGAACCAGAACCCGGCTATGGAGATGGCCGCAACCGCAAGCGCTGCGCCTGCACTGAGCGTGGCATCGGAACAGGGCTGATAAGCTCTGATATTTTTCCGCTTTGGCGGAGAGAGGCTGCCCGGAAATTTCCGGGCAGCCTTTATTTTTTTTGTCTGAAAAGACACGCATTTAAGAGCACGGGGGGAGTGAAAGAATGCTGGAGCTGCATATTCCCGGCGAAGAACGCTGGGATGAGCGAACAAACATGTTCGTATACGACGAGCCGGTAACTTTGAGGTTGGAATACAGCCTGCTCTCCCTGTCTAAATGGGAAAGCAAGTGGCACAAGCCGTACTTGGATGAAAACGTGAAGAAAACGCGTGAAGAAACGCTGGATTTCGTCCGATGCATGACCCTGACAAAGGGCGTGGACCCGACCGTATACACAAGACTGCGGCGGGAAGACTGGCTGGCCATTCAACGATATATGAGCGACCCGATGACGGCCGCGACCTTTAAAGACCGCAAAGGCGGCAAGAAGCGCGCACGCTACCAGACGGCAGACCTGTTTTATGCCGCCATGGCAAGCTACGGCATCCCGTTCGAGTGCGAAAAGTGGCACCTGAACCGGCTTTTGGCGCTGATCCGGGCCTGCGGGGAAGAGAACCTGCCGCCCGAGAAGATGGGCAGACACGAGCAGGCGGCGCATATCCGGGCGCTGAACGCACAGCGCAGGGCGAAGTTTCACTCGAGGGGGTAAGAGCTTTTGAGCAAGGTAATTGAGATCCGGCAGAAAGGTGACTTTAAGAAAAGCCTGACCTTTTTCAGCCACATCAAGAGCTGGAGCGTGCGGCCGATCCTTGAGAAATACGGAAAGCTGGGTGTAGAACGGCTTGCTGATGCCACCCCGAAAGCCACCGGAAAGACGGCGGCGAGCTGGAGCTACGAAATCAAAATGGACAAGAGCGGGGGCACGCTGTGCTGGAAGAACTCCAACATTGTGGACGGAGTGCCCATTGCGGTGATCTTACAATACGGACACGGCACAAGAAACGGAGCCTATGTGCAGGGGGTGGATTACATTAACCCTGCCCTGGCTCCGATTTTTTCCGCTCTGGCCGATGAACTGTGGAAGGAGGTAAAGAGACTGTGAGCCAGGAAGTGGACGAGCGCGTAGTAGAAATGCGGTTTGACAATGCGCAGTTTGAGAAGAATGTGCACCAGACCATGCAGAGCCTTGAAAAGCTGAACGACAGCTTACGGCTGGACGGCGCGGAAAAGGGCTTTGAAAAGATCAGCGATGCATCGGCCAAAGTGGACTTTGACGAGATGCAGGGCGCGCTGGACAACCTGAGCGGAAAGTTTTCGGCCGTGGAAGTGATGGGCGTTGCAGCCCTGAGCCATATTACAAGGCAGGCCGTAGACACCGGTGAGAAGCTGGTGAAAAGCCTTTCCCTCGATCAGGTGACGAGCGGCTGGAACAAGTATGCCCAGAAGACCGCCAGCGTGCAGACCATCATGAACGCGACGGGCAAGAGCATTGCAAAGGTGAATGGCTACCTTAGCAAGCTGATGTGGTTTTCGGACGAGACAAGCTACAGCTTTACCGACATGACACAATCCCTTGGACAGCTTACAGCGTCCGGCGGCGACATTGAGAAAGTTATCCCGATGATCATGGGCATGGCAAACGCCACGGCCTATGCAGGCAAGGGTGCAAGCGAGTTCTCCCGTGTGATCTATAACCTGAACCAGAGTTACAGTCAGGGTTATCTGAGCCTGATGGACTGGAAATCGGTAGAGCTTGCGGGCGTGGCAACTGCTGAGCTGAAAAAACAGATCATCGAAACCGGTGTAGAGCTTGGCAAGATCAAAGAAGGCGATGTGACGGTTGGCACGTTCAGCTCAACGCTATCGACAAAATGGGCTGACAAAGAGGTGATGGAGACCGCCTTTGGCAAGTTTGCCGAGTTCAGCGAAGCCGTGAAGAAGATGGTGGACGCGAATCCCGGTATGCTGGCATCGCAGGCCATTGATGCCCTGGCTGACCAGTACGACGAAGTGACCGTGAAGGCCTTTAAGGCGGCACAGGAGGCAAAGAGCTTCAGCGAAGCGGTGGACGCCACGAAGGACGCTGTGAGCAGCGGCTGGATGGAGACCTTTGATATCCTGTTTGGCAACTACGAGGAAGCAAAGGGATTCTGGAGCGATCTGGCGGAAGAGTTCTGGAACATGTTCGCAGGCGGTGCGGCCGGGCGGAACAACTGGCTGAAGAATGCCTTTGACTCCGGCCTTGACCAGCTGCTGGGAACGGAAGGCTTTGGTGAAGCCGGAGACAACTACACAAACCTTTTGCAGAAAGCACTGGTGAATCAGGGCCTGCTGAGTGAGGAAGGCATTGAAGAGGCTGGCAGTTTCCAGAAGGCGTTGGAAGAAAGCGGTGTGACGGCCCAGCAGCTGTATGAAGTGCTTGGAGAGGCGGCCGAGTATTACCATCAGCGTGCCGCCATGAGCGACGAAGAGCTGGATAAGCTGGGGTTTGACCGGGACAAGGTGGACGCGCTGGCAAATGCCTACGACTCCATGGCGGAGCAAATTCAAAATGGCAGTGTGAACCTGGACGACCTTGCAGGCAAGATGAACCAGCTGAGCGGCCGGGAGCACTTTTTTAACGGCATCCTGAACGTGCTGGAAGGCATCAACAGCGTATTGAGCCCGATCCGGGACGGATTCGGTGACGTGTTCATGACCGACGGAAGCCCGCTGTACAACTTCCTGAAGGGATTTGACGAGCTGACCGGGAAAATGGCGCTGAGCGAAGAAACTGCGGAAAAGGTGCAGAAAGTATTCACCGGCGTATTCCGTGTGCTGAGCATCGGGCTGAAGGGCGTGAAGACGGTTGGCAAGACCGCTTTTATGATCCTTGGAAAGCTGCTGGATCTGCTGAGCCCGATGGGCGACCTTTTGCTGAACATCGGAAGTTACATCGGCAATCTGCTGACATGGGTGGACGAAAGCCTTGGACAGGCAGAGAGTCTTAGTGACGTGCTGGGCATCCTTGTGGGTGCTGTTGCGGCGCTGGTGAGCCCCATTGCGGACGTGGTGAAGGGCGTGAAGACCCTTGTGCGCGGCGGCAGCATGGAGGAGGCAAAGAAGCAGTTCGGCGCATTCGGCACCGTGGTGGATGCTGTGGGCAGTGTGCTGGACAAATTCAAAATAGACAGTGTTTCGGCAGGAAACGTCATTGGTACGGCGTTCCAGCTGCTGGGCGGCATTCTGCTGGGAGCCTTTGAGGGTGCGGGCGCACTGATCGGCCGTGCATTCAACGGGTTCAAGGGTGCCGGGGACACGGTGAGCGAGTTTGTCGACAGTAAGGTACCGCTGCTGGAGAACATCATGGACGTGGTGCTGAGCCTGCCGGAGAAGGCGGAAAAAGCGCTGGCGGACTTTGGCGGAACGCTGACCAGCATCATGAGCAGCATCAGCGGTGCGTGCAGGAATGCACTCAGCGCGGTGAAGGATTTCTTCAACCTGCAGGACGGCGTGGACATTTACCGGCTACTGGCACTGATCGACGTGGGCGCACTGGCGGCGGCGATCTACGGTGCAACGGTGCTGCTGAAGAAGGCAAGCGATAACTTCAAGAAAACGCTGGCGAACCCCATCGGCGATTTCTTTAACAGCCTGACGGGTGCCGTGAACACCTGGACAAAAGCAAACACCACGAACAACCTTGCGACTGCAGCGAAAGCCATTGCAACGGCGGTGGCGTTAATCAGCGGCAGCATGTATCTGCTGGCGAAGATCGACGACCCGACGCGGGCGGTGCAGGCTTTGGCCAGCGTGATCTCGGAATTGTTCAGCATGGTGGTGGCTTTGAAAGTGTTGGCGGCCACTGACCTGACGGGACTGGACACGGCGAAACTGATCGGGACGATTACGGCCATCAGCATCGGGATGGGCATGCTGGCCGCCGCATTTGCCAAAATGGGCAGTATGCATACCTATCAGGTTGAGAATGGCATGAGCGCCATCAGCAGGGTGGCAAGTGTACTGATGGGCATGGTGGGAATGCTGACCGTGTTCAACACTTATGGCGACGGGACAAAGGGCTCCGGTGCATTTATTGCAGCTGCGGCGGCAATAGACATCATGATACTTGCCGTTGAAAAGATCGGCGGAATGCATACCTATCAGGTAGAAAATGGTGTGAAAGCTATTAGCGCAATGGCAGTCGCGATGAGTGTTCTCCTGGTTGCGGCTGGTGCGGCACAGAACCTTGCCGGAAAAGCGGACGTAAGTACCCTTGATAAAATCATCAAGTATCTTGTGAAGCTGGGCGGAATGCTGGTTGCCATCAATGCAATGGGAACGGCGCTGCTGATGGCGGCAGGGGCTGTGGCGATCTTTGCAAGCCTTGGTGACCGCATGATGGACGGTATCCGGGGCGCTGGGCTTGTAGTGAGCGGCATTGCGGCATTGCTGGTGCTGATGGCAAACACGAAGGTGAACCCCCTGCGGATGAAAAAGGGTGCGGAGAGCATGGTGATCGCCAGTGCGTCGCTGCTGGTGATGGCGGCTGCGGTAAAGCAGATGGGCAAAGCCATGGAGACGGACACCGGCGGCGCTGGTATGGCCGGTGTGAGCTTAATGCTGATCGAACTGGCAGGCGCACTGTATCTGCTTGGCAAGCGGGCACCCGAGAGCACGGCTGCGGCAGTGGCCATGGTGGCCATGGGCGCGGCAATGATCGAAATGGCACTGGCCATCAAAATGCTGGCGGATGTGGATATTCTGACCATCGTTGTGAATCTCACCGCCCTTGGTCTCGGGCTTAGTGCTATCGTGGCATTGAGTTGGACGCTGCCCGCAGCGACAGCCGGAATTACCGGTGTAGCAGGGGCCTGCCTGACGCTGGCAACTGCACTGCTGATGCTTGCACCGGCATGCTACCTGTTGAGCGGACTGAGCCTTGAGCAGGCATTGGCAGGTTTCACCGGAATGCTGGGCATCTTGGTTGGGCTGGGGTTGATCGGTTCGGCACCACCCATTGCAACGGGCCTTACTGTATTTGCCGCAAGTCTTGTGAATCTGGGTAAGGCCTTCAGTGCATTTGCAGGCGGTCTGGTAAAGCTCTCCATTGCGGCTGGTATTCTGGCAGTGCTGAGCCTGTTTGCTGATCCGGTATGCCAAGCAATTATTACGGCAGGCCCCGATATTCAGGCGGCACTGGAGACGATTGTGGATGTGATCTGCAATACCATCAACAACAAGGCGGACGTGATCGCTCAAGCGCTTGCAAACGTGATTATTATTGTCCTTGACGCAACATTACAGGTGTTGAACTGGGCATGGGAACAGCTGAAAGCATGGATTGGCGAAAAAGGCAGTGAAGTGAGCAAGCTGGTGAACCCATTGGACCCCACCAGCTGGGTGGACACCTTTACTGCGAAAGACCGTGCGTTTGGCGCGATCCTGAACGGAATCACTGATCCGTTCCTTGCACCGTTCGGGACAAGTCTGGACGAGATCGGCAACCAGATCGAGGAAAGCATGTCGGACAGCAAGCAGGCTGTAGAGGACACTACGAAAGCGCTGGAAGAAAACCAGAAGCAGGTGGATGACAGTGCTGCCACAATGCAAAAAGCAAACGAGCAGACGGAGAAAGCCACTGCAGCAACTAACGTCATGACCATTGCCCAGAAGAAGAACACGGACGGGCTGATCGCGCTGACGACTGAGACCGGTGAAGTGAAGTACGTTACCGAGGATATGGCCAGAGCCATGCTGAACGGCGAAGCGGCCATGACCGATGCAGCAAATGCGTCCGGCACAGCGGCAGGGGTCATCAGCGGAAATGCGGCGAATGTGAACACCAGCATGACCGCCATCAAGGCGAAGACCGGTGAAGTGAATGAGACGGTGCAGACTACTACAGCGAAAGCTGTGGAGCAGGCGCAGGAAAGCACCGAAACCAGTGGCGGAAACCTTGGAGAGTGGCTATACAATGGGTTTATCAGCAAGATCGAAGCGTGGTTCCCAGGTGCAACCGATAAAATTCAAAATGCCATCAACAGTGCGGTGAGCGGCGTGCAGATACCGAAGGTACCGGGCATCGAGAATGCTGTGCCGAATATTGTCAATGGCACGAAAGAGCTGTGGAAGGGTCTTGGTGGCAAGACCGGACTGACTTCCGAAGACCTTGACGCGGATATAAAGAAGGACCCGAAGGAGAATACCAAGAATACGACAGGCAGCGGCGGCAAGACCAGAAGATCCTCCGGCTCCGGCACGAAGAAGACCGTAGCCCAGCAGATCGAGGAAAAGTACAAGACGAAGCTGGAAGCGAACAAGACGGCCCGGGAAGTGCTGGACAGCGAGTACGAGCTGTGGCAGACCGAGAACCAGTACAGCGCGGACGAGGACACCTTGCTGGCGAAGAAGATGGAGAACGCGGCGGCAGAAATTGCGAACCAGACCGACCGGGTGGCCATTGCACAGGCAAAGTACGACGAAATGCTGAAGCGCTGGGGCGCGGACAAGACCGAGACCAAGGAAGCCTACGCCAGCCTGCTGAACGAAAAAACCAGCCTTGCGAAATTGCAGGCAGACCAGTACACCGGCCTGTTTGAGGACATTACGAAGCGGTATGACACCGACCTTGACACTCTGGAAAAAGAGTACAGCCTCTGGACGGCCCAGAACGACAGCACGGCCTCGAAGCTGGACAAGATCGACCGGGAGACCGAGTACCAGAAGAACGAGCTGGAACTGAAGCAGAAGAAGGAAGCCAAGGCGAAGGAGCAGTGGGACACCCTGCGGAAGGAATACGGCGAAAGCGACCTGCGCACAAAAGAGGCCTGGAACGACTATCTGGATGCGCAGACCGAGAGCCTGCAGCTTCAAAATGACATTGCAAAGCAGTCACTGAACAAGCTGGATGCGCAGCTTTCCATCATCAAGGACGAACAGAGCCGGATGCAGAGCCGGATGGACCTGCTGACCAGCATCTACGACGACGGCAGCCTGAAAGATCGTGAGGACGCCTACAAGCAGGCGGTGGAGCAGTACGGCGAAAACAGCGCTGAGGCAAGAAAAGCAAAGTATCAGGGCATTACCACCAGCATCCTCGGCACAGTGGAGGCACTGCAGAACATGAATGCCGAGCTGGAAAAGACCAGGCTCATCCAGCAGCAGCTGGCGGACGGCAAAGACCTGAATGGCAATCCGCTGAGCAAAGACGATGTGAACGACCTGAAAGACCAGCTGCTCTCCTCCCGCAGTTCTATGGTGAGCTTTGCAGGGGCACTGGCAGATGCCATGGGCCTTGAGGACAGCGCCAAAAGCGCGGTGGTAAAGCTTGCCAATGCCATCCAGAAGAACTGGGTGCCCATCAGCAATGCGTGCAGCGAGGTGTGGACGAAGGTCTCCGGAGCCATGGGCGAAGAGATGAGCGGGACACTGGAACGGGTGTTCGGTGCGGCATTCAGCGAGGAAGGCATGGAGATCGGGACGGAATTCGTCTCGGCCATTGCATCTGCCATGCAGGGAGACTACGCCGGTGCCATCATTTCGGCGGCAACGGGACTGATCGATCTGCTGTTTACGGACACCGGAAAGCAGCTGACCGGCGGGGCAGGTGACATGCTGCTGAAGCTGTTTTCCGGAATTCAAAATGGAGACCTTGCGGGAAAGCTTGCCAACATCGGGACAGCCGCGGCAAATGTCGGCAATTCAATGAGTGGTCTGCTGCCCATGCTGGGACAGCTGGGAACGACAGGAGCCGGTGCAGGAACGGCAGTTGGTGGCATTGGTGAGGCACTTGGAGGACTGGGAACGGCCATCATGTCGGCATTGCCGGAGCTGCTGATCGTAGTTGGCGTACTTGCGGCCATTGCGGCGGTGATCGGCGGCATTGCGTGGTTCGTGAGCAATCGCAAAAACCAGAACCGTGAGACCCACGTGGCGAAGGACATCGGCTCGGAGATCGACAAGGGCATCAGCGATGGCGTGAAGGAAGATGCACCGCTCATTGACGATGCGGTGGACGATGTGACGCAGGATGCCATGGACATTGCGAAGGGCACGCTTGGCACCATCAGCAAGGTGATTGGAGACGATTACGACTACACGCCGCAGATCGTACCGGTCGTGGACCTGACGAACGTACTGGAAGGGGCCGACGAGATCGACAATGCCTTTGCTTCCACCAGAAGTCTGAGTCTGGACGGCGACATCAGCCGGAATCTTGCGAACCAGATCGATGCGGAAGTACAGCTTCAAAATGGAGTGAAAAACAAAGGAAACGACGACACGCTGAATGCCATCAACGGCCTTGCCGGACACATGGACGGCATCGTGGACAGCATCCGCGGCATGAAGATGACCATTGACGGAAGGAAGACCATCGGATACATCGACAACCGGATGGGGCAGATCGCCGCAGCGAAGGTGAGGTGAGAAGATGGGAATTGTCAAAGACCTGACCGTTGGCCAGACCCTGAAGGTATACGAGGACGGCACGGCAGTAGAATTCATCGTAGTGCAGCATGACTACGAGAAAGATCTGAACGGCAAGGGAAAGACCATGCTGATGCGGACGAATCTCCTGCCGGACAACGTTGGGTGGGGCAGTAAAAATGCAGATGTTTCGTGGGAAAATGAGCCCACCCTGCGCAACTGGCTTGAAAACACCTACGCGAAGCGTCTGAGTGAAGCTACCCTGAAAACGATCGTACCTGTGACGATCCGATACAGCTATGGCTCCAACAACAGCGGCACGCTGAAGGATCAGAGATTCTTTATCCCGACAGCGGACGAGTTCAATCAGTTTCCGGGAGGGAAAACGTTCTGGGAGCGCTCCTTCAGCGGCGGCAGAGAAAACGCCACCGTGAATGCAAACGGCTGGGATGTATACGACATCTGGCATTACAGCTTTGCCTGCCGAAATGCGAAAACCGGCAATGACCCCTCGAACTCCGACAATGAGAATTGCTGGGGATACATCGAGGGTGTCGGCGTCAGGCGCGGCCAAGGCGCAGACCCTGGTGACCCGGGACACATCACGACCTATTGGTTCACGGGCTACAAAGCAACATCCATAGCGGGTGCACTGGTATGCTTCTGCGTGGATGAAAACGCTACGGTGGATGACAATGGTGCCCTGACCAGTAACAAAGCACCAGAAATCAAAAGCAACTACTTCGGCAAGGATGGCTTATACGGACGGTGGAAGGGATCGGGGTTCCTGTATAAGATCTCTGACCCGGAAGAAGAAACCGTGACCGTGACCGAGAAGATCGACGGCGTGGTTCATAAGACGTTCACGGCAATTCAAAATGGTGTATATCGCTTTGAACTGTCAGATGATATGCTGAACAGCTTTGAAAAGAACACCGCCCATACGCTGACCGTGGAAGCCACAGACGGAACGACCACCACCGTAAAGAGCTGCAAAGTGAAGCACATCCGATCCCCCGGCTACGTGGTGTATATCGGGCAGATCAAGGGAACTGCGGACGGACAGAGCTACTACTGGACCGAACGGAACATTCTGGATGATCCTTACGATGAGAAGGCCGCCTTTATTCTTGACCCGGAACTGACACTGGAAGCAAACGATATTTGTTCGTTCACCTTTACGGTGCCGGTCTCGAACCCGCACTATGACAAGCTGCGGCTGAAAAAGCCAGTGGTCAGCGTGGAAGAGGACGGACACGAGATCTTTATGGGCTACATCACCGAGCTGAGCACGAACTTCAACCTCGATATCGATGTGACCTGCGTGAGCGAGCTGGGATATCTGCAGGAACGGCAGTGCCAGGTGAAAAACCAGTTCTACACAGTGGAAGAGCTTGTAAAGCTGGCCCTTGCTGTGGAGGACGATCCTGCGGAGCACAGCGGATTCAAGGCGGAAGGCAAAGTGTTCCTGCCCGGAAGCATCACGGTGGAAAAGCCGGAGAGCGATACGGACAAGGAAACGGCCAGCGTGGGCGACTGCTGGGATGTGCTGACGAGCAATGTTGTTGGAAAATACGGAGGTTATCTGCGGCTGCACAAAGAAATCAAAATTGTGGACGGTGTGCGGGTGTACACAAGATATCTGGACTGTGTGGCAAAGCTGAACGACAAGACCGATCAGGTGATAAGACTGGGGGATAACCTGCTGGACATCTCCTATTATCTCAAGGACAACGGCATTGTGAACTCGGTGAAGGCCATCGGCTGGTCAAGCTGGAAGGAAGGCTTTCTGTTCTGGGAGACGACCCACACCGCGCAGCTCACGGCAGAGGCGTACAATAAGGGCTCCATCAAGAAATACGGCCTGTGCCAGAAGACCATCACGGTGGAGGGAACATCTTCTACGCTTGACAGCCTTTACGAAAAAGCAAAGGACGAGCTGAAAAAGTACGGCGGGTCCGGCTTCAGCGGGAGTCTGCAGATCAATGCAGCAGACCTTGCGGATATTGGCGTGGATACCGACCGACTGGATTTCCTGAAGGAGACCTACGTGCTTTCGGAACCCCACGGCATAGAAAACTGGCTGCCCTGCACGAAGGAAGTGATCCCGCTGCATGAACTGGACGAAAAAGACTTTACCTTTGGCGAGACGACATCGAAGCTTTCGTCTTTACAGGCGGCAAACTTTGGCACGGCTGGCAAGGCGTGGAATGCCATTCAATCGACCATCGGATACCTGAACACCAAGTGAGGAGGCTCCATGTACCATTCTCTTATTATAAATGTGGACGATGACTACATCGACACCTGGGATGATTGGAAACTGATCCCTTCCTCCCGGCCGGTGATCGCGCCGCCCATTGAGCGGACAAAGTTTGTGACTGTACCGTGCAGAGACGGTTCGCTGGATTACAGTCAGACCGTGCCGAAGCGGGCGACCTACGATGACCGCACCGGAAAGATCGAATTCTACCTTGAGAACGATTACGAGGACTGGGACTGGGAGACCGCATACACCACCATCTGCGAGCGCCTGAAGGGCAAGCGGGTGCGGTTTGCACTGGAGGACAACCCCAGCCACTACTACGAGGGTCTTTTGTGGGTGAACCAGTTCAAGAGCGACAAGGGGCACTCAAAGATCACGCTGGAGTACCGACTGCATCCGACCATGCACACCCTGAAGGTGGAGGCCGTGGCGTTGAACGTCTACGAGCTGAAGCTGAACAGAGGCATGGAGTACCAGCTGCTGGTGGGCGTTGGGCCGACGAACACGTTTTACCGCAGGGTGAACGTGACGGCAGCGCCGAAGAACGTGGTGAAAATTACTCAAAATGGCACCATTCTGGCCCTGAAAAGGGGGACTGCCGTGGTAACAGCAGAGTGCGGCGGGGTGAAGGCCGAGTGCAGCGTGACTGTGGGAGAGTTTGAAACGTGTACCATTGAGCGCAATCTTAACGGTGTGGTTGAGACGAACCCGGTGGGGAGCGTCGTGAAGGGCATGAGCTACCAGAACATGTTTACCGTGGCGGACACGGAGAATTTTACGCTGGTACTGACCGCAATGCGCCTTAAGACGACGATTACATCGGAGGAAGATGGCTCGATGAACGTCACCGAAGAATGGGTCCCGGTGGATGCGGGCTGCATCGTTACCGCAAAGGACGGCGCGAGCGCAGAATTCAAAATAGCGTCGGTGACGGAAAATATCAAGATCACTGCGAATGCGGCGGCAAAGCCTGTGGCGGCGATGCTGTGTGCAGATATCCTGCCTGTGGAGGTAAAGCCGCTGAAGCAGGCAGATGGAAGATTCCGGCTTGAAACGTGAAAGGAAGGATGATCGTTGAGTTTGGAAGCCTATTCCGTTTTAAAAAATGGAAGCCAGAAGCTCTCGGAGCATTTCAAGGTGCGGGAGTTCTACTGTCGTGACGGAAGCGACCCGGTGTTTATCGACACGGCGCTTGTGGAGGTGCTGGAGAAGATCCGGGTGCACTTTGGCAAGCCGGTGACGATCACCAGCGGGTTCCGCACGGCGAGCTGGAACGCGAAACAGAAGAACGCGGCGAAGTTCAGCCAGCATCTGTACGGCAAGGCGGCGGACATTCAGGTGCAGGGCATCAGCGTGGAGCAGGTGTATGCCTACGCGGACAAGCTGCTGGGCAATGCTGGCGGCTGCGGTATCTACCCGCCCGGTCTGGGACGCGCCAACGGCTGGGTGCATGTGGATGTGCGCAAGGCGAAAAGCCGGTGGAAGGGGTGAGCACCAATGGAAAGCATCATTGCCGCCATCCTCAGCGGTGTCGTGACCCTGATCGGCGTACTGATCGCAAACTCGCGTTCCAATGCCGTGATGGAATACAAAATTGAGGAGCTGACCCGGGAAGTCCGCAAGCACAACGGTTTTGCGGAGAAGATTCCGGTCATCCAGAGAGACATTCAGGTGCTGAACCACAGAATGTCCGACATCGAAGTACATGAATATGAACACGAAAGGAGCAACGTATGAATTTCAACATTACTGCAGGCACCATTGCACGTACCGCCGTTCTGCTGCTGGCTCTGACCAACCAGATGCTGAGCGCCATGGGCAAGAGTCCGCTGCCCATTGAGAGCACCACTGTGGAGCAGCTGGTGACGGCTGGCATCACGACCATTGCGGCACTGGTCGCATGGTGGAAGAACAACTCGTTCACCAAGGAAGCCATTGCGGCCGACAAGGAGTACGACCGCCTGAAGGCGAAGAGCGGGAAGTAAAAATGATATTCCGGGCAGGGCAGGAGCGGAAAATGTGATCTACACACGTATCCAACGCTGAATGTCTCTTCTGCACTGCCTGAAAATAATTCATCTGGCACTCACCGAAGGCAGGAACTGTCTGTATAATTCAAAATTGAGTGACCGGTAAGATGAAGAAAGCCCCTGCAGCGATCGTTTATGGCTCTAAGTGGGAGCCGTGAGCGAAAGTTGCAGGGACTTTTATTTTTTGAAAATATGTGATATTATAGGGTGACGGATAATCAACAAGAGAGCTGGACTCGATAGACGGCGAATGGATTTGGACGGAGCATTGCCGGAGTGGATTTTTTGACGAAAATATATCGATGATACGAGCAAAATTCAACGGTACGGGGTCTGTGCAACACCATTTCTATCTGATATTTATAAAGTCAATACCATGGAGCTGTTCTCTCGAGGGATCGGGAGGACGGCTCTTTTTTATGGCGTGAACGGAGGAGCGTGCTCACATCCTCCATTGCGGATTTGACCGAGAAAGTCTCTTGCAATTGCTGGAAATCCAATGAAAGATACAGCAAAAATAACGCGATGATACGTATTAAATTTACGCTATTCAACAAAGAGTATCTCTTCTGAATTGATTATAAATCAACTGAAGGAGCGAAATGAAACCGATTTCAACTGTGGTGGATAAATGATCTATACAAACCGTATTCCTTTGCAGAGGGCGGAAAAATGTGGTATACTAACAAAAATGAAGCCTGTGCTGCAGCATCGTCCAGCCAACAAGTCTGGAATGCAGCGCAGGAAAAGTCGGAGAGCGGGAGAGTGGATTTTTTGGAGTTGGAACAGGCAAAGCAGCGCGTGGAAGAACTGCGAACGATCATTGAAAAAAATAATCGTCTTTATTATGATCAGGATGCGCCGGAACTGGAAGATTTTGAGTATGATGCCCTGACCCGGGAGCTGAAAGCGCTGGAAGCACAGTTTCCACAGCTGGTAACGGCATCGTCTCCCACGCAGAAGGTGGGCGGTACCGCCAGCAGCAAACTGCCAAAGGTGACCCACACGGTCAAAATGGAGAGCCTTCTGGATGCTTTTTCGTATGATGAACTGCGCGACTTTGACCGCCGTGTGCGCGAAGCAGGCGCAAAACCGGAGTATGTGGTCGAGATCAAGATCGATGGTCTTTCCTGCAGCTTGGAATATGAGAATGGTGAGCTGGTTCGTGCCTCCACCCGCGGTGATGGCGTAGTAGGCGAAGACGTTACAGCCAATGTCCGTGCCATCCGCAGTATTCCCAAAAAACTGAAGAATGCACCAGAGTTTCTGGAAGTGCGCGGCGAAGTGTATATGCCGCACGGAGCGTTCCAGAAGCTCTGCGCAGAGCAGGAGCTGCAGGGCGCTGCGCCTTTCAAAAATCCGCGCAATGCTGCTGCCGGTTCCCTGCGTCAGAAGGATGCCAAAATAACCGGCAGCCGGGGGCTTTCTATTTTTATTTTTAATGTGCAGCAGATCCGCGGCAAAATCCTCACAAAGCATTCGGAAAGTCTGGACTATCTCAAGAGTCTGGGGTTGCCGGTGTCGCCGCGTTATCATGTGGTGCATGATATTGAGCAGGCCATTGCAGAGATCAAGCAGATCGGGCAGAACCGTGCAAAGCTGGACTTTGATATGGATGGTGCTGTTATAAAAGTGAACAGTTTTGCACAGCGTGATTTGATGGGCTCCACCAACAAATTTCCGCGCTGGGCGATCGCTTTCAAGTATCCGCCGGAGGTCAAGGAAACTACGCTGCGCAGCATTGAGGTCGCAGTGGGCCGCACCGGTGTACTGACGCCGACTGCCTGCTTTGATCCCGTATTTCTGGCAGGCACCACGGTTGCCCGCGCAACGCTGCACAATGAAGATTTTATCCATCAGTTTGGTCTTTGCATCGGCGATACCATTCAGGTGCGCAAGGCTGGCGATATCATCCCGGAAGTGATCGGTGTCACCCGCCATGCAGAGGATGCGCAGCCCTACGAAATGCCAACCGTCTGTCCTTCCTGCGGCGCACCGGTCGTTCATCTGGAAGATGAAGCGGCTCTGCGCTGTGTGAACCCCGAATGTCCGGCACAGGCCCTGCGCAACATCATCCACTTTGCATCCCGGGATGCTATGGATATTGAGGGCCTTGGCACGGCTGTTGCCACTCAGCTGGTGGAAAAGGATATGGTGCATTCTGCTGCGGATATCTACACTCTGACCCGGGAGCAGCTTTTGACGCTGGACAAATTCAAGGAGAAAAGTGCGGAGAATCTTTTGAGCGCGATCGAACGCTCCAAGCAGAATAATCTGGATAAGCTTTTGTTCGGTTTTGGCATCCGCAACATCGGTGACAAGGCAGCAGCTCTGCTGGCGGAGCATTTTGGAACATTGCAGGCCCTCCGGGAAGCCACCGTGGAGAAGATCAGCGAGATCGACGGATTTGGCGGCGTGATGGCACAAAGCGTAGTAGAATTTTTTGCAAAAGAAGGCACCACCGATCTTGTGCACCGCTTGGCAGATGCCGGCTTGAACATGCAGTGGAAGGGCGAACCGAAAGGCGATAAACTGGCAGGCAAAACGCTGGTGGTCACGGGTACGCTGGAATCACTTTCCCGCAACGAAGCCGAGGCTCTGATCGTGAAAAATGGCGGCAAGGCCAGCGGCTCCGTCTCCAAAAAGACGGCTTACGTTGTGGCTGGTGCTGCGGCGGGTTCCAAGCTGACGAAGGCACAGACACTCGGGATTCCCGTTCTGACCGAGGCAGAATTTCTGGCAATGCTTCGGGATGAAAATACCTGACAACGAGACAGGCGATCCTTTTCGGGAAAGCCTGTCTCATTTTTTGCAGGGGCTGTTTTGCAGCAGTTCGGGCTTGTTTCTTTTGTGCCGGACGAGGGAAGAGAGCGGCGCAGAGTCCGTCTCTTCATCCTCCCTTCACAGTTCATTTGAAAAAAGTGCTTTTTCTTTCCGGCGTTTCATGCTATAATAATATTCAAACACGGCTTTGGGGCCGTTGCCGCCTGCTTTGGCAGTGCGGCAGGATAGGGCAGATCAGACGGTGTACCGTTCTGCCGGGGCAGTGCCCGCAACAGAGGGCGGGCGGGAAAATCAAAAAGAGAGGCGAATCGAGATGTTGGATATGATCAAGTGCAGCACCGGCGGTGCATACTATGCCCGCGGGGAGTGGGTGCCGGCAGACGGCAATGCATCTGCCGCGCTGGCCGCAAAAGGCTTTGATGCAGCAGCCGTTGCAAACGCAAAGACCGGTACCATGGCTTACAGCATTCTGCAGGCCCATAACACCAGCGGCGATGCCGATAACCTGAAGATCAAGTTTGACGCCATGGCCAGCCATGACATCACCTTTGTTGGCATTATCCAGACAGCCCGCGCATCCGGTCTGGAGAAATTCCCCATTCCGTATGTGCTTACCAACTGCCACAACAGCCTGTGCGCTGTGGGCGGCACTATCAACGAGGATGACCACCGCTTTGGACTGTCCGCTGCTAAAAAGTACGGCGGCATCTTTGTGCCCCCGCACCTTGCAGTCATCCATCAGTACATGCGCGAAAAGTTTGCGGGCTGCGGCAAAATGATTCTGGGCTCCGACTCCCACACCCGCTATGGCGCTTTGGGCACCATGGCTATTGGCGAGGGCGGCGGCGAACTGGCAAAGCAGCTGCTGGGCCGCACCTATGATGTTGCCCGCCCGGGCGTCGTGGCCATCTACCTCACCGGCTCTCTGCCCGCAGGCTGCGGCCCCCACGATGTGGCGATCGCACTGGTGGGCAAGCTGTTCAAGAGCGGCTACGTCAAGAACAAGGTCATGGAGTTCGTTGGCCCCGGCATTGCGTCCCTGCGTCAGGATACCCGCAATGCCATCGATGCGATGACCACCGAGACCACCTGCCTGTCCTCCATCTGGGAGACAGACGAGACCACCCATCGCTTCCTTGCTGTGCACGGCCGCGCTGCCGACTATAAAAAGCTGGCCCCGGCGGATCTGGCCTACTATGACGGCGTGGTGGAAGTGGACCTGTCTGCGATCCGCCCGATGATCGCACTGCCCATGCACCCCTCCAATGCATTCACCATTGAAGAACTGAACGCAAACCTTGAGGATATTCTCCACGCCTGCGAACAGGATGTGCAGAAGCTCATCGGCCGCAAGGACGTCAGCCTTGACCTGTGCAGCAAGATCGAGAACGGAAAGCTGCGTGTGGATCAGGGCGTCATTGCAGGCTGTGCAGGCGGTCTTTACGACAGCATTTATGAGGCAGCCTCCATCCTCAAGGGCCATACCGGCGGCTGCGGTGACTACGCACTCAGCGTGTACCCTGGCAGCCAGCCGATCATGATGGAGCTGGTGCGCACCGGCGTGATCAGCGACCTGATGGCAAGCGGTGCAACCATCCGCACAGCTTTCTGCGGTCCCTGCTTCGGCGCAGGCGATGTGCCCGCAAACGGCGCGCTGTCCATCCGCCATACCACCCGCAACTTCCCCAGCCGTGAGGGCTCCAAGCCTGGCAACGGCCAGCTTTCCGGCGTAGCACTGATGGATGCCCGCAGCATTGCAGCCACCACGGCCAACGGCGGCATCCTGACCCCGGCCACCGACATTGATTATGATCCCACTGTGCCTGAGTATCAGTACGATCCTTCCAGCTACAATACCCGCGTGTATCAGGGCTTTGGCAAGGGCGATTACGATGCCCTGCTCAAGCTGGGTCCCAACATCAAGGACTGGCCCGAGATCGCACCGCTGGGCGAGAATCTGCTGCTGAAGGTAGCTTCCTACATCACCGATCCTGTTACCACCACGGACGAGCTCATCCCCTCCGGAGAGACCTCGTCCTTCCGCTCCAATCCGCTGGGTCTGGCAGAGTTCACCCTCAGCCGCAAGGACCCGGAGTACGTGGGCCGCGCCAAGGCTGTGCAGGCTGAGGAAAAGGCCCGCCGTGCAGGCGAGGGCAGCGCCGAGGTGCTGG
>ULZT01025123.1_pt1 | contig 36806 bp, 59 predicted proteins | sample 1963371 | NCBI WGS metagenome assembly ULZT01 (sample SAMEA4835897, study PRJEB28245) | human gut metagenome | biome: gut microbiome; material: fecal sample | place: Denmark | collected 2008
TCCTTAATTACTATATATAAAATTTTAAAATTTTTATTAAGTTAAAGAAAAAAGTGGGTTTTTGGCCAAACGGTAATTTCATTACGTATTATCGTAATATTTTGTGGCCATTTTTGCAAAAATTTTTGGCCACAAAGTGGGTTTTTGGCCAAAAAACTGCCTAGAATCAGCCAAAATCGTTCATCACCCTCCTTGCCGCGGCATAAATGAACCGTTTCACAGACCACCGATCAACCTGATATTCGGCCCGAAGCCGCTCAAGTTCAGGGTTCGGATACTCTCCACACCGAAACTCAGTCACGTCCAGTGCCCTGCGAAGCCGTGCATCCGCTGAACTTGCACTGCAGTGAAAACGATCGCTAAGTGCATTTTCAATGTCTGTCAGTGTGACAAAACGATTATTCCGCATTTCCTGAATAGCGAAATCAATCGCTTCTCCCATGAGATCTCCACCGAATGTCGCCATCGGCACCTGCATTCTCACGAGAAAATCATGTGTTTTCTGCTGCATTTTGCATCTCCAATCTTATCTACGAATTCGTATGTAGTCATCACGATCTTACCTCCACATCCGGCAGAATATCCGTGTGGAAATAGAGCTTGTAATGATAAGGGTCCGTATGAGTGCCAGTAATGTCCTCGACAATGTACATGGTGTACTCATTCAGATAAATGTAGTTTTTCTTATACTCGTTCGGACCGGTCTTCACCGTACACACAAGTTCGTTGCTATCATTGTTCGAGATGGACATAGCACCTTCCATTTCAAGGATGACGTTGTCCGTACGTGCGTTATAGACCGTGATCCGGCGCTCAGCTTCAAAGTAGTTGGCCTGCTTAGAAATGTTCCGATTCACCTTATCCGCTTCGGAGCAGCTGCACAGAACCATACAGCCCACGAGCATCATCAGACATGTAAAGACACAAATAATACGATTTTTCATGGTTTCACTCCACTTCCTTACTGATTTTCACGAGTTTAATGGCAAGCCGCAGAAGAAGCATCTGGATTTCCTGGGCGTTCTTGAGCATTGCCGAAATATCCTGCGTTGACGAATGACTTTTTACGGTCAAGGACACCTGGGTATTCGGGTCAAACGTTTCTGCATAGCTTACCAGCATATCCACAAAGTCCTCGCCTTTAAGATTGATCATAAATGTTCCTGTTGAGGTAGTACGGTAAATATTTACACCGGCTTTAGTTCGGAACATTCCAAAACCGAACTCATCAAGTGCGGCAATATATCTTTCATCAATTTCTTTCATGCTTACTTCACCGTGCTCCCTTTTCCCGTCTGGTCGTCCTCAGGCCAGTACGTGTAAATATCATCGAACACCACCGGGATCTTGCTCTGCAGTTCCTTCAGCAGCGGACACATCAGTTCTCTCATCTGAGGATGGGCCGCCACAGGAGTACGCAGCTTGAAGATGTTGCGCCACTCACGGTAGTTGGCAGTCACCACGATTTCAGTCTTCAGGCACAGCGGCAGCACGCAACGAGCCTGTTCGGGACGATAGCCGTTTATAAGCATCAAAAAATAAGTTTTTTCTGCCAATTCACAGGATTCTACCCATTTACGATAGAACAGGCGATTCTGTTCTTTATCGATATAAAACGGCTCCACGACGGTAATGCTGCCCTCAAACTTCTCTTTCGAGTAGTTGCAGTACCGGGTGCTCTCCTGTGCAAAAGAAGCAATGCGGTGCCGCACCAGCTCATTGGCCACGCCACGGTCGCACGTAAACAGCACAGACAGCTGCGAATGCTCCAGCATAGCCTCATGCCCTTGCTTCACCAGAAAGCCCACCAGTTTCTTCGCCGACTCACCATCCGGCGTAATCTTATCCTCGCTCTTATAGCAGACCCGGGCAACACGCTCGATCTGCTGCAGCTCCTTGATGCCGCCCTCAGAAATATCAGTGAGGATTTCGTACTTAGGTTCAACGATTTTCATAAATTGTTTACCTCCATAACATTGTTTGTATCGTTCAAATATCAAGCATGAATCAAATTTGCTCCGACTCCCCTAACTTAACTTCACGGACTACCCGGTCGAGCTCTTTGATCTTTTCGATAATAGGGTCGATGTCCTCACAAGTAGGGTTCGCGATCAAAACTTTATCGTTCTGATAGATGCGGTTTTCGATTTGAATATCGCACGGCTTAATGCCACGTTTCAAGCAGAAAAGCGCATCATAAATGAAAAGCTGTTCCATGTGCTCCGGTTCATGCTTAGTTCTCAGCGCATGGATACGCAGGAAGTTGTTTGTGAAGTCGATCGCATCGACCACACCATAGCAGTTCTCGGAATAATAAAGCCCTACCTCAGGAATCATGTGAAAATCAATTGCGTCATTGATATAAGCGTTGAGTGCCTTCTTGCTCTGAGGGAACTTTCGTCCAACTCTAATACTTCTCGCCGCATATGCGTGCGGATTCTTGATGTCGCACTCTGGTTTAACGGATTTCATAATTAGATCCCCTTTTCATCAGTGAATCAGCCATTTCGAGCTGACTGAGGCTCTTTCCATTGCATCCCTTGCGGAACTATATACCCGAGATTGGCCATTTGCTTATGGTCACAGGATTTCACTTTTGGACACTGCTGGCATTTTGGAGCAAGAATAGTAATCGCTCCAAAGTCCTCGTTCATACGCTACCCTCCTTCTTCAACTTACACTCCCAGTTCCCACAGACGTCACCGCAGGCGTATTTCTTGGCAAATTTCATACCCTTTTCAATAGCCTCCTGCTTGTCGGTCGCCATGACTTCAAAGCTCTGATAGCCGCCACCGTTGTCTGTGCAGGTGAAGATAAAAGTGTGTTTCATAAGAAATCCTCCGTAATAGCTTGTACAAGCATATCAATTACTTCGTTCAGAAAAGCAACCAATCGATACGGCCAAGATCTTTTCTTTTTACACCAAGCTGGGATGGTCGTAGTTTCTGTCTGACCGTATCGAATACTTCCTACCGCTTGCTCCATATCAACCAGTGAGTGATTGGTGTTAACGCACCCGATTCGTGCGTCTTGCAAAGTGATATAGCCATTCGCCAACAGCCGAGCAACATCGTCCATCGACGTGAAATTTCCAACCGGAACCCTGTAGCCATACTCAAGATCATCAGAAAATTCGTACACTGCCTTACTCCAATTCCGGATAGCTTCTACGGCTTCTTCATATGACACTCTTCCATTGTCCATAGCCTTCTTACCTCACAGCAGAATCCGAAACCAGATAAACCAAAGTACCTTCAGCGTGAATCCAATAATGATGGCCCAAGCGCACAAAATAAGTGTCAGCGCAATAGCCCGGCCAAGAAATTTGCCAAATTTCGTCCAAATGTCAGTCACTTTTCATCAATCCTTTCAAAACCCACAAAGTCTCCAATACCAACATGTCCGCCCTTACAGAAATGAACCGGTTGAAACTTCATACAGCTATCAAAATGGTGAACAGCATCGTCTAAACCACAATAATGATATTTGCTGTCGAATTTTCGTTCACAGTACCGGCACTTATAGGTTGCCTTATACACAATCATCCCACACACCTCCTAACCGCATCCACCCGGCACTCTGCAGCGTTCAACTCAAAAATAGCTGCATCCACAAATTCTGGGTCGCAGTGCTCGAAGTGGTTCCGAGCCACCTCCAAGGCCTCCAAGGCCTCCAGCAGGGTGTTAACCGTCGTCGGAATCGGCTCCATGCGGAATATCTTTTTGACAAAATCAGCGATTTTTCGCAGCATTTCTATGCCTCCACATCTTCATAACCTGCCGAGCCGTGAGCCAGCCCTCGACATCATAATGATCAACAAGTGCTAGCCCGCACACCTCGAGTAAATGAGGAAACCCGTAAGTGCACCAACCGCATACCGCGTTCCACAGATATGTGCCAGATTTATCTCGAACTGTAATCTGATAGCCCCCATCATGCAGTGCTCCAGGGCCGCAAACTTCAGGCCGGTTTTTATCGTTCTCAGGAAATCTTCTTTCCATCTCATGCGTAATGCCTGCTTTCGTAAGAAGATAATCCAGCTTCTGCATCTCGGTCATGTGACTCCAAACCCGGAGTTTCCAGGTCTTCTTAGACATGTTTCTCATTTCTGCATTTCCTTTCGTCAGCCTCCATGGTCTTTGCAATTTTATGCTGAATATAAAGCACACAGCCAGCCTGACTATCACACCCGAATGAAGCCAATAGTCCAGCAATAGCATTCAAAGAGTTTAAATCCTCTTCAGCAAATATCATTTAGCGTTCACCGTTCCTCCTGATACTCTACAATTTTGGTTACTTCGCTTTGAACCCGGCGTAAGAAATCACACGCACCGAAGCAACCGCATTCCGCCAATGCCTCAGCGACATCGCCCAAACTATCCATATCGGTTCTTGTGAGATTAACTTGAGGAATAACCTCAATCTTCTCCTCTGTGATAAATGGGGTGTAGTCCCCACAATGGCAGCATTTAACATTCATTCGTCGCATACAAGCATCTCCTTCGACGATAAAAATAAAGAGCCGCAGATTTCTCCACGGCTCTTTGCCTTAATAACGATTTAATATACTATCATCAAGTCTTTCATTGATATTTTTCGCCATCTCGCAAATAGTGTATTCGTTCCCATACTTTTGCATCAGTTTATCTCTGAACTTTCTCGCATTTCGTATGTCAGAAAACACTTCTGTGCTGATTCCGTTCTTTCCAATGATAACGTCTACTATTACTAGCATATTAATCACCTCCATAAAGGAGCCTGTTATTTTCGCGCCTTCTCCTCAAACTTCACAGGTTTCTTGCTGCCCTCCCGTACACACTCCGTCAGGCACTCGTTGCAAGGCTCATCTGTCTCCAGTACCTTGAAGTTCTTGCACTTCGGGCAGTAGGTCGCATAGTCCACTTCGCGCATCCAGTCATTCATCAGGTTTCACCTCCTTTGCAACGATTGCCGCTCTATGACAATGCGGACATATCGTGATGGCATAGCTCTTATCACCATCATCTTTATAGCGGTCTCGGCTCCATACCGATGTCGGCAAGCCAAAATGGGCACCGCATCTACCGCAAACTACTGGAATCAGAGGTTCACGGGCAATTCCACTATCTTCCGAGTTTTCCGATTTTAGCTTACTAAAAAAGCGGTCATCCAATTCCGGATGGGTCACCCGCTGGTTCAGTGCCCAGAGCAAATTCCAGCAGGCAGCGCGCAGGTGATCCTCGTCGTCCATGCCGACCATGTACTTTGCCAGATGCCGAGAAGCACTGTCCAGCAGCGAATGCAGCGGAATACCTTTATCCACATTGTGTTCGCCGTATTTCAGTGCGCCTTCTTCGCAGTGCTTGCTGACCTCCATGATGCCATACCAAGGCAGAAGATCCATCCGTCCCTTCCCTGCGTGCATATCGCGCTTGGCACCGGTTTCAAATTCGGTGCGGTCACCAGAATCTTTTATCATAAAATATCAATCCTCTTTCAGCAGTGTTTATGAATTCTCCCCTGCATAACCTTGTTGGGAATATCCAGCCACCGGATTTTGCATTTGTCCTTGTAGTCAGGGCGCAGCTTCTGCAGAATTATCTTCAATGACTGTCTCTTAATTTCTTCAATCAAGTCCATGAGACAAGCCGTTACTTTCTCGAAGTATTCTGCAATTGCATTTAAGACATCTTCCATTTTCTCACAGGTCGTCGCAATAAACCTTAAAGAATCATAAATATCATGCTCCATAGAATTTCCTTTCGTTAAATGCTTTCTTAGAGTTCAGTGCCCTCGAAATCGCCAGATCAATTCCTGCCCTGCTCTTCAGATGATAGTAGAACAGGTTCTTGTAAGGTGTGTTCAGCCGGTCGATTCTGCCTGCAGCCTGCTCCATAATTTTGTAGGAGTAGTTCTGCGAGTAGAATATGACGGTATCGGTCTTGATGCAGTTCCAACCTTCTGCACCCGCATTGTACTGGACCAGATATACCCACCTCTTACCGCCAGGGATTGGCTGGTGCTTATGGCCGTTCCATTGCGCTACTTCCACATCATCGCCATAGGGCAGATTCATGATAATATTCAGCTCATAATCGAAATTATAGAAGATTATGACTCTGGGGCGGGTCATGCAAATATCCAGAACTTTTTGCGACCTAGTCAGGTCTGTGTTCACCAGTTTCCGCAGCAAATAACAAAACTCGCTGGCGGTCTCAATGGGTTTGTTTTCCCACAGGTTCCAGCGAGTTTTACAAATTTCCAGATACTTAGGCTTGTCGTACTCGACAAAAACATTCTCATGGTGAGATACAGTAGGTCGCTCAAAGTCCATATCTACAAGCACCCGTTCACGCAGGCGTACCAGTCGCTGGGTGTTCAGATACCGGTCAATTTTCGGAAACTTGGAAAAACGACTATAGATTATGTGTTCATTGTTGAACTGCGTCCGGTTTTTATAGAACCCGTTTGCAATAAACACCGGAATGTAATCTGTCCAGCAATCTCCCGGAGTAGCGCTCAGAAGAATCCAGTCATTCTCCTTCGTGATTTTCAGGAAGGATTTGACCCATTGCCCGCTGCCAACAACTCTCTGCTCATCGAAAATGAAAAATGCGTTCTTCACGCCGACGTACTTTCCGATGTTGTTCCATGAATCCACAACCACCTTGTGATCGTAAATATCAAGGTTGCTGTCGGTGGACATATAGAAATGGGCCAGTTCTTCCTCCCACTCGCCTGTATCGCGCTTCCTCGCAGTGGTGATAATGTACAAGTCGGGTGGATCATGCATCTTAACGTAGTTTTGGGTGTTTACTGCGCCACCACAGAGCGTATAGTAAAACGCCAAACTGGTTCTTGATTTTCCGCTTCCTACACCACCACATAAGATGCATCCGATTTTCATTCGTTCCAGCGCATCTTTTTGGTAGTCATAGAGCGTTATCCCCGCCATTCGATCACCTCATTTCCGTGTGAACATGAATCTGGTTAGGATAGCAATGGTTCTCATAAGCTAAAAGCTGTTTGGTGCATTCTTCCTCGTCTTCACCTTCACCGCGAATCGTGTAGGAAAAAAGTTCTTTGCCTTCTTTTGTAAAAACTTTCCAGAGTTCCTTTATATGATTAGTGGAGTCCGTGTTTTTTACAATATTCTGCATACTGAAGCCCCTCCTTGGTAGCCTCTCTCATGATTTCCTGTAGAGTCGGCCCAGTGTACTTCGGATGTACCAAAGGCAGTACCGGGTCGTTGGTTGCATAGCCAAATCTGCAAAAATCACAGTATTTCCTTGCCACAGACACGTTGTGCATCACAGCGCCACACTTTGCACAGCGCTTTGTAACTTTGCTATCACCCATGAAAATCACCCAGCCTTTGTTTCATCACCGATGTTCGGACAGTAATCTGTGTAGAAGGTCAAATCGAAAGTTGCCGAACCGTCGCTCTCGAAATTTACATTTGCTTCCGCTACAGCTTCATGCTGATAAACTTCGGTCAGGATTGTTCCAAACATCTCAATCACACTGCTTTCGGCTACAGGAAATGCTTCTGCAATTTCCGCACTCGTGAATATCCAGTTGCCGCTGGAGGTGTTCTTGGTACCTTCCTCGACCATCCATTTCACCATTGCCGGGACATAGTTTCTTGCGCTCATGCTGTTTTCTCCTTTGTTTATTCAAATATAAGGCTTGCACCTCTGGTGGGTCAGGCAGGATTTGAACCCGCGATCACGCAGTTATGAGCTGCCAGCTTTCAGCCAGACTAAGCTACTGACCCAAAATAAAAAGAGCCTCAGATTTCTCCGAAGCTCTCATGCATCTGTAAAGGAAGCGGATTATTTCGCGTTATCTTCAGGTTCACAGGGGCGAACGTCCAGATGTGTTCTTCCCTGAGCATCTGTAAAGTAATCAAACTCTTCCGGGTTATGGAAAAGCTTTTCGTACCTCTGAATGAGTTCCTGTGACAGGTCGCCGAAATCATCCTCGGTCAGACCAACGATCAGGAAAGTTCCAACAACAATATCATAGGGAATCCCAATTTCATTACAAAGCACTCTGTTACAGTTACTGAAGGAATCTTCGGCCAGTTTTCCTTCCTCATTGCAGATAAGTGCAACCGGATCGTCCCACGGGTAGACCGCCTGAATCGGGCCGGCCACTTCTTTCTGAAGAGATTCGAGCGAGCCGTCGATTTCAATAACTTCAGGATACTTCTTGGGCTGGATTCTCAAGACTTTCATACGTTCAACCTCCCCAAATCAAAATATAAATCGAGCTGTTTCCTCTGAGAACGCCATTTGCGACGTGGGCACTCACCGACTGGATCATTCAACCGAGGACCGACCCCGGCACTCGATAAATACCATCAGACCATATGCTGCAAACGCCGCTCCATGATGTCCGGTGCTACGTACGCGATATTCACCAGGTACTGCGGTACACCGTAGAGTTTGGCGACATGGTTCTCGATGATGCAGCCATCATAATCTTTCTGGTCATCGAAAATGCCGATAAAGCAATCCGCCTCGGACATTTTCTCAATGGATTTACCCAGATACCACAGACGGTCATTGGCATTTTCAGGCGGGGTGCCCTCAAAGTAAGTCGGGATGACCTCCAGTTCTTCGCCAAAAATGGCCTCGGCGATTTTATGCATCTGGTCCATAGTCGCATGGATCTGTTCTGCAGTGCGAGCACGCATCGGACAGCTGATAAACAGTTTTTCCATAGTATCCTCCTTAGAACGGCACTTCAGGAGCAGGCTCTGCGTACTGAGCGTAGCGCTCCGCATACGGGTCAGCATCGGTATCCTGCTCAACGTACATCACATCGGCGTACAGACTGTACTCGCCAGGGAAGTTCCTCTTCTCAACGAGATTTGCCTGCAGGCAGACGTTCTTGACGCGGATGAAGTCCAGCTGGCTGATGGTGTCCTCGTTGCAGAGCAGGCGCTTGCCAGCAGTTGTGACCCAATAGATGTGCGGCGGCCACTTGGAGTCCATCTTGATGTTGACCGGCACGTAGAGCGTGGGCACAAACGGCTCGTCGTAAGTGCGCTCAGGGTTCGGCTTGGTCTGCTTGACCTTTACACCCAGATCCAGCAGATGCTGCGCGAGCTCCTCGGTAGGAATTACCACGTTGACACGGCGCTGGTCAGAGCCAAAGCGGTCACGGCTGGGATCACCGCTGAAGTTGGTGGTAAAGATAAAACGGGTATCATCAATGTTGACTTTCTGACGCTTGGTGTACATAAATATCAGTCTCCTTTTTACTTGTTAATTTCAATTTCCAGAATTTTCAGGTCTGCAGTGAGGACATTCATATTGAGAAGGAGCTCCGTACGGTCATTATTTGCGCTGGCTTTAAGGACCTCATTCCAGTCCTCATTGGCCTTGGAAATACACTTCTTCATAGATTCTCGATCGGGATTAGACTTAGGGGAAGCTTTCTTCTGCGTAGCAGTCTTCCCAGGATACTTCTTCCCGCTCTTCTCGACCCAATTCTGGATTTCCTTGTAATAGCCGCCCTTGTTGCCACCGCAACGCTTTGCGATCGCCATGGCCAGCCCCTTCTCCGGGTCGAAAACATCCTTCTCGCTGCACTTCACAACGGTCTTGGAGCCATCCGACCAGTAAACGATCGTGGCCGGAGGAGCAAAAATCACATTCTTAATAACCGCTGCATTCATTGCCGTCGCCTCTTTTGCATGTGCGGTGTTCAACGTACCCCGGTAATAGGGTTTGCTAATGAAGCAATTATGTCCCTTATCCCAATAAATGTCATAAGACTTAAACTGGAACGTATGGCCTGTGTCCAGTGTAATCATCGTCTCCCCATCCACAGTTCTAGCAACATCGGTAATGTTACCAATCACACGGTTGTTACTGTCACAAAGTTTGAACGCCATAAAAATATCACCTCACGTCAAAATTTCTTGCCGCTTCTTCCTGCGCATCGCTCCATGGAAGGTCGGGTGCTGTCCAGGGAGCAACACCGTCGTCACCAACGAACCAGTTGAAGTCGCCGTACTTGGAGATTTCCTCAACTGCCTCATCGACTTCCCGGTTGAAATATCTTTTGTCGATATCCTCCTGCATCTGGAGCTGATAGACCGCCTCGCTTTCCAGCCAGCGGTAATCCTTTGCTCCGGTCACAGAAGCATATTTCCGTTCGCCGGTATCCGTCAGGCCCGCTTCCCGCAGCAGCAGAGCGCCGCCCTTTCCCGGCATGATCGGGCAGAACTGTCCCACACGTCCTACAAAAATATAATTGTGTTCGCCTTCAGGCAGGTCCTCGTTCTTGTCGAGATAGATAGCGCCCTTGGAAACGGTCTTTGTCTCGCAGAGGTCAGTGAACTCGATCTTCTCCTTGGAGAACAGGGTCTTGAACACATACGGCACTTGGAACTGTGTGCCTGTAGCCGTCCATTCGCCGCCTTCGTCCTTGCAGTCGCCCGGGATATAACCGTAAAGCGCCTCGCACTGGTCGGCAGCCATATACTTTGCAATATAAACGGCATTGTTCACCAGACACATCCGCTCATATGTCGCCTCATGCTCGAACGTGTAGCCGTACTTTTTCGCAAAATCCATGCAGTACGCAATGATCTCCGGGGTCGCATCTGGAATCTTGATCGAATCCGTTTTTATGTGCGCCACCTTAAAGCCACGCTGCTGCACTTCATCCTGCAAAGTGCGCATAAATAAAGCCCCTCGAAGCGCCACAATGTTGTTGGCGTTCTTGGGGTTGCGGAACGGGTTGTCAAAACTTGCACTGGTCAACCCGTAAACCGAATTGATGGCGATTTTCAACGCTTGCGCCAAAGCCTTTGCCTGTTGCGGGTCGTCTAGGTATTTTGCCAGTTTACCGCCAAAGAGCCCCTTTGCCTTCTCGTACTCGCCGTGCTTGACGTAGATTCGCACATCCATCAGGTCGTTAAAATGCTTGGTGTACTCGCCAAAGTAGTTCATGGCAACAGCCGAATGCGGATGCAGCGACGCAACGTCCAGCAAAGCTACATTCGTGTACATTCCTGGCTCAGCGTAGACATAACCGCCCATGCCCAGGTCTGTGCCCCGGAACATGTTGTGGTACTTGCCGTCTTCACCTTTGGCCCACTCGTAACCGGGAAAGGCATTGATGATGTTGCAGTCCGTCAAAATATCAGGCTCAACTTCCACGATTGCATCGGATTTCCCCGTGGCAAGGTCGGTGTAGACCAGCCGGGGGTGTTTTTCCTTGCCGAAAATAATGCGTGTTGTCAGCGAGTTTGTCGTGTCGTTCACCGTCATGCCGGCAAGGTCTGCCAGGATCTCACGTGCCACAAAGTCTGCCTGACGCTTTTTCGAGTAGAATAGGGTCTCGGTCGCGATCACATCGTTGTCGCAATACTCGGCCACCTTGTCCCACAGGCTCTTCGGCACCGGCTGATCCCACGGAAGTCCCAGCTCCTGATGGTGGATGCCCAGCTCGATCTCAAACTTCTTCAGGCTCTGTTTTTTCGACGAGAAGTCGTAAATATCAGTGTAGGACAGGTTGTACGCCTCACCAAAGAAGCCTGTGTGCTCGTTGATGATCCGGTTGGACAACGCATAGATCTGCTCCACCGACATCCCGATCATGCGGGCCCAAAGGATATGGTTGTCGTACTTGCGGTTGTTGAAGCCGACCAACCGATACTTTGTCAGGCTCTCGATCTCGTCCGGTGCAGGGTTTACCATGCGGTGTACAGGCCCCTGCTTGGCAAACTTCCAGTTCACGAGCAGCAGATTCGGGAATACCTCCACGTCGAAAAATATCAATGGCGTTTCCTCCCCCGCGGGGGCCTCCCGCTGAATATCATCCTTCGATTTGAAGTGCATCTTGGATACGATTTTCAGACAGGTCTCCGCCTGATTGGTACTGCTGGCAGCGAACCCCAAGATGGCATTCCGCATGTCATCCACATTATAAGGGACGTTGCCTTCATATGCCTCGTCCATAACATGGGCAATAAAGTCCACACTTGGCTTCGTATACGGGCTGATCTCCTTTGCCAGCGCTTTCTTGATGAGAATGCGCAGATGCTTCTCATTCTGGATCTGCTTTACATCGACCATTGCTTTTTCTCCCTTCAACGGCAAGCCACTGCTGATGTTTGCGATGGAAATATCATTGCACTTCGACAATTTTCTTCGCAGAGAAGATTTTCCCGTGAACACCTTGATTTCAATGTTTTCATCGTAGATCCTGCTTAGCTTAGCCGGATCACCGGTGTAAATATAATGCAGGTGGATGCCCGCACCAGATTTACTAAGCTCAGCATAGGTCTTTGGCCATTTGGAAGCAGCTTCAAGGTTGCGCTCAAAGCTCTTACTCCCATCCGGGCCGGGAATATCAAAGTCAATGACGATGTGGTTCTCCGGGACCTTTACATAATGCAGCTTTTTTGTATCGATCCCGGTCAATCTGGTTTTGACATTCTCCCACTTCTGCATGGGAGTGCCATTTTCGTTCGCATATTGTGCCAGACAGTCCTTGCAAATATCATTAAAGAGAGAATGCTGCTCCTTCAATTCGATCCAGGAGGAGGCAGGGGGGTCATTTCCCGCATCAATCCCGGGGGGAGGGTCCTCCAGAAATTCTTTGAATTTTTCGTACTTGAAGCCGCTGTAGTAGCTGCGCACCCGCTCGCCGTTCATATCCTCGGCACGTTCTTTGTAATCCGAGAAATAGTTCATCAATTCTTCACGGAACGCTCGCCTGGAGTAAGGATACGAAACCTTCGCCTCCTGATTGTAGGTGTCGTACATTGCCCAGGCACGTTTTAGCGACACGCCATCTTCTTTTTTGAAGATGTAGTAGGAGTCCAGCATGAAGTTGTAGAAGTCGTTGGATGCACCAAGCATTCGTGTCGGAACATAATCATCGTAACGATGCTTGTTTTTCTCGTAGACGTCTTTGCAATACCATGCAATAGCACCCAATTCAAAGTCAACCTTGCCTACGAGGTCGCGGTATTTCTTTGCCGGTATTTTTTCGCCGCTCGGCTCCACATCGATCAGTCGCCGGATCAGACCCGATTTTGCGTCCGTGATCTTTACGGGCTTGTTCGTACCGAGAAACATGAAACATTTGAATTGGCTTGCATAGGCACTGCGGAACTTCTCGTTCACCATCATGGTTTCATGGGAAACCAGCGAGTTTAATCGGGTATTGTCCTCGATACGCGATAAATCGCCGTCATGCTGAATTGCGATCAGCGGGTTCGATTTGAACGCTTCCAGTGCAAACGCATTGGATGATGAGCCAAGTGCCTTCGAGTCAAACACTGCCCAGTATCCATCAAACATTTTCTGGATGATGTTCAGAATGGTCGATTTGCCGCTTCCGGGCGGACCATACAGAACAAGGAACTTCTGGATCTTTTTGGAATCCCCGTTTACAATGGAACCAATGGCCCATTCGATCTTTTCACGTTCCTCCGGCGTATACAGCGTGGTCATCAGCTCGTCGTAGGCGGCAATGCTCCCCTGTTCCAGCGGGTACGGCAGTCGTTTGGATGCATAACTGTCTTTTTTGACAGAGGTGTTTGCAAATATCAATGTCTCATCGAGGGTATGATAGTTGTCCCGCATCTGGCGCTGACAATATTTGTGCCAAATATCAATCATGCCAGACTGTGCATCCCACATATGTAAGACTCGGACATTATCGCCCAGAAACTGCTTATGCTCGTTTGCATAAATATCAAGTTCACGGTCAATGAGCTGCAACGCATCCTGCTCTTCGGTACTCCACAAGCCGCGTTCTTCCAGCCAGATCGCATAGAAATCAGAACCCCGGATCATCAGGTCTTTCGACTTGGTGATGATAAAGTTCGGGTACACTTCGATCACCCCGTGTTTTCCGGTTCGCGTGGCGATCCTCAGGAAATCAATCATCGGCAACTGACTTCCTCCTTTCCATGCATTTTATTCCGGATTTTTGGTAATGGTTGCCTTCCCATCGCAGCAGATATCTTTTTCGGGCTCCGTCGCACTTGTGCTGCTCTCCGTCCAGAACTGTTCGGCGTTCTTGCGGTTCACATCGTCCAACACCTGCTGCGTATGAGCCAGTGCCGCATGGAGCTGCCGGGCGTCCTCCTCAGCCTCTTTGCACTTCTTATCGCTCTCGCTCAGCATCCTGCATGCCGTAACGGTGAGCCATGTCAGCCCTGCGATCATCAGACTCTGGCGCAGGCACCGACGGTTCAGACGCCGGTTCTGCTTCTGCAGAGTTTCGATGGTACGGTCGGCAATGGCCAGCGAAGTTTTGGTGTTGACCAATTCATACATAATATTCGTCATATCCATGTTGATTTTCCTTTCAAAATTCGTTTTCCTGCAGGTAGTGCATCAGCTGATACCAAATATCAAGCCGACGCATATCTTCGGTCGGATGGTTCACTGTAAAGAGACCGCCGGCACCATTGTATTCATAGTCTCTGCGCTCAAACCTGTCCAGAATATAATCTGCCCGGTCTTCGTGAAACCGGCCGTCGTCCATGGCAGCAAGCCCGAGACTGACAACCATGTTCCAGAACCACTGCCCGACACGGTTTCCCGCACTGGAATCCTCCATAATATGTTCTTCGATGCGCACCGCAAGGGCCACCATCATTTCCAGCATACTGCATGGAACACCGTGGAACTCCGCATCGATCTTGTCATACGGAATATCGCATTCGCTGGCAAAACGGTAACGCAAATTCGCACCATCTTCTGCTCTGCACTGGTCCATTTCGCAGGCCGGAATATAAGTGCGATTATGTAAGTACATGAGCAGCCGATGGAACGAGAGATTTCTCGGCTCCCATTCGCCGCACACGATTTTGTGGAGCCAGTCATAATACTGTTCTCCAAGATCCGAAAATATCATTCTTCCTCCTCTTCCGGATAGAGGTCGCCCCAGTTCTGACGAACCTGAATGATCTCATAGTCCTTATGATAGTTGTTGTTTCGCACATGAATCGTGCTGGGCATGAACTCGCCAAAGTGGTTCAGCGCCTCTGTTCCGATGATGTTCGGAATATCATCGTCGTTCACAGGCATCGTCTCCTCGTCGAATACCAGCTTGCCATCGGCATAATATGTCAGCCCGCGAGTCTCGTACTCATCGATGTCGCCGAACTCGTCCGGCTGAATGATCTCAATGGGGTCGTGGGTCGCAATATCTTCCGGGTCGGACTCGGTTCGGTACTTTCCCGTAAGCTGCTCCATGCTCTTCTGCTGGGCCTTTTCTTCGATCATGGTATCCAGATCAGCTTCCTTCTTGCGGTAGTGGTCGCGCACATCATCAATTTGTGCATCGGCGTACTCCTGGTACTTCGTACGGAAGACCGTGTGCATAACGTATGCACCTGCGGCAAAACCTGCGCCAAACAGCAAAACATCACGAATTGTCCGATTCATTGTCTTCTCCTCTAATCGTCATCATGGTAAACGCCAGACCGCCAAAGAAAAGGGAGACACTCATCAGAATGCCTCCCACCATGTGGCGCTTGCGCTTGGTATCGGTCAGATAGTCCAGAAACAGGAATGCATTTTCCAAACTGTCCATCGTACACTTCACTCCGAAAGAACTGCCAGACCAGAGACGAAGCACACTCCGGCCATGGCAGCAAACAGATAAGAAAGCGTCTTAACGTATCTGGTCATAGCAAGTCCCTCCAAAATATCAGTCTCAGATTTTGTCGATGATCACGCCGTCACAGTTGAACCGCAGCAGGACAGAGCGCTCGAACCCGTCGATGAAATTGTTCAGTGCATCGTTGTTCTCAACATAGTTGGTTACACCAAAGTCCACACGATTTTCCTTCGTAGGATCATTCGAGCTCAAGATCCAGCCGACGACCTGGCCTTCGGGGGTGTGGTGCATACCGTTGCCATAGGGGTCCAAAATATCAATGACATCGTTAAGGAACAGATGGCCTTGGCGGTGGAGTTTCCGGTTTGCAGCAGCCTGCGCCTGGATCAGATGGGACATGTTCAGCTGTGCATCCTTATCCCAGGAACTCACAGTCTCATCGTAGATCAGCGTATAGGGGCTGGTGTGTGCCATTGCCACATCCGTGTACTGTTTAACGGTTTCTTCCACACCATCGGCATTCTTCCGGGTGGTCTCGACCTCAACTGCCTTGATGTTGTGCTCAAGCTCCTGCTGTACGCGGTCGCCAAAGCGGTCGGTCACACGGCCTTTGTACTCGTTGAAGGCCTTATCCAGAGCGATGTAGGCGGCAGTCAGGCTGGCGTTACGCTTGGTCATGATGTGGTGCGAGCCGAACATGCAGCCGAGTGCAACCGTGCCCATGGTTACTGCAGGTGCATAGATTTTCGCCAGCTTCAGACCAGTCTGCACATAGGCCGTGGTCAGGTCCTTCTTGTAATCGTTCTCGGTGTAGGCAGCGCCTTCCTTCAGGATCATTTCACCGCTATCGACCTTTTCCTTGGTCTCATGGATGGCCTTCACCATCTCGTTATGATCCTCCAGAATATCCTGAGCCTTCACAGTCGCCTTGCAGGCAGAGACGGTCGCTGCTACGCCCACAATAGCAGCACCAAAGATCATGATGGTAGGGCTTGCTTTCTTCAGCTTATAGCCATACTTCGAGGCAGTCCGGGTCACAGTTGCCATAAACTCGTCGGTTTTCACGTTTTTCAGAAACTTCATAAAATATCAGTCCTTTCTATCAGCGCAGCGGTACAGTGTGCGGCAGAACCAGTCGGAATCCGCCGGGGATGCCTTTGATGAAAGCATCATCGAGGTTGTACCAGCCATAATTGTAGTCGGTCGAATCGTTTGTCACGCCCATCAGATCCCACAGATCGCCCACCGAAACCTGCCGGTAGCGGTACAGTGCGTCCCTGAGACCCGCCAGAGTGTCCTCAGCATCACCCCGACTCTCGAAATCCAGATTCTGCAAGCTTCTGCGTACAGGCGGCGGGTTCGGGCGATTGTTCTGGCTGCCCTGATAATAGCCATCATAGCTGTTGCGCTGACCACGGTTGTTTCCGTAGTAATTGTTCGAGCCGCCGCGGCTGCGGTCTTCGCCCCAGAGTGCAATGCTGAACGCCGAGTTCAGAATGCTCCATGCACCGTTCTTGAGCATCGGCAGCAGATAATCAGTCAGAATACGGTCTTTCACCGTTTTCAGATCTTCGGCCAGAAACTGTGATGCGATCTTCTGCATATCGCTTTGCTCTTTCACCGCTACCTTACCCTTGACGACCTTCTCAAGCTTCTTTTTCGGCTCAGTCGGCGTCTGGCCAATGCTGGACTTCGGCATGTCTACTTGTGCCATGTCTTTCCCCTTTCAAAAAACAAAAAAGTAAGAGCTGCAGATTTCTCCACAGCTCTCGCCTTACCAAACATTACTCTTCCTCGTCAGAAGGTTCCTCAACAACTTCCTTATCAGTGTCCTCCGTCTTTTCGGGAACGGTCTCCTCGGTGATCGTCCAAGGTGCACGCAGATGGATCTTCTTCTTGGTCTTCGGCTTATCATTCGCCGGCTTGTTCTTTTTGCTCTTCAGATGCTTGATACCGCCCACAATGGCAGCACCAGCAATCACAGCCGCACCAAGCACAAGCTTCGGATTGATGCCCGAAGTCTCCTCGTTTTCGATCATCTGAACGTTCTCCTCCGGAACAACCTCCACAGAGTTCTCATTCTCCATGACAGTAGTCTCGTTCATGTTATTCATTTCGTCCATTTTTGTTACCTCTTTCTTTAATATAAAGTTTTGTAATGTTGGAGTTTTACCTCCATAAAGCAAGGTGAATTTTTCGCGTCTGTTCCGGGCATTGAAAATATCAATAGCCCAGCCACTTGGGCGGTGTACGGTAGTCCAGTACAAGACACGGCATTCCGTCTTCATCAAGTTTGGAAGCATAGAACGTTTCCACTTCCATGGTCGTGTCGGTATCCCACCCAAGCAGATCGCCGTTTCGGTTATGTTCCATCCCCAGATAGTCAAACAGGTCGTTTTCGGTCACACGGAAATCGCTGAGCAGCTGTTTGTTGACCCCGTTGATGGCCCGTTCAATGGCATTCCGTGTGGTCCAAAAGTAGTTCCCGCTCAGGCTTTCCCAGCATTTTACCCTCTGGTCATAGGAAATATCATCCGTTTTGACCCCTTTTGCATTCGGGATCACTGCCGGCTCCGGACTCTTTGCCATCTTATCCAGAGCAACAGCCTCACGGATCTCCTGTTCTTTCTCTGCGCCAATGGTTTCAACAACTTTATTCTGGTAGGTGCGCAGAGCCGTTTCCGAGAGCGTGCACGCTGCAGCCAGTGCGGCGTTCTGCTGGCTCTTCACCTTCAGTGCACCGATCGTGCACGCGGTCGAAAGGCCCATGCTCACGACCGTCGGAATGTATACCGGACCAGCCGTTTTGACAATGGTCTTCGCATCCAGCTTTTCGACACCGAGTTCTGCCTTCTTTTCCTCCAGCAGGATCATCGCCTTCGGAGTTGCCTCGATGGCGAAGCCTACAGCCATGACGCCTGCGCCGATAGCAAAACCGGCCAGGATCTTGGATGCATTGCGATTCAGCATCTGCCGACTCGCTTTTGCAAATGATTTCAGGTTCATTTTTCATACCTCCGTAAAATATAAAAAGAAAGAGCCTACGATTTCTCGTAAGCCCTCGCTTTTGTCAGATGTGTCCAGTTCGTTTCAAATTCTCGAAGCGAATCGTTTCATCGCGGTCACATTCACGCTCGATCTGGATACAGTACCAGATGTATTCCACCAGTCTGATCGGCTGCATCAACATGTATCGTACTGTAGCATACAGCACACATACCATATTGATGGCCAACTCTACCAGCAGATTTACCATCAGGCTGTCCATTTGTTCGTAAAAATCGTGATCGTACATAAATATCATTCTCCTTTACTTTGTTCAAATTGGATTTCTCTTCCATAAAGGAGCCTGTATTTTTCGCGTTTACTGGTTCTTTTCCGCCAGCTGCCGCCGTACTTCTTCCTGTACCATGTCCTGCAGGTCTTCCTCGGTCTTTTTATCCTCGATCAGGTCATGACCAAAGCTCATGATTGCGCTTGCTGCCAGCATTGCCATAGATGCAACTTTCCACCAGTCGATATGTTTCATAAATATCCGTCTCCTTTATTTTTTCAAAATGGCAGTTCATTTTTCACTTTTTCGATGCCTTTGTCGTACAGACCTTCATACGGGTCATAGTTCAGGTAGTTTTCGATTGGCTCCTGAAAAGCACTTACATAGTACACTTCCAGGCCATCATCTGTCTGTTGCTTCACATAGCTGAAATCGATCCAGTAATTCTCCCACATTGCGCCGAGGTAGTCCATGCTCCATCCGCGGTCATTGAGCGTCGGTACAAATTCTAGATTCAGGTAGCCGTAAAAATCGTTCAGTGCTATGTAGCCATTTCTCGCGAAGTCGTGGTTCACTTCGTAGAATGCTGTCAGCAGTTCCGCCTCAGTTGCATGAAAATATCGTTTCGAGATGGGCTCGTAGCAGAGCAGCTTTTCCTCGGACTTCATTTTTACAAAATCCTCGTCATCTGCATGTGCATTTTTCCAGATTTCTTGCTCCTGTTCGGCTCCCACATGCTCTGCCACCTGCCTGCGGTACTCCTGATAGGTTTTCCCCAGTGCCATGTAGGCAGCGGTCATACTGGCCAGTTGTTTCTTGTTCAGCGCATTGGACCCCAGAATGCACACCACAGTTCCAGCACCAACCACAGCCGCTGGAACATAAAACTTCCAGCAGTCTTTGACGATTTCTTTTTTCGTCATAGGCTCGTCCTTGTTCATAGTAACGAGCGTGGTAGCCTTCACGGTTGCCTTCCCGGTCTCCCACATGGTCAGACCGACACCAATTGAAGCTCCGATGGCAAGGATCGTCCCGCCATGTTTGCGCATGAACTTTGCGCATGTTTTCGTCAATTTCATTGTTAAATCTCCTTAGCCGTATAGAATTTCATAGAGACCGTTCATCACAGAATAATAGTCCTCATACACATCTGCATTTCCGCACATGCTCATGAAGTCCTCAGCAGATTCCACTTTATCGTAAATGGCGTGGAGCCGGTCACGAATGTCCATCAAATTTGCTTTTTCCTGATGGTCCGTGCAGTTGTCGATAATATCATATAATGCTTTCATGTCGTTCAACCTCCATTTTGAAAAACAAAAGAGCCTACGATTTCTCGTAAGCTCTCGATTGGGTTAGCGCTTCAGATATTCTTCGGCATTTTTCACGCCAGCGAGTTCTCCAACATGCACCAACCAGCGTGTGACGTTATGTGTCTCAACAAAATCTTTTGCCGCCTCGGCATTCGTTGTGACCATTGACCATCCATCTTTATCAGATGTCAAGCCATAGCCAATTCCCACGGCCATACCGGCATAAAAAATTGTGTATAAACCAAACAACGCACCACCAGCCACACATACAGTTCTAAGTGCTTTCTTCATAATTCATACCTCCAAAATATAAATCTGAGACTAACCATCTCATAAAGCACACTGAAAATTTCGCGTCACAGCACTCCAGCTTTTTTCAGAATATCATTCAGCTGAGCCTTCGTTACCTCTGCATCCAGCTCCAGATGCACTCGCATCTTCTGCTCTTTGTCCACCCAGTTCACCTGAGCTTCTTTCAGCTCGATTTCCACGCCGGGTGTCTGCTTCTTCAAAGCCTTGTTGATGATCTGTGAAATGATACGGCGCATAAAACTTGACCGGATCAGCATAATGTCCTCCATAGCGTTCGACCTCCGAAATATCATTTTCAAAAAAAAGATAAGAGGGCGTGATCTTTCAGATTTGATTATCCATATCTTTGAATGAATTGTATTTATCAAGCCTCTCTGCCTTGCCCTTATAAGTGATCCACTTATCGTAAGCAACGATTGTCCCGATGACTGCTGCATACAGTCCCAGAGCAATACCGCTCCACTTAAAGCTGTCGCCCCAAGTAATAGGTTTATTCATAAAGTTTTTGATAGCTTTCATCATAGTAATTTCTCCTTTTCGATAAAGCCCTCTTACCTCCATAAAGCAAGGTGAATTTTTCGCGCCATAGCAAAAAAGAAAGAGCCGCAGATTTCTCCACAGCTCGTTTCCAGAACAAAGACAAGTTCAGTTCGTACCTTGTTTTGTCATTTCTTGCTAAGAATCGATCGCACAATCAATGTAAACAACAGCACTACCAGACCCACTCCAAGTCCGAATGCCAATGTCACAATCATGTTGCCAATCGTAATTGAATAGTTCCAAAATTTGTTTTCTCGCATAGTATTCTCCTTTGTTCATGGTCTTTGCTCCATAAAGCAAGGAGATTTTTTCGCGTTTGGACAAAATAAAAAGAGCCTACGATCTCTCGTAAGCTCTCTGGTTCAAATATCATTTTGGCATTGCCGCTTCAAATTCTTCCACGCTCATGTCCACGCGAGGCGCAGCATCCTCTACCTTCAGGAGCCCATCGCGGACAAGCCCAGCCAGAATATCAATCTCGACCTTGTGCTTGGCGACTTTCTCCTGCGCTTTCTTTTGTTCACGCTCGACACGATCACGCTCCACCGGGCATTTTTTCATGCATTCGGGATAGCTCGGTTCGCCGCAGGAATTGCACATCAGGCAGTGCCGTCCCAAATCCGGAATATTTTCTTCAAACTCTTTGATATAGGTCGTCCACTTGCCGTTTTTCTTCACGGGAACAATCATGTGCGATGTCACTCTCATGCTCTTCGCCTCCCTTTGTTTCATTATAGCATGGCCCGGACAAAAGCAAAAGACCATGTTTCAGATCTTTTGCCCTCCAGAGTAAGATTTAGGAAATCAACGTCTGGTAGCGGTCATTCAACTTCGCCATCTTGTCTTCGTCAGCCATAACCTTGACGTGGAACTCCATTCGGTTCTTAGCGTTTATCACACTTTCAACAACCAAACCTTTGTATCCTTCGTCGTACAGCATTCTCAGGCAAATACCGAGCTGTCTGTCGCTCTTTGCCAGAAGGTATTCCATAACTCTCACCTCCTTCATAATAGAGGAGGTTTTTCTCGCGTCTGCGAAAAACAGGAGCCGCAGATTTCTCCACGGCTCCTGCCTTTGAGTTACTTTTCGTTTACATATTCATGGAATTTGGCATTGACTCGATTGATAATATCATCCGCCTTTTCCTTTTCGTACACGTCTTCAATTGCTCGTGCTGTCCATCCTGCCTGAAGCCTCTTTCCTTCCTTAATGCCGTCAATCCGGCCCTTGTCCATCGCACTCCATGCAAAAATGACACCACCAACGATCATGCCTACGCTCTGCTTAACTAATCTTGCGTCAATTTTCATCTTTCATACCTCCAAAATATAAATGTTAAGACGTAACTCGGCTCATAAATCACTCTGTAAAATTCGCGTCCTAAATCGTGCTTCTGTCAAACACGGTCTCCCAGCGCTCTTTTTTCAGGGGCTTCATCCGCAGCGCCCACATAATCTGCCGCACGGTCACGGTAGGATATTCTCCGTTTTGATTTTTTCGTTTGGCATGGCTGTCAAAATATTCCTTGAACCCGTCATGCAGGTAAATTTTATCGGTCAGCCATGGGTCTATGGCGCTCCAGTAGGTCGCTTTGCTTTCCTCGTTGTAGCGCTGCTGGATCACGCACAGGCCCTTGCTGCGCTCTTTATACAATGTACATACCCGGTACACAGGATGGTTGCAACGGTAGACGCTCCCATAGTAGTTCGTCCACTCCTGTGGCTGAGTGTTATCGTGGTATCGCATAAAAATAAAGAGAGCCCGCAGCTTTCGCCACGAACCCTCCTCGGTTCCTCCTTTTTAATCTTTTTCCGTAAAGCCTCTCTTCAGCTCATGTACTCCCTCGCCGATTGCTCTCGACAGCTGGGTCACGCCGCCCGCCTCGCAGATCGACCAGTACACAGTCATGCCAATCGTGCCTGCAAACGTCAGCGCCTTCATGCCGATTTTTGCCCAGTCAAGTTTGCGCGCCTTCTCCGCTTTTTCCTGATCGAGTTCCAGTTCGTGCACTTTCCGCACGGCCTCGTCCTCTTTCAGCTGTTTTTCGTTTTCCTGCGCTTCATCCTTGAGCTGCATATCGTACAGCTTCAACGCCATGTTTGCAGCCGTATTGTACTCTTCCGTACCCGGCTTCAGATCCTTAAGACTTTCCAGCGATTTCTTCGCCGCGTCTTTCAGCAATTCTTTGTTTTCGTAGTTTTCCATTTTGAAAAATCTCCTTTACAAAATATCATTCCGGAGTCTCCTCCATAGAACACCACGTTATTTTCGCGTCCGGATCATTTTGATGTTCAGCATCACCCGCTCTTTCTCTGCCAGAGTTTCCGGACTTTTCGCAAGGTCCAGGAACATGTAATGGTCTGCATCCTCGTCACCGGGTGCGATCACAAGATCACCGACACACCTCTGGCCTTCGCTCAGGTTGAAACCAATGGCGATACCCAGCACCAGCCCCAGTGCAGCAATGCAGATGAAAACGATCAGAAACAGTTTTGCGTCCATTTTGTAATTCTCCTTTTTAATAATATAGTAGAGGAACCTGTCCCCTGCGTGCGGAAAAAGAAAAAGAGCATACGATTTCTCGTAAGCTCCATTTCGCCTCAGATGTCATTGCGAATCAGGAAAAGCTCATTGCGGTTGCAAGTAACACGCACGATTCCTCCCGCCCGCACCAGCGCGATCGCGTTCCGGTAAGCACAGCGTGCCGTCTCAGCATTCTTATACTCGCGTGTATCGACATACATCACTTTCGAGCTGCTTTCGATGAACACGCGGATCTTATCCATAGCGTTCACGTACCCGCGGTCATAATTCGTCTTTACTCGTTTTGCCATAATATCATTTCTCCTTTCGTTCTTCGGAAGACATCCTTCCATAAAGGACAATGCGTTTTTCGCGCCAACATTCTATTCTAGAATAGAAAAAAAGAAAGAGAATGGGATTCTGACCCACGACCTCTGCAATCAAGCAGCGCTCTACCAACTGAGCTATCTCCTTCCATAAGGGAGGCTGCATTTTTCGCGCCTATACCGAAACGTCAAAGAAAAGAGCGCATGTTTCCATACGCCCGTTTTCCGGTCAGAATATCCATTAGCGGATACCACACCGAACCTCGTTCAGCATGAGGAGTTCTTCCCCTTCGTTCCAGCCCGCATACGGATCGCTCAGCGACTCGTTCATAGCGGTCAGAACACAGTTCATCATTTCCTCAAAACCTTTAATAACATTCTTCAGCATAGTAAAATACCTCCTAAATTTGTTCATTTCTTTCCATAAAGGAGGCTGTATTTTTCGCGTCAGAAAAAGGAAACGCCATGATTTCTCATAGCTTCATGCTGGTTACATCCTCCGTCAGCATTAACGGCGGGAATTTCTAAACTTCCGCATCCACCCGTAGGCTTCCCATTTATTTTCCTTCCATAAAGCACCATGCATTTTTCGCGTCTGCGTAAAAAAAATTAAGAGCCTACGGTTTCCCATAAGCTCCATTTTGATTTTCAGTGTTTCTTCTTTGTTCTCTGTTTCACCTCTTCCGTCTTTGCCCCTACCAGGCCAATACATTTGACCAGCAGTACAACGATCAAAATTGCAATGATCAGACTAAACATTGTTCATACCACCTTTCATAAAGGCGGCTGATTTTTTCGCGTCAAAAAAGTAAGAGCCGCAGATTTCTCCACGGCTCTCGCCTTTCTTAGTAAACGAGATAATTCGTATACTGCTTCTTTTCTACCTGCTTGATCACACCTGCTTTTTTCAGCAGCTCAAAATCACGGATGATTCCGCGAGGGTCAAACGCCTCAAATTCGACGTTGAAGTCCGTGCGCTTCTTCTTTCCGTCTTCGCAGGTTCTGATCCGATAGACCATCTGGCTAACCAGCCTCGGGTCCATCTTACAGTTCCGACGAATGACTTCCTTCATAAGCTCACACCCTTCGTAATCGTCGTCTCTCACGCCTTTCACGATAACGGTCATGTGATTCACTTTGCCATTAAACATATTGTGTTCTCCTTTGCATTTAAACAGTGAATATTCGTTCCATAAAGCACACTGAAAATTTCGCGTCACTGCCGTTCCTTGCTCAGGAGCCAGAAGAAGTATCGGTAATGCTCGTAGTAGGTCTCGCGGCAGCAGGGGCAGCCATTCGCTTGAAGCTTGTTGTAGCCGTCTCCCTCTGTCACGCCCTTTTTTATGTACGGTGCCAATGCCGTATCAAGTTCCGCAATGCACTTGTCCACGATGTCGATGCAGCTGGAGTAGAACACTCGGGATAGTGCGATCCTCTCGGTCTGGCTTTCGGGTGGGCACCCCTTGATGATGCCGGAAATATCATTTGGCGATGTCTGCCAGCCGTCGATCAGAGTCAGGGCCTTCTTCCAGTCATCGTACTGCCTGCAAAAATACTTCAGTTCGTAGTACCGGTATCTCGGAATGTGGTATGGGTTCTTTTTTGACAGCTCCGCACGTTCTCTGCTCATTTTTCGCCCCTCCATTCATAGCCGGTCTGCTCATAGAGGAGCTTGGGTGAGATGTAATAGCTGATCCTGCCCAGCTTTGAGTTCATCTGTTGAACATCCGTAATACGCTTTCCATTCCTCGTTGCCTCGCCGATCGGAAGCCACCCTGCAATGATACCTGCACGCACCCATGCCGGGTCTCGGCCGTATACTCGTGCTGTGATCCGTACAGGAACCGAACCCATTTCTAATCTAGCTTTGTCCATTCTATCGTACTCCTTTTGTGTTACTCTAGGAGCGTCTAAATACGTTCCCAGGCTCAAAAGGATGATACTTGCAAAAATGGTCCCCCGCGTGCTGTTTTTTATCTTTTTCGCCATGAAGGATTGACAAGCAAAAATCTATCGTTTAACCTAGAATAGCTTTTCAAACAGAAAAAGCCCGGTTTAACCGAGCTTTCGAGTGGAAAATGGTAAATTTATACAATGGCTGAAGGAGGCTTTTATGCTAATACTCTGCCCAGAGTGTGAGCTGGAAGTGAGTGATAAGGCTATATCCTGTCCTCATTGCGGCTACCCGCTCAAGTCCAAATCGTCGCTGCCGCCAAAGAAAAAACATATGCGTCTTCCGAATGGATTCGGCCAGATTTCCGAAGTCCGAGGGCGTAATCTTCGGAAACCCTTCCGTGCAATGGTCACAGCCGGAAGAACTGATGAAGGCAAACCGATCGTATGCCCGCTCCGTCCGGTCGCTTATTTTGAAACATATAATGAAGCATATGAAGCGCTTATGAAATATAACGCGCATCCATTTGACCTTGGCAATAAAACAACCATGCAGGACCTTTTTGATATGTGGCTGACCACGAAAGAGAAAAAAGTGGATTCTTCTACACTTTCCCGTTATAAAAGAGCATGGGCCTACTCCTCCTCGATTCATAACATGCTTGTCCGCGACGTTCATATCTCGCACCTGCAGAATTGTATTGAAAACGGAACCATCGTTTATGCCGGAGAAACTCGCCATGCACAAAACAATAATAAAGATTCAATGAAAAATCTTTATAATCTGCTCTTTGATTATGCCGTCTCCCGCGAACTCGTCGATAAAAATTATGCTCGTATGTTCACAATCGATTCGGGGTATGTCCGCAAACCGAATAGTCACATTCCCTATACCGAAGCAGAACTCGATCTTCTATGGGCAAATATAGACAAGCATCCTATCATTGACATGATTCTAATTCAGTGCTACTCCGGATGGCGTCCCGGAGAACTATGCGACCTGAAAATGAAGGATGTTGATATGAACGTGGGCACATTTACAGGCGGCTTAAAAACAAAAGCGGGGATAAACCGAACAGTGCCGATTCATCCCCGAATTTACAATCTGGTAAAAGCCCGCTACGAAAAAGCGCTCGAAGCAGGTTCGCCTTATTTATTTTTCACGATCCGCCAGCGCGGTTTACATCATCAGAACACCGTAAAAGGCGAAGTCGCCAAAATGCGCTACGCCTCTTTTTCGGTGCAGCTCGTCAACGAAGTCGTTCCTCTGCTGTCACTGAACCCTGAGCACAAAGGCCATGATGGACGTGTTACTTTTATTACAATGGCCAAAAAGTACAACATGGACGAATTTGCCATAAAGCGTCTTGTCGGCCATCACATCAGTGATCTTACGGAACGCGTTTATACGCAAAGAAGCATCGACTGGCTCAAAAATGAAATCGAAAAAATCCCGTAATTTCCTCTACTATTTCTACATTTGCGTAGAGGGAATGTGTAGGAGTGACCCGATTTTGTCTACATTTTATCCAATCTGTAGATACCATATTTCACGCATTTGCGTTCAATTCAGTCTCAAAATCAGATAGAAATGGTGTTGCAAACGTCCAGCAGCACCGGGTCAAGCGTCTTAGTCATTTCAAGGGCTTCATCTACCGGATAGTCCACCAGCTTTTCGCCTTTCATGCCAACGATACGGTTATACTTGCCCTGCTCCAGCAGACAGACAGCGTGATAGCCCATTGCAGACGCATTCACGCGGTCACGCAGGGTGGGAGAACCACCGCGCTGGACATGACCCAGAATCGTTGCACGGGAATCAATGCCGGTACGGGCCTGGATCTCGTTTGCGATCTCCTGCGCATGGCCGACGCCCTCGGCCACGATGATGATGAAATGACGCTTGCCGGTCTTCTGGGTCTCTGCGATCTTATCCAGAATATCGCGCTGCATGTCGAACTCTTTCTCCGGCAGCAGAACAGCCATAGCACCGGAAGCGATGGCCACGTTCAGTGCAATATAACCGGCATTGCGGCCCATGACCTCGACCACACTGCAGCGGTCATGGCTCTGGGTGGTGTCGCGCAGCTTATCGATCATTTCCAGCGCGGTATTCATCGCAGTATCGTAGCCGATGGTATAATCCGTGCAGGAAATATCGTTATCGATGGTGCCGGGCAGGCCGATCATCGGGATGCCGCGGTGGGCCAGCTCACGAGCGCCGCGGTAAGAACCATCACCGCCAATGACCACCAGTGCATCGATTCCCAGCTCGCGGCATTTCTCGGCACCCTTGTCCTGACCTTCCTTGGTCTTGAACTCCAGGCAGCGGGCAGTGTAAAGGATCGTACCGCCTGCAGAAATGATGTTCGAGACACTGCGCAGGTTCATTTCAAAGCATTCACCGTTCAGCAGGCCGTTATAGCCGCGCTGAATGCCGATCATACGGTAACCCTTATGCAGGCCGGTACGGACTACGGCGCGCACAGCAGCGTTCATGCCGGGAGCATCACCGCCGCTTGTCAACACACCAATCGTTTTGATCTGCTTTTCCATACGAGAGATTCCCTCCAATTTTGTCTTCATTTACCCAGTAATATCACAGCGCTCTCCATTTCAACGCTGCTCAGAGCACTTCACTTGCCTTGAATCATTATAACACAAACGCTCCGTTTTGAAAACATTCTGCCTGTTAAGATTCGTGCACAGAAATGTCATTTTGTTGCAATATTGTCTGTGCCGACCAGTCTTTCCAGTTCTTCAAACAGCAGCGGATGGCCGGAAGTGTAAAGATGACGCGGCACCTGCAGATACTGCTTGGTGTCCATCAGGTACAGAAGCACCGGCATATCTCCATCGAAAATATGCAGAAGATTTATCACCTTTGCATATTCCCTGCTGCTGCGGGACGGCACACGGATATAGAGTTTTTTTGCAGCCTTCCGCATCGGGTCCGGGCGGCCCTTGTCCGGCCGGGAGGGATCATAGCTTTCAATGGGGACAATACTCTCTGCCAGCAGCTTGGAGGCTTCGTCCTCTCGCACAGAAAGTTTGCCGTCGATCACGACGACCGCGTTTTCGTGCAGCGAATCACGGAAGGTGTCCAGCACTCTGGGGAACACGATCACCTCCATCGTACCGGTCAGGTCTTCCACACTGGTAAAGGCCATCATGCTGTTGGACTTGGTGGTCATCATGCGGCTTTTTACCACTGCACACACGATGCGCACCCTTTCGCCGTCCTTCACATGGGCATCCTCGCCGGTCAGATCCTTGATGGAGTGGGACGCGATCCGCGCCGACTGCTCACGGTAGGCGTCCAGCGGATGGCCGGACAGGTACAGGCCGCTGACATCCTTTTCCTGCTGCAGCAGTTCCTTGTGACTGTATTCCGACAGCTGTTTGATCTCATAGCTGTCTGCAGATGCTTCATCCTGCACTTCCCCGCTCATGACCGAGAACAGATCCAGCTGGCCGTCCAGATTGCGGCGGGAGTCTGTTTCGATGCTTTTCAGAATGCCTTCCACTGCCTCCACCTGACTGTGGCGGTTGCTGCCCATATGGTCAAAGGCACCGGCCTTGATCAGGCTTTCGACCGCCCGGCGGTTCAGTTCTGTACCATGCATCCGCTTGCAGAAATCGTACAAGCTGGTGTAGGGCTTATTCTGCCGCTCTCTGACCACATTCTCAATAAGGTTGCGGCCCACGTTCTTGACCGCGTTCAGTCCAAAACGGATCTGACCGTTGTCATCTGCCGTAAATCCGCCGTTTGAAACATTCACGTCCGGCGGCAGCACCTTAATTCCAAGCCGTGCGCACTCACCGGAGTACTCGATGACTTTATCGGTGTTGTCCAGCACGCTGGTCAGCAATGCAGCCATGAATTCGCTGGGGTAATGGCACTTGAGATAGGCTGTCTGAAATGCCACATAGGCATAGCAGGCAGCGTGGCTTTTGTTGAATGCATAGGAGGCAAAGCTGGACATTTCGTCGTAGATCTCGTTTGCCACTTTTTCCGAAATGCCGTTTGCCACACAGCCCGGGCATTCGTTGCCGGGGTCGGTGCAGCCGTGCACAAAGTGCTCACGCTCTGCCTCCATGACAGCATGCTTCTTTTTGCTCATGGCACGGCGGACATTGTCTGCCTGCCCGAACGAGAAGCCTGCCAGCTCACGGAAGATCTGCATCACCTGTTCCTGATACACGATGCATCCGTTGGTCACGTCCAGAATGTGCGCCAGCTGCGGGGTCTTGTAGCTAATCTTATCCGGCTCGTGGCGGTTGCGCAGATAGGTCGGGATGGAGTCCATGGGGCCGGGACGGTACAGGCTGATGAGAGCGATGACATCTTCAAGGTTCTGCGGCTGCAGGCCCACCAGGACCTGCTTCATGCCGGAGGATTCCAGCTGGAACACGCCCTCGGTATCGCCCTGCCCCAGCATCCTGTAGGTGTCCGGGTCGTCATAGTCCAGCTTCTGGACGGAAAATTCCGGGTCGTGCTTCTGCACGGCTATTTCCGCATCGCGGATGACCGTCAGGGTGCGCAGACCAAGGAAGTCCATCTTCAGAAGTCCAAGCTCCTCGATCTCGGTCATGTTGAACTGGGTCACGGGCAGACCATCATTGGTGGCCAGCGGCAGATAGTAGTCCGTAGGCTCCGGGGTAATGACGACGCCCGCCGCATGCGTAGATGCATGGCGGGGCATTCCCTCCACCTTCAGGGCCGTGTCGATCAGCTCCGTGACCTGCGGATCGGTGTCGTACATCCGCTTCAGCTCTGTCGAGACCTCCAGCGCACGCTTCAGGGTCATTTTCAGTTCCATGGGGACCTGTTTTGCCACCGCATCCACCTGCTGATACGGGATCCCCATTACACGGCCGACATCGCGGATGGCGTTGCGGGCGGCCATAGTGCCGAAGGTGACGATCTGTGCCACATGGTCAGCACCGTATTTGCGGTTGACGTAATCAATGACTTCCTGTCGGCGTTCGTAGCAGAAATCCACATCGAAGTCCGGCATACTGACACGCTCCGGGTTCAAAAAGCGTTCAAAGATCAGATTATAGCGGATGGGGTCGATATCCGTGATGCCCACACTGTAAGCCGCAATGCTGCCTGCGCCGGAGCCGCGGCCCGGGCCCACCGGGATGCCCTGACTCTTGGCGTAGTTGACGTAGTCCCACACGATGAGGTAGTAGTTTGTGTAGCCCATCTTTTTGACCACGCCGATCTCGTAGGTCAGACGGTCTTTGTTGGCCTGCGGTACATCAGGCCCATAGCGGCGTTCCAGACCCTCCCAGCAGAGCTTTTCAAAAAACGCCTGATTATCCATACCGTTCGGCGCTTTGTAATATGGAATTTTAGTGTGTCCAAAATCAAAATCAAAGTTACACTGTTCGGCAATTTTGGCGGTATTTTCGCAGGCTTCCGGCACCATGGAGAACAGATCATACATTTCGTCTGTCGTTTTGACATAGAACTCGTCGGTCTGGAACTCCATCTTATCCGCATCCTGAATGGTCTTGCCGGTCTGGATGCACAGCAGGATGCCCTGCATCTTGGCATCCTCCCTGCGCAGATAGTGAGAGTCGTTGGTAGCTGCCATGGGGATGCCTGTTTCCCGCGCAAGCTTGATGAGCTGCGGCAGAACGATGTTGTCCTCTTTCAGGCCATGATCCTGCAGCTCAATGTAATAGTTCCCCTCGCCGAACAGGTCGCGGTACCACAACGCGCTGGTTTTGGCACGCTCATAGTCGCCTGCCAGAATGGCCTGCGGGATCTCACCGGCCAGACAGGCAGACAGGCAGATCAGTCCCTCGTGATACTGCTCCAGCAGCTGCTTATCGATGCGGGGCTTGGAGTAAAAGCCCTCCACAAAAGAGGCTGATACCATTTTGATAAGGTTTTTGTAACCGGTCTCATTTTTGCACAGCAGGATCAGATGGTTATTGCCATCGATCTTGTTCACCTTATCAAAGCGGGTGCGGGTGGCAACATAGACTTCGCAGCCGATAATAGGCTTGATGCCCGCCTTTTTAGCCGCCTTGTAAAACTGCACGCAGCCGTACATAACGCCATGGTCTGTGCAGGCAATGGCGGTCTGCCCGCACTCTTTTACGCGCTCCATCAGCTGGTCGATGCGGCAGGCACCGTCCAGAAGGCTGTATTCCGTATGGATGTGCAGATGAACGAAGTCCCTTCCAAGACGGTTGTTCTCACTGATCTCGCTCACGCTGTGCCTCCTGTTCCAGATTCTTCCGCAGATTTTCGGCCAACGCCTCCAGTTTCTTCATCCGGTGTGACAGGCCGGATTTGCTCACCGCAGGCTCAAAGCAGCCGCACAGTGCCGTGAGCGAAAGGTCCGGGTACTGCATCCGTTTGGCGGCAGCTTGCTGCAGCACCTCCGGCAAGGTGGAAAGGGCATCCTGCTCTTCCAGAAATCGGATTGCCTTCAGCGTCTGCGCATTGGCGCGGGCCGTTTTGCCGAGGTTTGCGGTGTCGCAGTTGGTCTGACGATTCGTCTGGTTGCGCACCTGCTTGAACGCCTTCTGTGCGTGCATCTCCTCAGCGGCATTCACTGCCCCCATAAAGCTGAGCAGCCGTTCTACATTGGCTCCCGTTTTGACGTAGATCAGGTTCACACCGTTGCGCCGGGTGCGGTGCGGTGCAAACTCATGCTCTGCCAGCAATGCTTCAAAGTCCCGTGCAAGGTTGGTGCGGGAGGTAAGGAACTCCAGATTATATTCCTTCTGCGGGTCAATGACCGTTCCACTGCACAAAAAAGCTGCGCCAATGTACGCACTGACGCAGGTCTGGCAGCGGATAAGGCGGGGATCGATCTGCAGGCTGGTTTCACTGCCGGTGGTGCCGAACAGCTCATGCATCCGGGCCACCTGCTCCGGCGCACGGATGTTGAACTCGTACAAAACACCGCTGGGCCGCTGCTTTTGCAAAATTTCGCCCTGCACGCCGCAGCGGGCAAACAGCTGCTGTGCAGCCTGCACCGTCTCCTGCTGTTCGGTCTGCACCACAAGGCCCCTGGCATCAAAATATTTGGCAAAGCACGCAATGCCATAGGCCGCCGCACGCACACAGCAATCCTTCTGGATGCTGCGTGCAGCGATTTCCTCCCGCGCACGGGACGCAAAACTACTCATATTTCCTCAATTCTGTCAACGCATGGCATCACGATGCTGCACGCCCGGCTCGTAGCCGAGTGCCGCACAATACTCCGCGATCTTACGCGCAAATGTAATGGAGCGGTGCTTGCCGCCGGTACATCCCACCGCAATGGTCAGCTGGCTTTTGCCCTCCTTGACGTAAAGCGGCAGTGCATACTGCAAAAAGCTTTCGTAGCGCTTGAGCAGCTCCTGCGCTTCCGGGTGCGACATGACAAAGTCCACCACTTCCTGATCCAGTCCCGTCTTGTGCTTGAGCTCCGGGACATAGAAAGGATTGGGCAGGCAGCGCACGTCCAGCACAAGGTCTGCTTCCGGCGGAATGCCAAACTTGAAGCCAAAGGACATCACGGTCAGGCGCATTGCACTTTTTGCTCCGCCATTTTTCACAAACAGGTCGCAGATGCGCTCCTTGTTCTGTGCAGTAGAGAGCAGTGCCGTATTGATGGTATAGTCTGCACGCTCCTGCAGCGGCTTCAAAATCTTGCGTTCCTTTGCAAAGGCCTCCCGCGTGGAAATGCCCTCCGAAATGCTGATGGGATGACGGCGGCGGGTCTCGCTGTAGCGGCGCATGAGCACATCATCCGGGGCATCCAGAAACAGGATCTTATACAGGATCCCCTGCTCGTCCAATTTATGAAGCGCCTGCTCGATCTCCTCGCTGGTGCGGCAGCCGCGCACATCCATAGAAAGTGCCACCCGCTCCAGCTGGCTGTCGCCTGCTTCCGAGAACGCAGTGATGCTGGGCAGCAGTCCGGCCGGAACATTATCGATGCAGAAAAAGCCGATATCCTCCAGTGCATTCATGGCGACCGATTTGCCTGCACCGGAAAGTCCGCTGACGATCAACAGCTCCATAATTGATATCCCGCTCCTTTTATCTTGGCCAATGTTTTTATTTTACAACACGGATCTCTTTTTCCAGTTCATAGCCGGTCTTTTCCTTCACGATGGCACGCACTTCATCGCAGAGAGCCAGCACATCGGCACAGGTGGCACCGCCGAGGTTGACCACAAAGCCGCAGTGCTTATCGCTGACGGCGGCACCGCCGTGACGAAAACCGCGCAGCCCGCACTGGTCGATGAGTGCAGCTGCAAAAGCACCTGCCGGGCGCTTGAAGGTGCTGCCGGCGCTGGGCTTATCCAGCGGCTGCTTGTCCGCACGCTTTGCCATCAGTTCATCCATTTTTGCACGGATATCCGCTGCGTTCCCGGGCTGCAGCGCAAACTGCGCCGAAAGGATACAGCCGCCATTTTCTTCAAAAATGCTGTGGCGGTAGCTCAGGTCCAGCTCTGCTGCTGATGCCTGCACGACCTCTCCTTCTGCGGTCAGATACCGCACCACGGTGAGGACATCCTTCATTTCGCCGCCATAGGCACCCGCGTTCATATACACTGCACCGCCCACCGTGCCGGGGATGCCGTAGGCAAATTCCAGACCGGACAGGCCGTGTTCCAGCGCAGCCCTGCACAGGGCTGCGAGCCGGACGCCCGCACCGGCTGTCAGCGTATTGCCTTCAACGGCAATATCGCTGCCCAGTGCAGAAATGTCGATCACCACACCAGCAAAACCTTCGTCCGCAAACAGGATATTGCTGCCGTTGCCCAGCAGATAATAGCGGACAGCCTGCTCTTTGCACAGCGCTGCCGCACTGCAAAGCTGCTGTTCTGTCTGCGGCTGCACAAACAGCTGTGCGGGACCGCCGATTTTAAAGGTACAGTGTGCCGCAAGCGGCTCGTTCTCCCGGAACGGGATGCCTGCCTGCAGCAGCTTCTGTTTGAATCGTTCCATAGTGGGTAGCTCCTAAATCAGTCCATTTTGTCATCCAGACCAAGACGGATCAGCAGCTCACGCGCTGCATTGTAGCCCATCTTTTTCTGGCGGTTGTTGATGGCGGCAGTTTCCAGCACGACAGCCAGATTGCGGCCCGGCGAGACCGGAATGCTGGTGCTGGGGATGCTGACGCCCAGAATGTCGTAGTATTCGTTTTCCAGACCGGTGCGCTGATAGTTTTTGGTGGGGTCCCATGTCTCCAGCTGAACAACAAGATCCAGACTTTCGCTCAGTTTGACCGCACCAACGCCGTACACACGGGCCACATTGACGATGCCAATGCCTCGCAGCTCAATAAAGTGGCGGATGTTTTCCGGTGCGGTGCCCATGATCTGGCGGTTGGATACCTTGCGCAGCTCCACAGCATCGTCTGCTACCAGACGGTGGCCGCGCTTGACCAGCTCGATGGCAAGCTCACTTTTGCCGATGCCGCTGTCGCCCAGGATCAGGATGCCCTCGCCATACACCTCCACCAGCACGCCGTGCCGGGTGATGCGGGGAGCCAGTTCCAGATTGAGTACACTGATCAGACTGCCCATCAGCGTACAGGTCGTCTCGTTGGAGCGCAGCAGCGCTACGCCATGCTTCTGGGCCAGTTCCTGCATTTCCGGGAAGGGAGTCAACTCCTCGCTGCGGCAGACGATAACAGCCGGCGGCTGCTGACGAAACAGCTGATCCAGTGCTTCGTAGCGTTTTTCTGCCGAAAGGCCGGACAGAAAGTTCATCTCTGCCAGACCCATGATCTGCAGGCGCAGCTTATCAAAATAATCGTAATAACCCGCAAGAAATAGACCGGGACGGTTGACCTCGGCGATCTCCACACAGATCTGATCCAGTTCCTTTGGCGTATAGACAACTTCCATACTGACACGGTCGGTCAGCGTTTTGAGCGAGACATTGAATGTGCCCATCCTTGTTTCCTCCTGTGCTCCCTTTTGCCGTGCAGCACCGCCATTCCGCCGGGCGGGCACAGCATTCTTTCCTTTTATTATAATAGAATGATTCCTAAAAAACAATACAGCCGCTCTTTCTTTTTCCTTTGCCGGAAAGAAACCTGCGCAGCAGCGTGTCCATGCACTTTATTTTTACATTTTTCTTACTTTTACACGGATTTTACATTCCGCGGATTTTGGATTTTACATTGCAACAGTATACTCTCAGACAGGAGAGAACCATCAAAACACGCAGGATGCTCTTTCTGTAAGCAGAGCGCCGCTGTTCAAGCGGTGTGCGCTGCGGGTGAAAGCAGCTTCTGAAATCAAAAGTGAGGAAATCTTTATGACCATTTTCAATGTCTTTTCCCTGCTTGGCGGCCTTGCCCTGTTTTTGTTCGGCATGGACATCATGGGCAAGGCCCTGGAAAAGCAGGCCGGCGGCCAGCTGCAGAAGATTCTGAGCAAGCTGACCGATAACCCTCTCAAGGGGTTTTTCCTTGGCCTGTGCGTCACCGCTGTGATCCAGAGTTCCAGCGCTACCACCGTGATGGTGGTCGGCTTTGTCAACAGCGGCATCATGGAACTGCATCAGGCCATTGGCGTCATCATGGGCAGCAATGTGGGCACCACCGTCACCAGCTGGATTCTGAGCCTTTCCGGCCTGCAGGGTGACAGTCTCCTCATCAATCTGCTCAAACCCACTTCTTTCAGTCCTTTGCTTGCATTTATCGGCATTTTGCTGTATATGTGTAAGAGTGAGAAGAAAAAGGGCATCGGCACCATTCTCATCGGCTTTGCTGTGCTGATGACCGGCATGACTGCCATGTCCAACGCCGTCCTGCCCCTGCAGAACGAGGCATGGTTCACCAGCCTGTTCACCCGCTTCTCCAACCCCCTTCTGGGCGTTCTGGTCGGTGCCCTTGTCACCGGCATCATCCAGAGCTCCAGCGCCAGCGTCGGCATCCTGCAGGCATTGAGCGCCACCGGCGTTATCACCTACGGCAGTGCCATTCCCATCATCATGGGCCAGAACATCGGCACCTGTGTCACCGCGTTGATCTCCTCTGTGGGTGCCAACAAGAATGCACGCC
>ULZT01004792.1_pt1 | contig 36219 bp, 55 predicted proteins | sample 1963371 | NCBI WGS metagenome assembly ULZT01 (sample SAMEA4835897, study PRJEB28245) | human gut metagenome | biome: gut microbiome; material: fecal sample | place: Denmark | collected 2008
AACGTGCAGCCGCAGAACGTGCAGCCGCAGAACGTGCAGCCGCTCGTGTCTGGAGGTTGAGTGATAGAGAGCTGGAAATTGTGAAAGGGCTTGGGAAATGAAACCATTTGCCAAAGCATTTTACCACTCTGCCCTATGGAGAGACGCAAGGGCATATGCGCTTATGCGCGATAAGTACCTATGTCGGAGATGCGGAGCACCGGCAACGGACGTACACCACATTATCCGCCTAGCTCCGGACAATATCAATGACCCAAACATAACGCTAAATCCCGGTAATCTGGAGAGCCTGTGTGATGCTTGCCACAAGGCAGAGCACTATGCAGAGCGCATGGGCATAGCGAGTGACTATCAGTTCGACGAGGACGGCCAGCCGGTGCCGGTTCAATCCCCCCCAGGGGGCACTTTAGTTCGCTAAAGATTTGGGGACCGGTGGGGGGCCCTCTTTCAAACTGACTGACCATTTACAAGGGGGTGTAGGTCGTGGACGAATACGGAAGGTTTGAGCATATCTACTCGGAGAACGAGAGACATAAAAAGACAAAGGCAGAGTACTCCAGATTGAAAAAGATCTTTAAGGATCTGCCTGGAGAAAAAATGCGGCTGTGCGACAAACTGCTGAATAACGCGGCTTTTTCCGCCGTGCTGCTGGACGAGGCGCGGGAGATCATCAGCCGGGACGGCATGATTGAGGCATACCAAAACGGCGCGTCCCAGTTTGGACTGAAAAAGTCCTCTGCCGTGGATATCTACGACAAGAGCCTCAACACCTACAGCAAGGTGATTAAGCAGCTGTGCGATATGTTGCCGGAGGGGGCCGCTGTTGACCCGGCGGAAGAAATCTTGCGGTTTGTGGCGTCTGGATGAATTACCCGAAAGAATACCTAAGCGCGATCCATAGCGGGTCGGAGGTGGTCTCGGAGAAAGTCCGGGCAGTGTATGAGCGAGAGTGCGGATGGATGGACAGCCCGCCGGATGGCTTCACATTTTATTTTGACGAGCGTGCCGGTGAGCGGCACATCCAGTTTATCGAGCGTTTCTGCCGGACGTCAAAAGGAAAGACTGCAAGACAGCCTATCAAGCTAGAGCTGTTTCAAAAGGCCAAGCTACAGTTGGTGCACGGGTGGAAAGAGAAAGACACCGGGCTCAGGAGATTCCGCGAGGTGATCGACATTCGAGGCCGAAAATGTGGAAAGTCCACGGAGACGGCGGCAGTGGAATGGGATATCGCCGTGGATGACGGGGAATCTGGTGCTGAGATATATTGCACCGCCAACAAAAAAGATCAAGCGAAGCTGATTTTTGACGAGGTGGCAAATATGCGGAGCCAGTCCCCGGCCCTGTCTGCGATCAGCAAAAAACGGCAGTCAGATATTTATATCCCGGCTACGTTTAGTTTTATTAAAGCCCTGGCCTCTGACACGTCCACGATGGACGGTCTAAACGCTCACTTTTTTAGCCAGGATGAATTCCACGAGGCCCGAAACTCGAAAATCTATGACGTTATGGTGCAGTCCCAGGCGGCACGAGAGCAGCCCCTAGCATGGCTGATCTCTACCAACGGATTTGTGCGCGAGGCGTTTTTTGACAACAAATACAATTACGCCTCAAACGTGGCCCTATGGGTAGAGGGATTCGAGGACTACCGGCTTCTGCCGCTGATCTATGAGTTGGACAGCCGCGAGGAGTGGACAGACCCGAAATGTTGGGCGAAGGCAAACCCCGGGCTGGGAAAGATCAAATCTATTAAGACCCTGGCGGAGAATGTGGAAAAGGCCAAGCGCGACCCCACGTTTTTGCCCACGGTACTGACTAAGGATTTTAACATCCCGGAGAACACCTCGGAGGCATGGTTAACCTATGAGGAGGCCGTAAACGACGAGGTTAAGGACATGGAGGAGCTGCGGGACAGCTACGCAATAGGCGGATGTGACCTAAGCGCTACCACAGACCTGACCTGCGCCACCCTGCTGATCCGCAAGCCGAACGACCCGAAATTTTATGTGCTCCAGAAATATTTCCTCCCGCAAAGTCGGGCTGGGGATGTGGAGCAGAAAAGGAAGGGCGAGGCCCCATATAGGCTATGGGCTGAGAAAGGTTGGCTCGATCTGTCCGGCGGTGCCACTGTGGACTATCATGCCGTGACCGGGTGGTTTTTGGGCATGGTGAAAACCTACAACATCCGCCCACTGTGGATTGGCTATGATGCGGCGCTGTCCGGGTACTGGCGTGAGGAAATGGACAGCTGCGGGTTTGAGATGGAGAAGATCCGTCAGGGCCCCTACACATGGACATACCCCATGAAGCAGCTCCATGGGCTGTTTAAGGATCACCGGGTGATATACCAGCGGAACCCGATGCTTAGATGGTGCCTACTCAACACCGGGGTCAAGAGCCTAAACAGGGACGGCATTGAGAGTATCCAGCCGGTCAAGAGCAGCAGCGTCAAGCGGATTGACGGCATGGTTAGCTTGCTGAATGCCTACACCTGTTACACAAATCACGAGGAAGAATTTTTAACGTATGTGAGGTAGCGATGGGACTGTTTACAGATTTTTTTAATAAAATCCGGGCGAGGCTGTGGGCAAATAGTGCCGTGACCAGCCAAGCCGCCTCCCCTATGTGGAATAAGGAGGCATACGACCAGGAGACAGTCCGGGCGATCGTTGACGCGATTGCTACAGCTGCCGCAATGGGGAAAGCCCGCCATGTGATTTTGGATTCCGAAGGGCGGGTAAAGGATGTGAAGCATAACAGCGTATACGCAAAAATGCTGAATCAGCAGCCAAACTGGCTCATGTCTGGCTATGACCTCAAATACAAGTTGATTACGCAGCTTGAGACCAAATCCACGGCCCTGTGCTATGTGGACTGGGCGATTGACGGGCGGAGGGTGGTGCCAAAGGCATTTATCCCGATCGTCTATAGCAAATTCCAGGTGCGCGAGATCCAGGGCGGTGGCTACGCGATCGAGTTTGACGACTGGGAGGGCAACCACCGGTATGTCAACGTTGAGGACACGGTGATCCTAAGGAAGTTTTACAACGGCCTGGATGTTGCCGGAGACAGCAACGCGCCAATCAACAACACGCTCTCCATGATTAAGAGCAGCGACGAGGGCTATATGGAGGCCCTGTCCGTCAGCAATAAGGTGCGTGGGCTGCTGTCCATCAAGCGGGCCATGCTGGATCCTAAGGACGTTAAGGCAAACCAGGAGGATTTTGCAAGACGATTTGAAGCTGCGGCCCGGAGCGGCGGCATTATCGCCACCGACCCGACGGAGAGCTACACGCCGCTCAGTGTCACGGCGTACAGTGCTAACGCCGCGCAGATGCGGCTGGTGCGGGAAAACCTGTTTATTTATTTCCGCACCGGCGAGGACATTGTGAAAAATGCCGCCAGCCCAGAGAGCCGCAAGGCGTGGATGGATTCCGTTATCAACCCCATATGGGAGATGATGGGACAGGCATTTACGAATGCTTGTTTCACCCAGCGGGAGCGGGACATGGGCAACCGGATCGTATTTTCTGGGGATCTGCTGTCCACATCATCGGATAGCACTAAAATCCAGCTGATCCAGGCGGTAAAAGAGATTGGGCTACTGAGCGCCAACGAGATCCGAGAAATGTTTGGTATGGCACCGATCGAGGGCGGAGACGTGCGGCAGGTGAGTTTGAACTATGTCAACGCCCTCAATCAAAACCAGTACCAGGTAGGCGAGGACGACAAGGAGGTAAAAGACAATGGTGAGACCGGAGAGCCAGACGAGACAGTTTGACTTCCAGACCCGGAGCGCCGAGGAGGGCCAGGAGCTGTGGGTCGAGGGCTATGCGGTAGTGTTTAACCGCGAGACCGTCCTTTTTGAGATGGACGGCAACGAGTACAAGGAGGAAATTTCCCCGGATGCTTTTGCCGACACTCGCATGGACGATGTGATTTTTAATTACAACCATCAGGGCAAGGTCATGGCGCGGACGCGCAATCATACGCTGACCCTCAGCGTGGACGATAAGGGCCTGTTTATCCGGGCCAGACTGGACGGCACTCAGGAGGGCCGGGAACTGTATGAGGAAATTCAGGGCGGGTATGTAGACCGCATGAGTTTCCAATTTACGGTCGCGGAAGAATCCTATGACCGCGAGGCCCGAAAATGGACTATCAGACGAGTCAAAAGGCTTTATGATGTCTCTGCTGTGAGCATCCCGGCCTATGACGATACATCCATCAGCGCAAGACGAGACGCGGCCCTGGAGGCGGACGCTCAGGCGCGGCGCGTGGAGGTGGCGGAAGCTGCCCTTGCCAGAGCGCGGGTGGAAATCAAACTGAAACTAAGCTAAAGGAGAAAAACATGAACGAAAAGAGATTGCTTGAAATCCAGGCCAGAAAGGCCGAGATCCTTTCCGAGTTGCCCGACGCCACCACTGAGCGCTGTGCCGAGCTGAATGCAGAGGCGGACGAGCTCATCAAGGAGGAGACCGCCCTCCGGGCGAAGACCAACCTCGCAGACAAGCTGGGCCAGGTGGTGCCGACCACGACCAACGCTAACGAGGAGCGGGCGAAGCGGTTTATGGAGTGCCGCCGTGCGCAGTTCCAGACCCGCTCTCTCCTGCTGTCCGGCGGGAAAATCGCACAGCCCACCGAGGTGAGCGGCATTAACGGCCTGTATGAGACCCAGGTCTCCAGCCTGATCGACCTTATCAAGGTCACCGACTGCACCGGGATGGGAACCTACCGGGTGGCTTACCAGAAGGACGGCATTGCCGCCGCTGGCGCTAAGACTGAGGGCACCGCACCCACCGAGGCGGACGTAACCGATATGTTTGCCTATGTGGATCTGACCCCCACCATGTACGCCACCCTAGCCTATGTGTCTAAGGATATCCGCAGACAGTCCCCTCTTGACTATGAGAGCAAGGTTGTGGCGGCTGTCCGGGATGCGCTGCGCAAAAAGGCCAGTGAGATTGCCGTAACCAATATCCTGGCCTCCGCCCTGAACCAGTCTCTGGATGTAACCGCCATCGACAAGGACACCCTGGAGAATGTTGTCCTGGGCTATGGCGGTGACGAGGGAATCGAAGGCGCTGCCTATCTTTTCCTCAATAAGAAGGATCTGCTTGCCTTCGGCGCGATCAAGGGCAATAACGAGTATCTGCCGGTGTATACCATCGTACCCGACACCCTCAACCCCAACACTGGCACTATCAAGGTCAACAACGGCCTGAGCTGCCGCTATTGTCTCAACAAAAATATCAAGGCTCTGACTGGCACCGCCGCCAGCGCCTCGGCAGCTACTAAAACGATGTTTTATGGCAACCCCCAGACCGCCGAAATGGCACTGTTTGGCGATACGACCGTGGAGGACAGCGACGGCTACAAGTTTGCCGAGGGCCTCATTACCATCCGGGGCGAGACCAGCGCGGACATTGACGTGACCACCTGGCACGGCTTTACCGTGGTCAATCTGCCCAAGACCGGCGGCTAATTATGAGTGCGGGGATGATGGCCGAGATGGTGGCCCGGTGTAAAAAAAATCTCCGCATATCGCACGAGCTCCTGGACAGCGAGATACAGATGGCGATTCAGGCTGCCTGTCAAGCCATGCAGCGAGCGGGTGTGTCTGATACCTACATCAATGCGCCTGACCCAGTGACGCAGGAGGCTATCATCACATATGTGATGTACCGCCACGCCGACGGCGGCAATGACGGCTATTTTGAGTCGTGGCAGTATCAGACGGACTGCATCCGGCGGCACCATGAGGGCACAAACGATGCGGAATGATCTGTTAACGCTGATCCGGGAGACGAGCGCGAATAACGAGTACGGCGTACCGATCCAGAGCGACGCAGAAAGGACTACGGTTTTTTGCCGGGTCAAATCTGTGGAGCGGCAAGAGTACTATGAGGCCGGACAGGGCGGGACGAAACCCGCGCTAAAGTTTATCGTCTGCTCAGACGAATACGACGGCCAGCAGATTGCCGAATATGACGGCAGACGGTATGCCATATACCGGACGTACCAGACCGGAGAGACGGTGGAGCTATATGCGGAGGTAAAGATTGGCACGCACGATTGAGGTTAAGATCGGTGGACTGAGTGATGCCCTAAACTCTATCCTGGATGAGTACGGAGACGATGCCATAACGGCCATCGAAATGGCAGCAAAAAAGGCCGGTCAGAAAGCGGCTAAGACGCTAAAGAGCACGTCTCCCAAAGACACCGGAGATTACGCAAGGGGATGGGCTACAAAGACCCAGACAGAGCGGACGCACACCAGCACCGTGGTCTTTAACCGTATCAAGCCCGGCCTGACCCATTTGCTGGAGCATGGACACGCCAACCGAACTGGAGGCCGCACCCCGGCGCACGTCCACATTGCGCCGGTCAATGAGGAGACTCAGAAACAGTTTTTAGAGCTGGTAGAGGAGGCGCTGAAAGAATGACCTATCAGGAGATAAACAAAATGGTTGGAGAGGTTGCTGCCGCAATCGGTGGTAAACACACCTATTATCAGTTCCCGGACGGTCAGGCACCAGCGCCTCCCTATGCTATTTTTTATTTTCCCGGTGATGACCCCATGTACGCGGATGGGGGCAATTACAAAAAAATTGAAATCCTGTATATCGAGCTCTATTTTGATCACAAGGATTTCCGGGCGGAACAGGTGGCGGAGGCCGTTATGGCTGCGCACGGAATGAGCTGGACGAGGTATGAGAGTTATATTGACTCTGAGCGGATGTACCAGGAGAGATATGAGATGGAGGTTATGCTAGATGGCTAACAAAGTAAAATACAACCTGAGAAATGTGCACTATGCAAAAGGCACCCTGAGCGACACCGGCACCGCCACCTACGGCGATGTGAAGCCCTGGCCCGGTGCCGTGTCTCTGTCCCTGGATGCCCAGGGCGACAGCACCCCCTTTTATGCTGACGGCGTGGTTTATTTTTCCTCTGCCGCCAACAACGGCTACGAGGGCGATTACGAGAGCGCCCTGATCCCAGAGGATTTCCGCACCGATATCCTCGGCGAAGCGAAGGACGGGAAGAACGTCATGATTGAGGATACCGAGGTCAAGACCAACTTTTTTGCCCTGCTCTTTGAGTTTGAGGGAGACGCAAAGGCAATCCGCCATGTCCTGTATCACTGCACTGCTGCTCGCCCCTCTGTGTCCGGTCAGACCAACGAGGACACCGTAGAGCCCCAAACCGAGACCATGACGATCACGGCAACCAGCATCTATGACGACACACTGAAAAAGAACATCGTCAAAGCTCGCACGTCTGATGACAAGACCAAGGGAACCGACACCACCGTATATGACAGCTGGTATGCTGCTGTCTATATGCCCACTGCGGTGGCGGCGTAATGGAGGAGTGACACCATGAGAGGGACGGTAATGTTTGGCGACAAGCCGGTGGAGCTGCTTGCAGATGGGGCTACACCCTTCCACTTCCGCCGGGTGATGCGCCTGGATCTGTTTGTGTTTTTCGCAAAATGCAACGATGGCGGCGCTGGAGACGCTGCTACCACTGAGATGCTGACCCGGCTGGGCTATGTGATGGCCATGCAGGCTGCAGGGAAGGTCAAAGAGGCCAGCGAGGAGAATATGCTTGACTGGCTGGCAGAGTTTAACCCGGCGGATATCTCTGGAGCTTTCCAGGGGATCATGGATCTCTACAACCAGCAGACCACCACGATGTCTGCGGCAAAAAAAAACGACGTGGAACAGACCGAGAGATAAACACTGCCGTCTATCTGCTCCGGGCGCTCCAGGTGGGCCTAACGCTCCAAGACCTGGAGTGCCTGGATGTGGGTATGGTGCTTGATATCACCACTGAGGCAGCGAACGACAACGAGAACTATACGCCGATGGCAAATCAGGCGGATTTTGATAGATTTTAAGGGGGCAATCACATGGCAAACGGCAGAATTAAGGGTATCACCGTAGAAATCGACGGCAATACCACAAAGCTGACAGATGCTCTCAAAAAAGTAAATAGCCAGGTGAGCCGGACGGAAAGCGCCCTGAAAGACGTCAATAAGCTGCTCAAACTGGATCCCACCAACACCGAGCTGCTGCGTCAGAAACAGCAGCTTTTAGGTGAGGCTGTCACGGCCACCAAGGACAAGCTAGCAGAGCTACGAGGGGCAAGCCAAAAAGCCCGCGAACAGATGGAAAGCGGGGACTTGGGTGAGGCCCAATATCAGGCAATCCAGCGAGAAATTGCCGACACCGAGCGGAAGCTAAAAGAGCTAGAGGAGCAAGCAAAACAGGCCGGGGCAACACTTGGTAATAGTATGCAGGATGCCGGTGAGAAGATCAAAAAGACCGGTAAGAGCATTTCTGAGACCGGCGATAAAATCACCGGCGTGGGTAAAACTCTGACCACCAGCATTACTGCCCCAATCGCCGCAGCTGGCGTGGCTGCGGTTAAATTTGCATCAGATTACGAAGAAAACCTCAACAAGGTTGATGCGAGTTTTAAGAAAAACGCCCAGGAGGTCAAGGACTGGGCGAAGACCGCAACAGAGAATTTCGGCATGTCCGAGAGCGCGGCCCTTGAGGCTACAAGCCTTTTTGGAGACATGGGTACCTCCATGGGTCTTACCACCAAAGAGGCGGCGGACATGTCCACGAGCCTCGCTGGCCTTGCTGGGGACTTGTCCAGTTTTAAAAATATCGGCATTGACGAGGCTATGACTGCGCTAAAGGGTGTGTTTACCGGCGAGACCGAGAGCCTTAAAACGCTGGGTATCGTCATGACGGAGACAAACCTAAAGCAGTTTGCATCCGACTGCGGCCTGGTCTATGACGGCATGAGCCAGGCCGAGAAGGTCACGCTGCGATATAAATACGTCCTGTCTCAGACCAAAAACGCGCAGGGGGACTATAAGGCTACCTCTGACGGTACAGCTAACTCCCTGCGTACGCTGCAATCCGAGGCCAAGAACCTGTCGGCGGCGTTTGGTGAGGAGATCCTACCGACCATCACCCCGCTGATCCAGAAAACCACGGAGCTTGTAAAGGGCTTTGGCGAGCTGGACGACAGCGAGAAAAAAAGTATCATCCAGGCGGCGGCGGTAGCTGCGGCGATTGGACCGGTGACCACCGCCGTGGGCACGGCCACAAGCGGGATCGGGAAACTGGTACAGGGAACCGGATCCGCCGTTATCGGTGCCGGTAAATTTGTAGCGGCATTGGAGGGCGGCGGCGGTCTGGCCACTGCCCTAACTGCAACCCTTGGCTCTGCCGGAGCTGCTGGGCTTGCAGTAGCGGGAGCTGCGGCGGCGACTGCCGGAGCAATCGCACTTGGAAACGCAATCCACAACGCGACTGATCCGACGATCCAGATAAAAAAGCACCTGGAGGATATGAGCAAGGCCCAGGAGCGTCTCAGCGAAAACCAGAATGTCGTTGACCTTGCAAACCGCTATGAGGAACTGCAAAAGAAAACACAGGACTCCACCCTGACGGCGGAGGAGTATGCCGCAGTACAGGACGAGCTTGCAGAGGTGCGGGCCGCTCTGGCAGAGGCTACCAATGGGGCCATCGCCGCAGAGGGCGAGTACAACGACAGCCTGGACGAGACGGTTAAAACTCAAAAGGAGCTTGCACAGGCCGAGGCAGACCGCGCCGACTCTGATATCTACGCCGAGCTTGTAAAAGGCGCAAAGGACTACCAAAAATCACTAAAAGAGCAGCGGGAGATCCAGGACAAAATCACCAAGGCCAAAGACCGGGTGACGGACGCGGAAAACCGCCTGCAAGATGCTACGAGGCAGTCAACCGCAGAGATCAAAAAGAATGGTAAAGCCACGACCAGCACCAACATTGAATTGCAGGATGCGGCGGTATGCCTGGAGGGGGCGCGAGACTCTTACGACGATTTGCAAGGCTCCCTCGACGAGGCAAGGGCCGTAACCGACCAATATGAGCAGTCCCTGATTGGCCTGGTCAATGACGGGTATCTACCCGCCGAGGATGCGGCTGCACTGCTGGGCGTGTCTGAGGACACACTGGGACGGAAAATGACGGCCCAGTGGAACGAAGCGCACAAGGCGGAACTTGCCAACAATAGCCTTGCAGAGGAGCACCTGGAGGCGGCGGAAGCTGCCCAAGAACAGGCCACCGCCGAAGAGACTGCCACGACGAGTCTTGCAAAAGTTGGCGTTGCTGCTTATGATGCGCTAAACGCTGGCGGTGACCTTAGCGCAGCATACGAGGAGCTCTCAAAACAGGCAGAGCAGTATACCGAGGATGCAGACGCGCAAGTGACCGCAGATACAGAACGGGCATTAAAAATGCTGGAGCTGGCCGCGACCACCCAGGAGCTGGGCAAGGAGTACGGCAACATGGCCGACAGCATCGGCGTGTCTACCTCTGCCGTGGCTGGTTATCTGATCGATGCGGGCATGTCCGTAGACGATTTTAATAGCAAGGTAACCGATGCAACGGATTCTGTGGTTAACGATTTTGAAAAAGCCGAGACTAGCCTGGACATGAGCCTCAGCGATATGGCCTCAAACCTCCAGGCCAACATTGAGGCGCAGGAAAACTGGAATGCCAACATGGAGACCCTGTGGAATCGGGCAGTTGCGTCTGGAGATTCTGGCACAATGGCCCTGGTGCAACAGCTCTATGACATGGGTCTAAAAGGCGCGGCGCAGGTGGCGCAGTTTGTCGATTTGACGGATGCGGAGCTTGCAGAGTGGGGCAGCAAATTCCAGGCGGCAGGTCAAAACGCCACAGAAAAGGCGGTGCTTGGCGCGGCAATGAGCGCCGGAACGCTCTATGATTCCGGTGCTGCAATGGGTCAAAGTGCCGTGGACGGCTACAGCAGTACCGACATGACCAGCAAAGGCGCGGAAAGCGGCAGTGAGCTGGCGGCGGGAATTGCGGCACAGGCACCAGCTGTCGAGGATGCCGCCCAGGAACTAGGCATGGCTGCGCATAGCGCCATTGCACAAATTAAATGGACTGACCTTGGAGACGCTGTGGCCCAGGGAATCTCTAATGGGCTCAAAAGCGGGGCCGGGGATGTACAGAAGGCCGGGGCAGAGCTTGCGGATGCGCTCAAAACGTCCTGGTCGTCCAGCGGCGGAGAGTTCCAGGCGGCGGGCACGGAAGCCGGGACTAAAATTAAGGTTGGTCTGCTGCTGCAATCCAACAGCGTGCAGACCGCAGGGCGTAAGTTGGCTACGGATGTAACAAACGTATGGACTACAACCGCAGGACGCTTCCGGCAGTCCGGCCAGAGCGCCGGGAACCAAATCAAGACCGGGCTTGCGGGGCAGTCTAATAACATCCGATCCACCGCCAAGCAGCAAGCGACCTCTATCAATACTGTATGGGGGAGTATGTCCGGGACATTCCGCCAGTCTGGCGTTTCTGCCGCCGGGGCTGTGTCTGGAGGAATTACCGCCGGGACCGCTACCGTGGCCGGAGCGGCGGCGGCGGCAGCATACGCCGCAAAAAACGCCATGCAGATCGGCGGATGGAACACGCTTGGCTACAACATCTCTGCTGGTGTGGCCTATGGCATTAACTCCGGTAGCGGACTGATATCCAGAGCAGCCAGAAATGCGGCACAGAAAGCGCTAAATTCTGCCAAGTCCTCTCTTGGGATCCACTCGCCGTCCAAGGTCTTCCGTGACCAGGTCGGCGCGATGATCCCGGCTGGCATGGTGGAGGGCATCAAGGCCAAGGCCAAAGACGTTTCTAAGGCCGTCGGCACTCTGGGGGGCAACCTCTCCGGCAGCCTCGGCGTGCCGGTCAGCGGGGGAAGCAGAACAACTAATTTCTCCCCGGTGGTCAATGTCTACGGCACCTCCGGGCAAAACGTCAACGAGCTGGCGGATGTGGTGGTATCTAGGATCAATCATATGTTTACACAGAGGGCAGGTGGATTGAACTGAGAAATAAATTTATTTTTGGCGGAGTTGACACCGCTGATTACGGCATCGCCATTTCTGGGGATGGGGTTTTCTCCACCGCAGAGCGAGACGTAACCACGGTATCGGTGCCCGGACGTAATGGAACACTGACCTATGACAACGGCAGATATAACAATGTGCAAATCCGGTATGTATGCGGTATCCAATCCGATTTTAAGGCTAAGTTTGCGGCGTTTCGCGCGGCATTGCCAAAGGGGCAGTATTGCAGGCTGGAGGACACCTATTTCCCGGATCATTTCCGCTTGGGGATGCTGTCCGGCGGAATCGAACCGCAGCTGATTGGGGCGTATTGGGAGTCTGGACAGTTTGACATTACATTCGACTGCAAACCCCAGCTTTTCCGCAAAGATGGGGAAACGCCGGTGACGTTCACCTCCCCGGGCACGCTCTATAACGCCGGGGAGACTGCGCTCCCCTTACTGACCGTATACGGAAGCGGGGAGGGAACCGTGACGGTGGGGGGCAAAACGGCGCAGATCACGGCAATAGACGGCTATGTGACGATTGACTGCTCCACTCAGGACGCCTATAAGGGCCTGAGCAACAAAAACAGCACGATTAAGGCCGCTGAGTTTCCGGAGTTGGAGCCGGGTGAGAATCCGGTATCGTGGACGGGCGGAGTGACCAAGATCGAGATCATACCGAGGTGGTGGACACTGTGAAACCCATTTTGTACGATGCCAGCGAGGCAAAATTTGAAACAAACGGTATTGGAGTGCTGGGAGACTGCGCCAGTGCAGTGACCAGGTGGACGCGGAACGGGATCATGGAGCTGGAGATGGAGTACCCAATCACAGGCAACCACTACGATGATTTGCGGCTCCGCAACCTCATCCTGGCCCCATACACGATCACCGGCAATCCTCAGCCATACCGGATATACGAGATCACCCGCCCGATCGGCGGCATGGTAACCGTATATGCACGGCACATCAGCTATGACCTGGCCGGGGTTGTTGTTGAGCCGTTCAGCGCGACCAGCACAGCAGAGGCGTTGCTGGGGCTAAAAAATCATGCGGCGACTGACTGCCCATTTGAGTTTTGGACAGACAAGACTGTATCTGCAAAATTCTCCGTTGATGTGCCTACCGCCATATGGACATTGCTGGGCGGCGCAGAGGGCAGCATACTGGACGCCTACGGCACAGGCGAGTATGAGTTTGACAGGTGGACGGTAAAGCTGCACACCAGCTGGGGCTTTGATCGTGGCGTAAGAATCCGGTATGGCAAAAACCTAACAGACCTCCGGCAGGAGGAGAACTGCGAGAGCGTATATACTGGAATCTACCCATACTGGTACGGGCCGGATGGGGACTTAGTGCAGTTGGACAGCAAACTGGTCAATGCTCCCGGCACATACGGTTATATTAAAATTCTCCCGGTGGATTTTTCCGGTGAATGGGAGGAGGCACCATCTCAGGCGGATCTATTGGCAAGAGCTCAGAAATACGTTGATGATAACAACATCGGGGTGCCGAGGGTCAGCATAGAGGTTTCGTTTGTGCAACTCGAACAGACTAAAGAGTATGCGGAGCTGGCGCTTATGGAGCGAGTGGAGCCGTGCGACACTGTAACAGTCGAGTTTCCAGCCATGGGAGTCGCCACGACGGCAGAGGTCGTTGAAACGGCCTACAATGTCCTGCTGGGCAGGTATGACAGCGTAACATTAGGAGACGCTAGATCCAATTTTACAGACACAATCATTAACCAGGGTGAAGAGATTAAAAAGCGGCCCACTGACTCATTTATGAGGACCGCTATTGAGCAACTGACCGCCAATATCCTCGGCGCGCAGGGCGGCAGCGTCCGGCTACTGGACACCAACGGAGACGGAGAGCCAGACACGTTATACATCGCCGACGATCCCGACCCCACAAAAGCTGTAAAAGTCTGGCGTTTTAATTACCAGGGCTGGGGAGCTAGTGCCAACGGCTACAACGGCCCGTTCACCATGGGCGCATCGTTGGAATCCGGGATTGTTGCAGATTTTATCACAACCGGAACGCTGAATGCAAACCTGATAAAGACCGGATGTATTGACGCGGCCAACGTATCACTGTCCGGAGAGTTTTCCGTGTATCAGACATCCGGTGGGACGAAAGGCGGAAGCATCGGCTATATGCAGGGAAGCACAGGAAAGGATACGACAGACGGGATCGGCGTGGCGGATGCCACAGGAGAGAACTACGTTGTAGCCACCAACGCAGGCGTAAGAATACAAACAGGTACCACCAGAATTTTTCTGTTGAATAATGGATATGCGTATATAGACGGAAACCTTGCGGTTTCCGGAAGCATCACGGAACACGCGACATGGTAAAGGAGGGGAACGATGATTACGCAGGTGTGTAAAATAAACATGGTCCCTGGCGGCATGCCGCCGATTATCCATGCGAGCCAGTATGACGTTGGATCACGAGACCTAACTTTTGAATTGTACAACGGGTCGATCCCGTGGAAGATACCATCCGGTGCTACGGTAACCATTGATGGGACCAAGCCGGATAAAAAGGCGTTCAGCGTTGTAGCCACCGTCTCATGGTCTACGGTAACGGTAACGCTGACACAGCAGATGGCGGCTGTGGCAGGCAAGACGGAGTGCCAGTTGACGGTGACCAGTGGGGAAAACGTGCTCGGCAGTGCAAATTTCATCCTGGACGTGGAACGGGCGGCTGTGGCAGAAAACGCGGACATGTCGGCAACAGATATTTCCAGCGTCGAGACAGCAAAAACACAGGCGATTGATGCCATGCAGAAAGCTCAAGCGGCACAGGCGGCTGCGGAAACGGCAAAAACGGCAGCGGAGGCGGCAACCAGCGGAAAGGCGGATAAAACGACGCCAACTGCCGCCCAAAACGTGGCGCTTCTGGATGCCGTGGGCAATCTCATGGACTCGGGCAAGCAGCTGACCTCTGCTTCCATCGGCGCAATTCTGGGCATTTCCTCCGGTTCCTGGACCCCAACGCTGTCCGGAATGTCCTCGTATAGCTACCAAAGAGGACGGTATGTCAAAATTGGAGACGTTGCGATTGTCTCTTTCAGCGTCTGGGGCATTATGGCAGGCAGCAACACGGAGCAAATTAAAATTTCCGGCTGCCCGCTGATCCCCGCAGATGGCGGGTATTCCGGCGGCGGCTCTCTATCCGGCTATTACACGGCGAACGACACAATCTTTACGGATTGGGCGGCTTACACGGATGGCAGCTTTTATGCACACGGTCAAATACCCGGGAGCGGCAACAAGTGGCAGTCCAGTGACATCTTCCAGAAGACAGAGGGCGAGTGCGGCGGCGGCGGAACCATCATGTTTAAAACGAATAGTTAAGGGGGAATTGATATGTTCAGCATTACAGCAGCTAACGGGAAATTTTTAACCAATGGATCTATCTACATCAGCGGCACACTTTATCTTCCGGCAGAGACGGATGCAGCTGCATGGACTGAGGTAGACAGAGTGGTGGAGGATAAGGCGCTGACATCAGATGAGGTGATGCGGACAATCTTCGGCAGCACGGGTGAGGTCAGGGAGTCCACGGCACGAAAGGCACAGAAGACGCTCAGTACAATCCAGACACTGGGTGGCTTGAAGTCCGAAACGGTCCAGTCCGACAAGATTGGCTTTGACTGGCACAACATCTATGTTGGTGACGTGCTGGTACGGCAGGAATACGTGGAGCAGGAACACCCAACGGGTACCGTGGACAACCCGATTGTGTACGCAGAGGGTGTGCCGCTCATCGACAATGCCTATTACCTCAAGGATGGCGCACTGTACGTCTGGATGGAGGCGTGGGTGAAGTGGGAGGCTGACGATGCAGTATAGTCTTTCAAACGGCGAATCCCACGTTTATCAGTGGGATCGTGACATCACCATCACCATCACGGAGCCGGAGAATGTGCCAGAGGTGCATTTTAAGTGGGGCGGCAAGGCGGTGCCATTTAAGGTTGAGAATCAGCAGGTGGCAATCCCGCCGGAGCTGATGCAGCTGCCACATGCCATCGTGTTTTGGGCGTATACGCCGGAGCATACGATGGACATGGCACGGATTCAGCTGGAGACGCGCCCGAAGCCCAGTGACTATGCGTACACCCCCACCGAAATACGGACATGGGAGCAGCTGGATGAACGCATTGAAGCCCTGGAAAAGGGTGGCGGAATCGCTGGTGTCTCCAGTGTCAACGGTCAGACCGGCGCTGTGGAGATCACGGCAAAGGGGCTGGGTGCGCTGACGGAGGATGATCTACAGGGTGCTACCGACAAGGCGCTGGCACAGGCAAAAGCATCCGGGGAGTTTGACGGAGCGCGGGGACCAAAGGGAGACACCGGTGCACAGGGACCTCAGGGCGAGACGGGACCTCAGGGTCCAGTTGGTCCACAGGGTCCCGCCGGAACTGGGTTGGATGTCACGGGTGCCGCTGTGGGACAGATCGTCAAAATTGCTGCGGTGGATGATAACGGGGTACCGACAGCGTGGAGGCCGGTGGATATGCCTAGCGGCGGGGGCGGCGAGACGTGGGAACAAATTGGCACTATATCGCTTAGTGAGGCGGTCGTTGACCAGCTGAATTTTGACTACCTCAAAAAAATAAGAATTCTTGTGGTCGCATCAGATAGCGCAGCTACAGAAAGATTTACTGCTAAAACTGATGTTGTGTACAGGACAATAGAGTTAAGTACGTTGCAAGACGGGACGACTAAATGGAAAGCATTTGGTAGCGGGTATAAATTTGGCACAGTAAACCACTCGAACGGTGCGGTAACGTTGATTTTTGTTGATTGTGATCCAGCTATGACATGCTTGGTTGGACCAACGGTAGCTTTGGTGCAAGGGACACCAATGGTCGGCGCCGGAAAACCTCCTTCAACTGGGTATTCTGGCGGTTATGTTAACGGTATCCGCATAAATACAGTCGTTGCAGAAGAAACCGAAAACACTGCGGCTGGAACAATCACAATTTGGGGGGTAAAGGCGTGAAGATAAACGACAATGGCGTCATCCGAGACATGACCGCCGAGGAAATTGCGGCAATGCAGGAATCACAGCTCAACGCGGAGCGCAGCATGGAGCCGTTAACGGACAGTGAAAAAATCGCATTGATACTGGGGACAATCCCAGAGGAGCCGGTGCCGACGATGGAGCCAAAGGTAGGGTATAAATGGAAACCGGTGTACGCCTCGTCCGCCGGATTTACGTGGGAGCTGGTGGAAGACCCTGACGCGCTGGGCACTCTGAAGAATCCACTGCGCTGGACAGAGGGGCGTGAGGTCAAGACAGGGTACCACTATACCGACGGCACGCACCTCTATGTCGCGCTGGAGGACGGCGTGCCGACCGGGCTTGAGGACAAAACATATTTTGCGGAGGTGTAATTATTGGAGCTTGTGATTGCAATCGTGCCGCCACTCATTACAGGGGTGCTGGCGCTGGTAGGTGTGGTTATTACCAGCCACAGCACGGCAAAAAAGATGCAGGCAAATTTGGAGAAACATCAGGCGGTTACCGAAACGAAACTGGAGGAGCTGACCCGGGAGGTCAGAGAACACAATGGATTTGCACGGCGGGTGCCCGTCGTTGAGGAGCAGATCAAGGTAATCAACCATCGGATTAAGGATTTGGAGGATGATAAACATGCCCATTAAGACAAAGATGTGGTGGAAAGCCGCCGGTATCCGTGCTGTGAAAACGGTGGCGCAGACGGCAGTTGCAATGATTCCCGCTGCCGTGACCATCGGCGCAGTGGACTGGGTAACCGTGGTAGGCACTGCGGCACTGGCAGGCGTTGTGAGCCTGCTGACCAGTATTGCAGGGCTGCCGGAGGTCAACGTTGAGGAGGACAACGACAATGGCTAAAATTATCGGTATCGACGTTTCGGAGCATAACGGCGCTCTGGACTGGGCGAAAATCAAGGCGGCGGGCATTGGGTTTGCCATTATCCGCACCGGCTACGGCGTCAGCCACACCGACAACTATTTTATCCATAATATTGAGGGTGCGATTGCTCAGGGAATCCCTGTGGGTGTGTATCACTTTAGCTATGCCCTCAATGCTGCCGGGGCAAAAGCGGAGGCGGCATTTGTGCTCAAGCTGCTGGAACCGTACAAGGATAAGCTGGCCTTGCCGGTGTTCTACGATTTTGAGTATGACACCGTCTCCTACGCCAAAAAGCAGGGCGTCACTCTGGGCAAAGAGGCATTTAACGCCCATACTGTGGCATTCTGTGAGACGATCAAGGCGGCTGGGTACCGGGCTGGTACATACTACAACCTGGACTATCTCCGAAAATATGTGGACATTAACCGGGTGGGTGGATACGTCCAGTGGTATGCGCAGTATGCCAGCACAGCGTCTGCGGCTGGCTGGGCAATCTGGCAGTACAGCAGCTCCTACACCATCCCCGGATGCTCTGGGCGGTTTGACGTCAATGTGCTGGGCGACGCAAGTCTGTTGGCTGGTACTACCGGTAAGTACACCATCGGCTGGCACAAGGACAGCAAGGGCTGGTGGTACGCCAACAGCACCACTACCTACTACAAAGAGCAGTGGGCAAAGATCAAGGATACGTGGTATTACTTCGACAAGGAGGGCTATATGCTGGAAAATGCGTGGAAAGTTGAAGCAGGCGGCGATACCTACTATCTGGGTGCGGACGGTGATATGCAGACCAATATGGTTGTAGGGCTTGGCAGTGATGGCAGGCTCCAGCCGATTGAGCGGTATTATCACCTGATCTCCGAGCTGCCGGACTATTACCGTACTGAGGTTGACAAGCTGGTGGCAGCTGGCAAGCTCAAGGGCAAAGCCGGAGAAGGGGAAGAGCTGGTGCTGGATATGCCGGAGAGCACCGTAAGGGTTATGATTATCACGAATCGGTAATTGGAGGTGACGGGGATGCAGATCAGAGACTACACCATTCCGGAGCTGGAGCATTTCCGCGCAACCTGCAATTTTACCGGACCAGAGCGCAGGTTTTTTGACCTGCGTGCCGCCGGGGAAACGTTGGAATCCTGCGGGGAGATCATGGACTACTCGCCGGGTGGAATCCGGCATTTGTCTGGCAAAGTCCGGAGAAAAATGAATCGGGTATGAGAAAATCCCCCACCTTTCGGTGGGGGATTTTCTTGCTCTTAAATTTAGAATTCATCTGTGTATATGCCAAGCCATAAATGATACTTTTTTGATAAAAATTTGATAAAAAAGGGAGACTTTCGCAGCGTGGCGAATAATCACCGGCTGCGGTATGCTTAATCCAGGAGGTGAGGCAAATGGCATATGGGTATGGAGCTTACAATGCCCCGTATCAGGGCTATGGCAACTACTACAATCAGCAACCCCAGCAGCAGGCGCCAAGATATGAGGTAATACATGTCAATGGACAAAATGGAGCGCAGGCGCTCCAGATGGCGCCAAACAGCAATGCTATTGTGATGGATGATACTGCACCAATGATCTGGCTTTGCCAGACAGACGGCGCAGGCTATAAGACCGTACAGGCATTTGACATATCGCCCCACAAGGAGGCTCCAGCGGTTGACGTACGGAGCCTGGAAGAGCGTATAGCAAGATTGGAGGCAACTATAAATGACAAACCCACTGAGCCAATTTCTGCGGCAAAGTCAGCCGCAAAAAACAACAGCAAATAACCCGCTTGCTATGATTTCTGAGTTTCGCAAATTCGCCGCCGGTATGACCCCGGAGGGGGCAAAACGGCAGGTAGAGCAGATGCTCTCCAGCGGGCAAATGACGCAGGAGCAGTTTCAGCAACTCAAGCGGCAGGCGGCGGAATTTTCCGAATTTTTGAAATAACCCCGGAGCGCTACGGTGTTATATAAAATCTAACGACAAGGAGTGATTTTGTGGAAAACTATAGTCTTTCCGACCTGGCAGCGGTAACCAAGGATGCTGACGGCATGGCCGGTAACGGTGCATGGTGGATTATCATCCTGTTTCTGTTTGTCATTATGGGCGGCTGGAACGGATTTAACCGCCAGAACAGCGGGGAGCTTGATCGTTATGCAACTGCGGCCTCTCAGCAGGAGATTCTGTTTGGGCAGCAGTTCGGACAGATCAACGACCGGCTGTCCAACCTGGGCAACGGAATTTGCAACCTGGGCTATGAGATGCAGAGCAACATCGGTCAGCTTGGCAAAGAAGTTGCGCTTGCGCAGGCGGGCACAAACACAACGATTATGCAGACCGGGAACAACATCCAGTCTCAGATTGCCCAGTGTTGCTGCGACAACAGACTTGCGACCGCTAACCTGTCCGCACAGATTGACCGGCAGACCTGCGACATCACTACGGCGATCCACGCCGAGGGTGAGCAGACCCGGGCACTGATGCAGGCCAACGAAATCCAGCAGCTGCGGGATAAGGTCTCTGCTCTGGAGGCTGACAACCGCATGTACGGTGTTGTCCGTTATCCGAACGGTTACACTTACACGGCTGGGCCATCTCCCTTCTGCGGCTGCAATAGCGGCTGCGGGTGCGCATAACCAACAACCAACCGCTCTAACAGCGATAAGCCCGGGGCGGAATTGCCCCGGGCATTTCTGAAAGGAGAACAATATGAGCTGCAACAGAAATCTTAAAAATCCCCACTATAAGAGCGCCCAGAACGCTTATAACGACGCATCACAGGCGTTTGTTGCCACCGGCACCCCCGTATCCGTGCTGGGCGTGCTCAACACTGACACCGGATGCTCAGTAGACACGGTTGCAGGAGGCTTCCAGGTCAACTCTTCCGGCCTTTATCGCGTATCCTATGACGTGACCTTCACACCGTCAGCTGCTGGCGTGGCGGTGCTCCAGGGACTCAAGGACACGGCAACGCTTCCTTGCCTCAATGCGCAGGAAACGGTAGCCGCTGGCTCTGTGTACACGCTCCACGCAGAGACTACAATCTATGTCCCAGTGTGCTGCAATGGCACCCCCACCATCAGCGCTACGCTTGGAGGCGTGGCGGGTACAATCTCCCACGTCTGCGCCAGTGTCGTAAAACTGGCATAAGGGGGGAATACAATGAAAAGCAAATTGAAGGAGTACAGAGAAAAGCTAGAACATGAACTAGCCGAGTATCTAGCCCTACCTATCGGCACTCGCTCTATGGCGGCTGTTGACGCTATGATTGAGTGCTGGGAGCACGTCAACGACATGGAGCATTGTGTGTGTCATGCTGGGAAACTTAGTGACCACGCCCTGGAGAAGTGGAACGCCCATATGAAAAACGATGATGGTAGCACTGGGGGACATTGGACAGTAGCCCAGACCACCGACGCGGCGAAAACTGCTGGGGTAGTGATGGAGCACATCACACCGGAGGAATGGAACACCGCCATGAATATGATGTACTCGGACTATTGCAGCGTGGCAACAAAGCACGGATGCAACAAGGTAGAGTTTTACGCCGATCTCGCAAAAGCGTTTCTGTTTGACAAGGACGGACCTGGACCGGAAGCCAAATTGGCGGCGTATTACCACGGGATCGCGGCGGAATGATGTAACCAATGTTGTGACCAATAGGGTATATTTTTGCCTAATTTGGGGTGATCCTGCGTGATTCCTAGCGGATTCGCAAAGCGCAGACTTTCAAATAAATATAGCAAAAAAGTACCGCATTTACACAAAATCAAGTGCAAATGCGGTACTTTTGGCGCGGAAGGAGGGATTTGAACCCTCGCGCCGGTTTCCCGGCCTACTCCCTTAGCAGGGGAGTCAAAACCGTTGAAAACACTACAAAAATTCGCCTTGTGTAACCAATATGTAGCCAATAGCGTCACTCTGCGCTTGTCACGATCTGATTGATCGCGGCATGGGAAGCGGCATTATCGGGGTGAATATAGCGCTGCGTCGTTGTAAATTTACTATGCCTCATAACCTCCTGAATAACAGAAGGGGCGATGTTTCCAAGCGCCAGTGCTGTAGCAGTGGTATGGCGGCAGGAGTACGGCGGGAGATCCCTGCATCCAGCGCTTTGGACAGCTCTATGGTATTCTGGGTAAAATTTGTCGCGGTCCATGCATAAAACGTAATCTTTTCGGCTCTTGGAGCAGTCACAGAGTTTGCGGAGCACGGGGCTGATTGACTGCGGAAATACCAGGGGCGTTTCTTTCCGCTTTTTGGTCTTCAGACCAGCACCCCGAATTTCGCATTTGTCAAAATCTATCATGTCTTTTTTGAGGATAAATAGCTCACCGGGCATCATGCCGGTGTAGATCATCAGCAGGATGTAGCCCACAAACGTATCACCGGCGGTGTATGCCGCCCAGAATAATTTAATCTCGTCCTCGGTGTACGGGGTCATCTCTTTTTCATCCAGCGGTGGAAGCTCGATATATTCCGCCAGATTTGCCCGGAGATGGCCCTCTGCAACGGCCATTTTCAGGAGGTGTGACGCTACGGTTTTCATATCCCGTGCGGGGTAGTATGTGGAGGTCTCAGTGTCCACCTGCCCCTGCAAATCACCTATGGAGATATTAGACACAGGCTTATCATATAGGCCAGCCCAGCGCTTCCACGCTATATCATAGGCTATTTGCTTTGATTTGCTCAATTTTGTAAATCCTGCGTTGTGCCATGTCTTATGGTATGCTCGGAGTGTAGGCGCTTTGACAACGGAATCCGGTGGGCATGACGCATAAGCCAATGCGGCTTTTTTTGTCTGGAATCCACCCTTTGTTTTACGTGGGTGATGCAGTTTCCCATTTTCATCAATGTATGCCGGGAGGCTCCACTTTGCTGTCCACGTTTTCCCACGCTTAAAAGCGGTTCCTTGACCGTTGCCACGACTTTTTACTCCGTGCGCAACAACTAATTTAGCCCCGCACTTTGGGCAGTAATTGGCCCCGCCTGGGGCCTCTGCACGGCATTTCCGGCATTGCATATGATTTCCCCCCTTGTAATTCCGGGAGATATCCGCTATAATAAATGCGCAGATTCCTCCAATCGATCCCGTTTCCGCTGGTGTCGTTTGGCATCTCCCTTATTCTGCAATGCCCCCGGTGCTCGGACACCGGGGGCATTTTTTATTTGATCTTGATAATAACGCGGATGGGGCTCTCGTCTTTGATGACGGTCAACCTGCCATCATCGTCCTCCTCCACCATTTTGTAGGGCCCACCGTACACCTCAGCGGTTATTTTTCTGTTTCTGCTTGCCAGGAGGTTCCGGGCCCTGGTGGTGCTACCTCTCTTAATATAGGCCACCTTTTCTCCATTGATGTGAACAGCAATGGCGTTTGGGTCGGCCTCGTTGTCTGGCTCCGGAACAAGCTCCACGGTCTCTACCGGGTACTCGTACTTATAGATTCTGTCGTACTGCTCATACTCCTCTTTTATTTCCGCGTTTGTCATCTCATAGTCCAAGTTTTCAGCGGCGATTTTTTCTAGACCGTCCATGTGGTAGGCCATCCCGGTGGCCTTAAATGTTACGCCATCATCCTTTTTCGGCTCCTCCTTTGGCTTTTCCGGGGCCACTGGAGCATCCCAAGAGTGGGGCTGCTTCCTCCACTCGGCCTCTGCCTCCGCGATCTTCTGCCGGGTCTCATCCTGCCGATTTTGATCTTCCGCTTTTTTCTGTGCCCGCTTTGTGCCGGATTTTTGCCACATCAGGGCCCCAATCAGGATAGCGGAAAAGACGAACAACAGGAGCAGCGTACCAACTAATTGCTCCATTTTTAACTCCTCCTATCTTAATATCCCGCACCCAGGGTGCGACAAATCCCAAACAACATAGACCGCAAGGGCCACAAAAAACGCAATTAGCAGCATCGTCATAACAGAGGCCCAAAGGATCATGATTTTGATGGTCTTAGACTTCCGCTTGATCTCGGCTTGTAGCTCATCTATGGTGGACTGCATCCGGGCTATCTGCTCTGTCCTGTCTATGATCCCCTGCTGCCGATCCTTGTCTGTCTCCTCACGGACAGCTAGCAAGGCCCGGAGCGCCGCTAAATCAGACGGCGGGACTGTTTCCGCGTTGTATGCATTACCGATTACGGCCCGAGCCACAGCCTGGAGCGTGGTGACCCGGAAAGCCTCCGGACGGTCTGGATCATCGGAAAAAATCCGCCGGACAGAGGACATAGACACAGGCTCCCCGGCCATCTCGCAAGCGTCTACTATGGCCTGGTAGGTCAGCCCCTTCTCCATCCGCATTTGCTGGAGCTGCCGTATCAGCTCAGACTGATTCTGGCTCATTCCCATCGACCTTTCCAGATTTGGCGCAATTTGAGCGTCAAAGAGCACTAAATGAGCACATAAATGGTATTGATTGGAATAAATGGATTGGTATAATCTAAGCATAGGCACCGCAAGGAGGTGGGGACGATGATGCAGTGCCATGAAGACCTCCCGCCGCTAGAAACGGAAGAGTTTAGACGGAGCCCACATACCATTTTACAACGGCTCAATCACAATATGATTTTACTAAAAATCACGGGAGAACGCAAGAGGAAAAACGGAAAAATTGATAAAAAATGAAAGCACAGAATAATAGAGCTTGTCTAGGCTTGACTTAGGTGATTTTTTAACCGAGCTTAGACAAGCATCTATCCAAGCTAGATCAACCGTCCCCCAAATTGGAGTATTTGAGCATTTTGCCGATGTTGGCAAAATGATGCGAACCATATAAGGAGGAACACACATGAAGAAACCAACAACACGGGACGAAATGTATCAGCTCCTGCTGACCTATATGCAGGAGCTACTAAAAATCGCAATCGACCAGCACACGGAGGAAGAAATTAACTATGACGATGAAAAGGCATCGTGGTATAGGGCTATGGAGCGGATATCCCCCTATCTCGGGCGCAATGGATACCGCGCAGAGCTGGAGGGGATCAAGCGAATGTATATTTGCGAACGCGAAGGCGCTGCTACAGAGTTAGCAAACCGGATGTTTGAGAAAATCCAGCAGGACGAAAATGTTACCCACCAAATGCAAGACTGTTACGCGATGCTGGATATGCTCCGTGATGTCGAAAGAGCCACGCCAAAAACCGACGGGATTTTCCCGTTTGGGCTTTGCTCGGCAAAGCGAGACGAATAGGAGATACATATGGAACAGGAGTACAGAGATGAAATCATTAGAATGGTCCAGAAGGTTAGCAATCTAACATTTTTAAGCCAGATATACACGCTGGTAAAACGGCATATAGAGAGGGCCGGGGATTAACCCCGACCCTCTTTTTTTAAGTTTTCCTGGAATTGCTCAATTGTGTTTCGGATCACGGCCTGACTGTTTCCATCCAACTCGCTGTACGTTTTCATAATCGCCCGGATTATGTCGTATAGCGGGTTTTCTGCATCATGCAAGAGCTGGTCAACATAAGCGGCGGTTTCGTCCTCTGGGAGCGGGTATTTATTACCCTCTCCGGTCAGCAGCCACGTTTCCGATACACCAAACGCTTTTGCGATATCTTTAACTAACTTTTCTGCTGGAGCTGTTTTCCCACTCTCGATCAGATAGATGTAGTTTTTCGTCACCTTAACATCTTTGTGATCTGCAAGTTGGGCTTGTGTCATTCCCTTTTCTTGCCTTACAGTCTTGATTCGCCGCCCAACTGTTTCGTTTTCTGGCATTTTTGCACCTCCCCTCTGCTCTTATATAATATCAGAACCGGATGAAAAAATCAATACAAAAATCTAAAAAAATTAGATTCTTACTATTGACAAATCTAAAATTATTAGGTATAATAACCTCAGAAATTGAGATTACAAACAAAGCAAAATCACATGGAGGTAAGCACATGGACGATTTAACATTAGAGGGCCTGTTAAAGGGCCACCGGATGATAACCGATGATACCCGAATCATCATCCAGGACCTGAGACACCACGTTGTGGCGGATGGAAATTGGTTTGATGACAATGTCTTGAATCTGGCTGACAAGCCTATCTCGTGTCTTAGCTATTATGCAATAACAGACCGGCTGCATATCCTCCTGAAATAAGGCCCTGAGCGGTGAGCCTGAATCGCCGCATCCCATAAATCCCACCGAAAAGGAGGCTATAACATGAGCGAAGAAACCAAGAAAACCATCAAGGAGACCGTGGAAATGCTGAAACAGCTTGACCAGAAAAGCCTTGCACTGGTAAATGCCGGGGCTAAGATGCTTAAAATGCGAGCCGATATGGATAAGGAGGCGGAAGACCATGAATGACATGGAGCTTTTAGAGGAGATCCGGCAGATGGACACCGCCGTTATTACCCCGGCCCAGGCGGCGAAAGTGGCCCACTGCACCCCGGACTATATCCGGGTGGCGGCGCACCAGCGGCCTGATCTGCTCCCCTTCCCCGTTATGGTGAGCGGGAACCGCACGAAGATCCCGCGCATTCCGTTTCTGCGGGCCTTTGGGGTGGAGGAATGACGGCCCCATGTAAGGATTGCCCAGACCGACACTCCGTATGTCATGACAGCTGTGAGCGCTACCAAGCGTTCCACCGTGAGCGGGTAGAAATCAGCCGGAAACGGCAGATGGATATTGTCCGCTACCGGGACGAGAGAAAATGGCACCCTAGGACAATCCGAGGGGAACAATAGAAATGGAGGAATCTGCATGAAAAAGTACGAACTTACCGATGAAACTAAGGTGGAGTTTGGCGTCACGCTGCACCGCATCCGCGCACTCGTTGATATCGAGCGCTGGGAGATAAAAGCCGGTGACCTAGGTGGCTGGATTGAAAGTGAAGCCAACCTGAGTCAGGAGCATGATGCGTGGGTGTTCGACAAGGCCCGGGTGTCCGGCGAGGCGCAGGTGTTCGGCGAGGCCCGGGTGTCCGGCGAGGCCCGGGTGTTCGACAAGGCCCGGGTGTCCGGCGAGGCGTGGGTGTTCGACAAGGCCCGGGTGTCCGGCGAGGCGCTGGTGTCAAAGACAGTGCATGTATTGACTGTTGGGCCGATCGGCAGCCGTGATGATACAACTACATTCTTCCGCACGAAGCTTTTGACTGGTTTTGCCATCTCCGTTTGCTGCGGCTGCTTCCGCGGCACGGTGGATGAGTTCCGCGCGAAGGTCAAGCAGACCCACGGTGACAACAAACACGGTAAGGCATATCAGCTTGCCGCAGACCTTGCAGAGGCTCAGATTGAGCTTGGGGAGGAAGGATAACATGGGATTTACAGACGATCCAATTAAAGATTTTGAGCGGTATGATCGTCGCCAAACCGAGCAGCTGCGAAAGCTGCCTGTTTGCCACTGCTGCAAGGAACCAATTACATCGGATTATGCATACCACTGGGACGATGCATGGTACTGCAAGGCGTGCAAAGACGATCTTGCAGAAAACATACTGGAAGAACTCTATTTGCCGTTGCCGGAGGTAGCAGAATGATTATCAAGGTCAAGACCAGCGATATGGACCGCGCCACTTGGCTTGCCGAACGCAGAAAGTCTATTGGTGGGTCTGAGATTGGCTCCATCTTGGGACTGAATAAATATGCTTCTGCCTATTCTGTTTGGGGCAATAAGACCGGGCGGATTCCAGACAGTGAACCAAACGAGGCTATGCGTCAGGGGACGGACTTGGAGGACTATGTAGCCCAGCGCTTTTCTGAACTGAGCGGCTGGAAGGTAGCCCACGAAAACTACATCATTCGCAACACCGATTACCCTCACCTCCACGCGAACATTGACCGTCGGATTATCGGTCACAAGGCAGGGCTGGAATGCAAAACCGCTTCTGCCTATAGCGCTGGGCGGTTTGCCGGTGAAAATTTCCCCGAAAGCTACTACGCTCAGTGTGTTGCCTATATGGCAATCACCGGGTATCCATACTGGTACTTGGCCGTGGTGGTACTCGGAAAAGAATTCAAGGTATTTCAGCTTACCACCGTGTCGGATGCCGCTACACCTGAATGGTGCGAGGGCTCTACATACGTCAGCCCAGCGGAATTCGTCGCAATCCGGGACGCTGCGGCTGAGTTCTGGCATTACATCGAGACGGATACTGAGCCTCCCGCAGATAGCGGAGCGGGAACGGCAGAAGCCTTGCTGGCAGTACACCCCCATTCCGATGGTACCACCATTGACCTATTCGGATGTGACCGCCTCGTTGAGGATTACCTGTCTGCAAAAGAGCGCTCCAAAGCAGCTGCGCAGGAAGCCGATGCAATCGCCAATCAGCTCAAGCGGCGGCTTGGAGATGCAGAGCGCGGTACCTGTTCCGACTTTGCTGTAAGCTGGAAAAGCCAGAGCCGCCGGAGTCTGGATACCAAACAGCTTCAGGCGGCACACCCTGAATTAAATCTGAGTGACTACTACCATACCACTGCATACAGAAAATTTGAGGTAAAGGAGATTTGAACATGAACGAAGGTATTATTTCTAAGGCCCAGGAGCAAAAGGCCGTTGCCACAAGTAAACAGCCCAAGGGCATCCGCTCCTTGATAAAGAGCATGGAGGGAGAAATCGCTAAAGCGCTCCCCTCTGTCATTACGCCGGAACGTTTCACCCGGATTACGCTTTCCGCTCTTAGCACCAACCCAAAACTGTCAGAATGCAGCGCGAACAGCTTCCTCGGTGCTATGATGACTGCCGCCCAGCTTGGCGTTGAGCCTAACACACCTCTTGGACAAGCTTACCTCATTCCCTATCTCAACCATGGACGACTGGAATGCCAGTTCCAGTTGGGCTACAAGGGCTTGATTGATTTGGCCTATCGTTCTGGCGAAGTCAAGATGATTCAGGCCCACACCGTCTACGAAAACGACGATTTTACCTATGAGTTGGGCCTGGAACCTAAACTGCATCACATTCCTGCAAAATCTGATCGCGGTGCCCCTATCTTTTTCTATGCCGTATTCCATACCAAAGACGGCGGATACGGATTCGAAGTTATGTCCATTGAGGATGTACAAACTCACGCGCAGAAATATTCCAAGTCCTACGGAAACGGGCCTTGGCAGACCAATTTTGAGGAAATGGCAAAAAAGACTGTCCTTAAACGTGTGCTCAAATACGCCCCGCTGAAATCCGATTTTGCCAGAGCCATCAGCACCGACGAAACCATCAAGGACACCATTTCGGACGATATGTTCGCCGAGCCTGACGTAACAATCGTGGATTCCGAGACGGGCGAGGTTGTAGCAGCTTCTGAGGGCGGTGAAACCTGATGCTGAACCATATTGTTCTCATGGGCCGCTTGACCCGTGATCCGGAGCTTCGGCACACCGGCAGCGGGATTGCAGTTGCATCCTTCACGCTGGCTGTTGACCGCGATTTCAAGAGCCAGAACGGTGAGAAGGAATGCGATTTTATTGACGTGGTTGCCTGGAGAAGTACCGGAGAGTTTGTCTCCAAATACTTCACCAAGGGCAGCATGGCGGTAGTATCCGGCAGACTCCAGATTAGGGTCTGGACGGACAAGGAGGGCAACAAGCGCCGCAGCGCTGAGGTAGTGGCAGACAATGTCTACTTCGGTAGTTCCAAGCGCGACACCGCTTCCGACAGCTATGATGCTCCTAACGGCGAGGCTGCTGATTTTACCCCGCTGGAGGAAGACGACAGCGATCTCCCGTTTTAAGCCATGACCTATAACAAGTATCACGCCCGTAAAATTCGGGCAGACGGGCAGACGTTTGACAGCCGAAAAGAATTTAAGCGATACAGAGAGCTGCAAATCTTGGAAGCTGCTGGACGCATTACAGACCTGCGGAGACAGGTTGTATTTGAGCTAATCCCAGCGCAGAGAGAACCGGATATCACGGGACCAAGAGGCGGCAAACGCCCGGGCAAGGTGATTGAGCGTCCTTGCAGGTACATAGCTGATTTTGTATATCGGCAGGACGGTAAGACTGTGGTTGAGGATTGCAAGGGCGTACGGACTCCAGAGTATACCATCAAACGGAAACTGATGCTCTGGAGATATCAAATCAGAATTTTGGAGACATAGGGGGGATCACATGGAGACTGTCAAAGTGTTCCGCTCCTACAGGGATGCGGCAAGGAGACTTGAAAAAGCTGTATCTGAATCGGTAGCGTACCAATATCTTATGTCGATATTGGATTATGGGCTTGATGGGATTGAGCCAGACCCGGACACGATACCTGGTGCCATGTTTGTTAACGTTAAGCCGACCATGGATTTGAGCATAAAAAAATCTGAAAGCGGCGCTAAAGGTGGAAGCAAGTCAAAAGCAAACGGAAGCAAGCTGGAAGCAAGTCAAAAGCAAACGGAAGCAAACGGAAGCAAACAGGAAGCGGAAGAAGGAAGTAGGATAAAGGAAGTAGGAAGTAGGATAAAGGAAGTAGGAGATACCCCCCAAAAGTCCCCCCCTGGGAAACGGTTTGACCGCTTTTGGGCAATTTATCCCAACAAAACTGGGAAGCAAGCCGCTTTGAAGGCATGGAGTAAGCTCAAACCTAGTGAGGAGCTGACGAAAGTGATTCTGGATGCGGTGGAGTACCAGAAAACTTGGGACCGTTGGACGAAAGACGGAGGGCAGTATATACCGAATCCTGCCACATGGCTTAACCAAGGACGCTGGGAGGATGAACCGCCCGATTCCGCTGCACATACTGCACCTACAGACGGTGAAAATTTCATCATGGGTATTAACCCGGACGAATTGGAGGGGATATTTTGACAAACTCAGAAGCAGTGAAATTTGTCGGGCTATACCGCCAATTTTACCCGGTGCGAGACGCAGAAGTGCGGAATAAGGCGGCTGCCTTCGCCCTGGCGTTTGAGGCTCAGAGCTACGAGGACGCAAAAGCAGCGCTTCAGGCGTTTGTACAGACGGACACGAAAGGCTATGCGCCGACCGTCGGTCAGCTCATGGAGCGAATGCCACAGCGGAAATCGGAACCTATGTGGGGAAACGTGACGCGGGAAGACGTGCAACGCAGCCGAGAGCAGATGCTGGAGTTTTTGAGAGGGTGCGGGAATGCAAAATATGGGTAATGCAGAGGTCACTCAGAGAGGCAAGCGGTGGTATGTTACCCGCAATGGAGATTTTGTTGGGCGATACTCCACTGAGGACGAAGCGATAAAGGCGGCGAAGATTGCCTCAAATTCGGGCGTGTGGCCACCGAGCTCTGGATGCGAGAGAGTCCGATGGCACAGCGGGAAATGGGAATTTCGGGCATATGGGGTGTGTTGCCGAGACGTTGACCTTACGGCGGTGATAAAATACCGCGATAAACACACAAACGTTGCCAAGCGGAAGAGCGAAAAGCTGAAAATTGGAAATGGCAGTAGCGGGTGCGCAAAATGTGTCTGGAGGCTTGCGTTAAGCGGCGGTGAAAAGGGTCAAAACCGTTACCACTGTGGTTATTCGCTCTGCCTTGGGCACCACTCGCGGATATATCTCCACTACCAACGCACTGGGAAGCAGAGTTTGAAAGGGTTTACTACTGGCACTGGATGCACGGAATTTATGCCCGGGAACCCACGAGACAAGCTATCTTTGATGCAGGACGATCCGGCAAACGTCACAGAAAGGGCGTGGGCGTTGCTGGAGAAGGAAGGTGTTATTACTCGGGGAGAAAAAACTCCAACAGACAGAAAACCGTATGCCTTGACTGCGGATTTGGACATGGAAAAAGCCAAAGAGCTAAAAAACCGCCACACATGGAGGGAAATTGCTACAGTTGCCGGATTAAGCATCAACGGCGCAAAGGGCAGCTGGGAACGGCAGAGAATTAACCGGCACGCCGCAAAACGGTTGCTGGACGCATATGGGATTGACATCACAAAATAAGCTGGCGAGCTAAAACGCAGAAAGGAAAACATAAGAAAAGCCGCCCGGGAGCGGCAACTCCCAGCGCGGCAAAGCAAAATAGAACTGTCCATATTATAGGACACTGAGAAAGGAAAATCAAGCCATGAAAAAACTACATATTAAGCTGACCTACACTGAGCCTCTGCTGGGCACCAGCCCTGCCAACGAGGACATCTACCGGGACTTTATTGGAAGCGGCGTAGAGAAGCAATGCGGTGAACTCAAAATTACCAAATGGAGGAATCAAAATGAAAACAATCACAATTAACGAGGTTGGCTGGGACTTGCATCTCCTGTATCGGGAGGCAATCCAGACCAAAGCACGCCGGGGCCTATTTGGCTATATGCTCCGGACGGGCCGGGCTGACAACCTGATTTTCGGCGGTGCTTTCCAGCTGCTCAAACAGCTGGAGCCGGTCTGGGGTAAGGAGGCTTACAACCTCCGCTCCGAGACTTCGGCGGCACGGGAAATAATCGCTGTTACTGAGGTAGCACTTGCGGGTGGATTTGATCGGTTCGCGATTTCCCGCCGGGAGATGCATCGGACGATTAGAGCACTGGACGATATAGAGATTTAGGAGCGGTGTCATGGCAAACTTGTTGGAAGGAGACGATAAAGATGGCTGATTACATTGACCGTCAGGCTGCGATTGCGGTAATTGACGAAGTAGAAGCAGAAGGAATCAGCCCGGAGGCTTACAAGGCACTGAGAATGCTGCCGTCTCCGTGGATAAGCGTGGAGGACGCTCTCCCGGTATCAGAAACTGAGGTACTTGCCGTATGCAACCGGAACGGTTATGTGTTTGTAGTGCCTGCAATTTACGAGGCAGGAGAAGTTCTGCGAGGCGAAAGCGGCTGGAGATGGAACGATATCGAAGAATATGGGGTTTACAATGAGAAACTTGACGATTGGTATGTGCCGACTGGGTGGTGGGAGAACCGGAAATTCACACCGGATGATGTGTATAACAATCCGATAGATTGCAAAGTCACTCACTGGATGCCCCTACCGGATGCGCCAGAGGTGGGGAAATGAAGTACGATGCAGCGCAAGACCTAGTGCTCTCAGTGCGAGTTCCCATTGCGGAGCGAAAAAGGATGGAGGTGCCGAATGAAACCATCTGTCTCACCCATCACAGCCGGATATGGCTGCACTACCAGCGCACCGGGCGTGAGAGCCTGGAGGGCATGACCTTTGATACCAACTGCACCGAGTGGATGCACGACAATCCCCGGGCTAAGCTGTCCATTTTGCAGGACAACCCCGGCACCGTCAAGGAAGAAGCTTGGGCGCTGCTGGCACAGGAGATGGGCAAGCCCGTTAAGCCCGAGAAGATCAGCAGGAAGCCCTATGCCTTGACAGCGGATTTGGATATGGACAAGGCTTACGCTCTGAAACGGGAGCACACGTGGATAGAGATTTCCAACGCTTCGGGCCTCAGTCTCAACGGGGCGAAAGGCAGTTGGCAGAGACATCGGATCAACAGACAGGCCGCCAAACGGCTGATGGATGCGTTTGGGGTGGATATTACGATGGGAGGTTAAAACGATGAGGTGTGATTGCTGCCCGCTTTCTGACCCGGAGGATGTTTGCCCGGAAGCAGAGGGAGAACATGGGCTGGAGCACAAAGACGGTGTGCTTGGCTGCACCCATCCTTGGAACTGGGTGAAAAAGTGGGACGATATGCACGCGGAAGCACTCGGTGAAATGGGGTTGGACATGGGGATTGAAATGGATTTATCGCCGGAAGAATTGAACCGGGCAATCGAAATCTGCGAACACATGGTTGGACTTGACTACAAGCGCCCCTACCACCGGCACGGGAAAGCATTTTATAAGGCATACCGGAACTACTACGCAGATGTTCCGGAAGGAAACAAAATCCTTGACAAACTGCCGAAAGAGCTGTTTACAGTACACCGGAATGCGCGTGGTACAACATACTATCTTACTCAGGTTGGCTTAGGTTGGCTGGGCAGGCAACTACGTATTACAATTAGTAGGAGATGACATCATCAATGGCTGATTACATTGACCGTCAGGCCGCAATCGCGGCACTGAGGGAATTTGCGGAGGAATGCAAGGGCAACGCTGAGGCCGCAACTGCGGCGGCTATGGCGATTTCGGTTATTTCGAGGCTACCGTCTCCGTGGGCAGATGTGGAGGTGCAGCCTACACCCGGCGGGAAAGACGTGCTGCTTGCCATCGGGAAAACGGATGTTTTTATGGGGTATCGTGTCGGAGGGCAGTATTACGATAGTGAGTGCTGCGGGACGTATGGGGTGACTCATTGGATGGATAAGCCGGATGCACCAGCTATGCGGAAGGCTGAGAAGGATATTCGGGAGGCGGTGAATAATGGTTACCTACCATTGCAGTAAAAAGGCGTTTTCTCGTTGTCCAGACAAGCGTTTCTGCGGATCGCCGGAAAAGGCGGAGTTTGCCGAAGGGAGCGAATGTGCTGAGTTTAACCGAGCGGTGGAAAATCAACCAATAACAAGAGGTGACCGGATCAGGTCAATGTCCAACCGGGAACTGGCTGAATTTCTCGTGAGTTTCCGGAATGCGGATCATATTCCGGATGGAGTGATAAACACAATGATATGGTTGAGCGAGGCGGGAAAGGAAGAAGCGAATGAAGCGTAAGACATTTGTAAAGCAGCTCATGGCGCTGGGGCTTGAGCGTAATAAAGCAAACAGCTTTTGTAAGCAAATGCTTGCAAGGCGTGACAGGCTCCGGGCACTGGGGTTCCACAGCGCCGTACACTGGGAAAATATCTTTGAATTTCTTGTGTCGGGCATGCAAAGCTCCAGGAATGGGAGGGCTGTATGAAACCATGGCAAAACAGTGAGGGCTACAGTGACCTTACAGCATACGGCGCTATCAAAGCCGAGAATGCCCGGGAAGCCGAGCTGGCACGGCTGACAAAGGAGATTACGGAGGTGGGCTGTGAAAACTAGGAACAAAACTTATGCGGATTATGGATTCCAGCAAAACGAAGAAAAGTACATAAGGTTTTTGGCAAGGCAGCCAGACTATGAACGGCGACTACTGCTATACGATGCAGCATACTCGGTAGAACCTTCCCTTGCGGACGATATTGTGTATTCTATCGTCGGTGGGGTTAGCTACGAGGAAATACAAAAAATCCGCTATATCCCAGTTTGTAGGACTGATTTTCACGGGCGGTGCCGTGCTGTGCTTGCTTCATTTCGGGATCGGTTGAGAGAGTACGGCGCACTGTAAATGTGCGCATGACGTGCATGATTTTTGCTGGTATAATAATATTGACGGTGCGGGTCCCATCAGATGATTCCTCCTGTGTTTGCCATCACCTGCCCCGTCAAAATACGCAGGTGCTCCGGTAGCTGGCTACTTTTTCGTGCAATTCCTCCTAAAATTGCCCTTGGACGATCTCCTTTCTGACCTATGTGCCAGGGCGGTTCAAATCCACCCACCTGCGCCAGATAGAGCGCGGCACACCTCTCAACGATGTGCAACAGGCCGCGACATATGCAAGGGCAGGTGCGGGACGGTAGCTGCATAATCCGTCAGGCTGGTTCAATTCCAGCCCCTTGCAACGCCTGCCGCTTGCCCACGGCGGCAAATAAATTGTGGGCTTGAATGTGCTCGGTTGGTAGAGAAATTAGAGCAGCCCGGAACCCACGCCGGGTAGGTAAAACCAACGTGGGGGGAAATGGCGCAGCTTGGTCGCTGCGCAAAGCGTAAGCCTGTGACGCATCAGGGCGCCGCCAGCTCCCGGCGGGGTACAAATAGGGAGCGCAAAAGGTGGTGAGAGCATGGATCAGACGAGCTTGTTTAACGACAACCCGGAATACGAGGCATTTGTGGACAAATTCAAACCAAAAAAGACCACGGACGACTGTTATACTCCACCACTGATCTATGAGGCGGTCAAAGCCTGGGCCTGTAAACAGTATGACATTGATCCTGATAATATCGCGAGGCCGTTTTACCCCGGTGGAGACTACGAACACTACGACTACCCAGACGGATGTACTGTTCTGGATAATCCACCATTTAGCATTCTGACCCGGATATGCAGATTTTATCTTGAGCGCGGCATTAGATTCTTCCTATTCGCCCCGTCTCTTACCGCCTTTGGCGGCAAAGATACTTGCATGGAGATGACACACATCGTCTGTGGTGCTGATATTACATATGCAAATGGTGCGGTTGTACGTACGGCGTTTGTTACCAACCTGGGCGGCGATGTGGTAGCCAGGACAGCGCCGGATTTACTCAGCATGATCGAGGCAGCTATGGTCAAAATCCGGCAAGAGACGCGTCGAGAGCTTCCGAAATACCAATACCCGGGTCATATCCTAACGGCGGCTATGCTCCAGAAGTATAGCAAGTATGGGATTGATTTTGAGGTCAGACGTAAGGATTGCACCAGAGTGTCAAAGTTGGATGCACAGGCTGAGCACGGGAAAGCCATATTCGGCTCCGGCCTACTGTTATCAGACGCAAAAGCCGCAGAACGTGCAGCCGCAGAACGTGCAGCCGCAGAACGT
>ULZT01046412.1_pt1 | contig 33429 bp, 27 predicted proteins | sample 1963371 | NCBI WGS metagenome assembly ULZT01 (sample SAMEA4835897, study PRJEB28245) | human gut metagenome | biome: gut microbiome; material: fecal sample | place: Denmark | collected 2008
CGATTTTCACTTATATTATGTCGTCAGTTTGCCAACCGAATGTTTGCTAAACAACAATTATCTTGTCTTATTCTTTATCTCTGTATCTATCTTCTCAACAAACTCATCAAGTGGAAGTGTTGTTGTATCCTGCTCACCATGAAGTCTATATGATACTGTCTTGTTTTCCTGTTCGTTAAAGCCAATAACAAGAAGATATGGAACCTTCTGGATCTGTCCCTCACGCATACGATATCCAAGCTTTTCTGCTCTGTCATCAAGTTCTACTCTTACATCCTTTGCAGAAAGTGCATCTACTATTTCGTGTGCATAATTCATGATTTCTTCATTGTCTGTCTTAACAGGCATTACTCTTACCTGTACTGGTGCAAGCCATGTTGGAAGGTTACCCTTTGTTTCTTCAAGTATATATGCCATGAATCTGTCAAGAGAACCAAGTATAGCTCTGTGAAGCACAACAGGTGTCTTCTTCTCACCATCCTTGTCTACATATGAAAGATTAAACTTGGCTGGAAGACAGAAGTCTAACTGGCATGTTGAAAGTGTAATCTCGTTACCTACAGCTGGCTTTACATTAACATCAAGCTTAGGTCCATAGAATGCTGCCTCACCTATTTCTTCTGTATATTCAATTCCAAGGCTGTTCATAACATCTCTTAATGCATTCTCTGCCTTGTTCCACATTTCATCATCATCATGGTACTTTGTCTTGTTTTCTGGATCACGAAGTGAAAGTACACAACGATAGTTAGTAATTCCAAAATCCTTGTATGTGCTGAATATAAGATCAACTACACTTGATATTTCATCCTTAATCTGCTCTGGTGTTACGAAAAGATGGGCATCATTCTGACAGAAATGTCTTCCTCTCTCGATACCCTTTAATGTACCACTTGATTCATATCTGAAATCATGTGCTATCTCACCAATTCTTATAGGAAGATCCTTATATGAATGAAGTCTGTTAGCATATATCATCATATGGTGAGGACAGTTCATTGGTCTTAGTACAAAGCTTTCATCATCAACCTGCATCGCTGGGAACATGTTTTCTTTATAGTGATCCCAGTGACCTGATGTCTTATAAAGATCTACTGTTCCAACACAAGGTGTAAGAACATGCTGGTAGCCAAGCTTTCTTTCTTTATTCTTTATATAATTCTCAAGCTCCTGCCATATAACATATCCCTTTGGAAGATACATAGGAAGTCCACGTCCGACTAAGTCATCAACCATGAAAAGCTGCATATCTTTGCCAATCTTTCTGTGATCTCTTTCCTTAGCTTCTTCAAGCTCCTGAATGTGTGCTTCAAGCTCCTCTGGTGTTGGGAAACATACACCATATATTCTTTGAAGAACCTTATTATTGCTATCACCCTTCCAGTATGCACCTGAATGTCTAAGCAGCTTAAAGTTACGGCATAACTTAACATTATCTACGTGAGGTCCACGACATAGGTCTGTAAAGTCACCCTGCTCATAACATGAGATTGTTCCATCTTCAAGATTAGAGATAAGGTCTAACTTATACTCATCATCCTTGAACATCTCCATAGCCTCTTCTTTAGAGATTTCCTTACGGATAATCTTCTTGCCAGACTTTGCAACCTTCTTCATTTCCTTTTCAATCTTAGGAATATCCTCATCTCTTATAACATCATCACCAAGATCTACATCATAGTAAAAGCCTTCTGCAACTACTGGTCCAACCCAGAACTTAGCCTGTGGATAAAGATGCTTTATTGCCTGTGCCATAAGATGTGCACATGAATGATTTAATGTTTTTAACTGTTCATCTTCTTTAAAATTAACCATTGTTTTTCTCCTTCTAATAAATCATTTCTTCAATTCTTTCCCTATTCTGCCAGCATTCCTATAGCAGCATACTTATACAGTTGTTTTAATATTAAATATATTGTTATAAAAACTTCATCTGGCTGTTAATACAACGAAAGCACCCATAGGTAGGTACACTTTCGCCTGCCTAAGGGTGCTTTCACACGGTTCCACCTTATTATTTCACTTTCATGGTCTGTAACGTACACCATACGGTAACGCTTCGAAGCATACAGCAGCTTAAAGCCTCCTTCAGCCTCTTTTACGCACAGCTCAGGAATGGTTTTCATGTAATAGTCACATAAACTGCTTCCACCATATGCAGCTCTCTCTGTATGCTCAACATACACTACTCTTTCCGTCATAGCTTTTATTTATTTGCTTTACTGGTTGTTATTGTACCACGTGATTGTTCAATTAACAACACATTTTTTAAAAAGAACCTTTATTCTTTACTCTTAAAATGTATTTCTGGAACTGCTACTCCTTCATATGTGACATGTGTTTTCTTTTTATCCACGCCTTCTGTGTCCTGTTCTGTTTCTTTTGACACTGCCATATCAGGGCTTTCATCATCCTGACCATTTATATGAATCTCTGGAATCGCCAGATTATCATATGAAAGATTGTAACCTTTTTTAGGAGTGTTATCTTTATTCCTGATTTTTTTAATAAAATTAAACATATCGTTCCCCCTGTTTTAAAACAGCTATGACTATCAGCCAATACCCACAGTTTAACTGTTTTAACTTTTACTTTTACAGTAAATTAATAAACAACGTAATAACCAGACTGTTAAGGAAATCTGCGAAAAGACTTCCTATTAATGGGATAATAAGATACGCCTTAACTGATGGAACATATTTATCACATAAAGCCTGCATATTGGCCATGGCATTTGGTGTTGCACCCATACCGAAGCCACATGTACCAGCAACAAGCACCGCAGCATCATAATCTCTTCCCATAACATTAAATACTACAAAATATGTATAAAGTATTATTAACACTACCTGTGCCACAAGAAGTATGACAAGTGGAAGTGCAAGTGATGCAAGCTGCCACAGCTTAAGTGTGATCATAGCCATTCCAAGAAAAAGCGAAAGCGCTATACCACCGAGGTCGTTTATCTCACCCATATGTATAACAAACTTATCGTTTCCTGCATATTCTGCAATATTTCTCATAAGTGCTGCTGCTATCATAGCTCCGATATATATAGGAAATGTCATTCCTGTCTGTGTAAGTGCCCATGAAAATACTGTACCTATTCCTATCGCTATAATAAGCTGGAATACCGCTGCCGCATACATCTGTGTATGACGCTCATGCTTCTTCTCATCCTCAACTAACAGACTATCATCCTCTGGAATAGCTGTTTTTAAAAGATCCTTCTTCTCTATAAGCCTCTTGCCTAAAGGTCCACCTATAATACTTCCGAATATAAGTCCGAAGGTTGCCGCTGCTGTACATATAGTTGTAGCCCCCTGTACATTAAAATCTTCAAGTACAGGACCAAATGCACCTGCTGTACCATGCCCACCTACCATAGGTATGGAACCTGTACACATTCCTATAAGTGAGTTGAGACCTAATAATTTTGAAAGTCCTACTGCCACAAAATTCTGCGTAAATATAAGCACGATTACAAGCCCAAGAAATACTATCAAAGACTTTCCACCCTTCTTTAGCACCTTAAGATTCGCCTGAAATCCTACAGACGTAAAGAAGAATACCATACACACTTCCTTTAATATATCATCAAACTCAAATTCAAGAATACCTGTTGCGTAACATATACATGTAAATATAGCAAACAGAAATCCACCAACTACAGGAGCTGGAATACAAAATCTCTCAAGTATATCTATCTTCTTTCGTAAATAACTTCCAAGCATCAGAACAACAACAGCAACTGCCATCGTCTGGTACATATCCAACTGAATCTTCATATATCTCTCCATTTCATTTAACGTATTAAAAATATCTGCTGCAGGCTGTTATTCTGTCATTCTGTTCTGACACTCACACCCTGTTTTGTATAATACGCCGCCGCTCCGGCATGAAAAGGAATATCTATACCACCTGTTGCTGCATTCACATCAAATATAGAATCAAGTGATGTGGCATTCTTAATATCTGTGCTATGTGAGAATATAATGCTCGTAATCTGTTCCGTTACCCCTGCTGACAGGTTAGCTGATGCCACAAGCACTGCCCTCACACCAATTGTATTAACAGGCTCGCTTTGTCCTGTATATGTATCAGCTGGTATTGTATATCTTTCATACAAAGGATATGCGGTTAACATTTTCTCTATACATTTCTCATCAATACTTATGACATCTATAGAACATTTCTTAGAAAGCTGCTCTATAATACCTGTTCTTATTCCTGATGTAATAAACATAGCATCTATTTCGCCTGCCATGAGCTTATCCACGGCTTCTGAATAGTCCATGTTAACTGTCTTTACAAGCTCCTCTGTAATACCGCTTACTTTAAGTATCTCTTCTGCATTCTTCTCTGTTCCGGACTCAGCCGCACCTATACTTACAGTTTTACCTACAAGGTCATCAATCGTTTCGATACCTGAAGCACTTTTTACTATTATCTGGCAGACTTCTGTATACAATGCTGCCACAGCTTTATAACCCTTCTTATAATCTCCGTCCTTAAAAGTCCCTTTACCGTTATATGCATCACTTAACATATCCGCCTGGACTATTCCAAGGTCTATATAGTCTCCGGATAAAAGCCTGAGATTCGCTACTGAGCCTGCTGTAGCCTTAGTTTCAAATGAATAATCGCTCATATCCTCATGTGCAAGCTGTGAAAATGTACTCGCATACGAATAATACACTCCACCTATATCTGCCGCACCAAATCTTATATTCTTACCTGTACCACTGCACCCAGTCATGACAAGCATAATAAAAGCAAGCATCAACGCCGCTGTCCGTTTCATAAATAACTCTCCTGTATGTATTCTTAATTATAAGTAACTGCTGCATACAAATCATGATTTTAGTACAGAAATCTATTTTTCATGCTATTAACCACGTAACATCAATTCCTGTTCCACTACTTCACCATTTTTTATATATTTTCTTGGCACTCTCTTACTTACTGCACATGTCAGCTCATAAGGAATAGTTCCAGCCATCTTTGCCATCTTCTCGATAGGATTCTTTTTACCGAAAATCTCAACCTCGCTTCCGACATCTACCCCTGTCTTATCTGTTAAATCTATCATGCACATATCCATACATATTTTGCCTCTTTGTGGTGCCAGTCCTTCGCTTGTCATAAGCTCATATCTGTTAGAAAGACATCTAAAGAAGCCATCAGCATATCCATAAGGAACAACGCCTATTCTTGTTTTCTTATCTGTCTTATATATTCCACCATAGCTTATGGCTGTACCTTGTGGATATGTCTTTATAGTGCTTACTGTTGTCTTAAGAGACATCACTGGCTTAAGGTCAAGCTCATTTGCAAATTCGCCATACCCATACAGCAAAAGACCCGGTCTTACCATATCCAGCCATGTTTCTGGATATCTTGCAACTGCCCCTGTATTAGCACAGTGCCTTATCGCAAACTTCCTTCCCAGCTTCTTTTCCACTGCATCTATGACACTTGTAAACAATTCAAACTGATGTTTTGTATATGCCTTACATTCATCACCCTGCTCATCTGACACAGCAAAATGCGTAAATATTCCTTCAGGCATAAGCCCTGGAAGTAAGCATCCCTCACATATTCCCTCAACACCACTGTCAAAGTATTCGCCATCACACAGATAGCCAAGTCTTGACATACCTGTATCAACCTTTATGTGTATCTTTAATATACCACCATACTTAACTGCTTCTTCACTGTATTCAAGTGCTTTAGCCTTACATGTAACTGCCTGTGTTATATTATTCTTTATAAGCTCACCAACCTCTTCCTTAGGTGTATGTCCAAGAATAAGTATAGGCATTGTTATTCCGTTGTGTCTTAACTCTATAGCCTCATCTATACTGCTCACTGCAAGATAATCTGCACCAAGCTCTTCAAGAAGCCGGCTTACCTGTACTGAACCATGTCCATATGCATCTGCCTTTACTACCCCTAAAAACTTAACATTATCACCTATTCTTTTTCGTAATGTCTTATAATTATGAGCAAGAGCATCAAGATCTATCTCTGCCCATGTTCTTCTTAATGTTGACTTCATATTAATCTCCATTCCTGCGCATGTTTTTGCACTGACCATCATTTCATCTATTATATTCTGATTGACATTTTCATGCAACTATTCTCTTTTATTATTCTACACTTCGTACAACTCTACTCTTTCGTTAGTAATCTCCATCTCTACCCTGTTGGTATTCATCTGCTGGTCATTAACCTCCATGGTATACTCAAGTAAAATATGTATTGTATCCTCCTGCCTTTCTATCATGAGGACACTTGTAAATATAGAGATATTAATACTTCCGTAAGGAGTATTATAACAGCTGACCGTTTTCTTGTTTTTTACGAATTCCATACATGTTGTGATGGCACCCTTTCTGCTTACTTCAACACAGTCATCTGATATTTTTATAAGACTTACCGACTTCTGGTCTGCACCATCATAGACTTCTTCAAACTTTATATATTCCTTACCGCCACGCTTTGTATATCTGCCTACATTTATGACTTCTATATTATCAGCCTCTTCCTTAATGCTTCCATCTGCTGCCTGTTCTTCTAACGCAAGCCCTTTTAACTTAATATACACCTTATCTTTCATATATTCCTTACTCCATTTTTATTTGTATTTTTCATCTGCCGGAATCTGCACAGCTTTTTAACCACTATATTAATCACTTAATAAATCACTCAATATCACTCAATAATTACTCTATAAATCTGTTAAATATCTTAAGATACTTAAATCTAAACTTCACATTTTCCCCTGATACCATACTGTATTCTTCCTCTGTGAGCACTCCTTTAAGTTCTTCCTTTGACTCCTCTGGAACCTCACCATATACAGCATCAACAAAACATAAAGGTGGATATAAGACACACCACCAGTTTTTACCCTGTGCCTCTCCTATATCTACCCTGAAAGCCTCATATTCTCCGGGTGGAAATGTCATGTCTCCATATGTTTTCATAGGAAAATAACAGTTCTCAAAATACACGTTAACATCACTTTCATCTCCAAGACTCCTAAGTGTTGCAGCTGCAACATTCCTTATATTCTCACTTTCGTTATAAAGCAGCTGTCTGGACTCATCAACTGACTGTGACTTTGAAAGAACCGGACTTATATAAGCCAGCACTGCCTCTTTGACCTGCAGTTTAAGCCACTGGTCTTCTTTTGAATCACTTTCTGCCCTTACATGAAACCTGATAATATTAGAAGCAATTCCCTTCTGAAGCTGTCTTTCCTCACTGTCACTATACAACCTGCCACCTGCAATTACAAGCATAATTGTCGCGGCTAAGATAAATACCCAGCCAGCCTTATTGTTTTTATCACATTTTTTATTAATATGCTTTTTCCCATATCCTCCAGATTTTCCACTACTCATTATTCCCTCCATAATATTTATGTACTAAATAAGCTTTTAACAATAATAGCAGCTTATAAGCTGCCTTACGTTTAACATTAATGTTACTCACACATACATAATTCCCATATAATGGAGATCTATACCTAAGCTCTTACAATTTCCATAAAAATAACGATACCATACAATCTGACTGATTCATATGATATCGTTACTCTTTATGTTATGATATACGCATCAATTATACCTAAATATTAAGAAGTCTTATAATACCCTTTTCCTGGTTATTAACATGCTGTCTTACTATAACCTTGGCCTTCTCAACATCTTTATCTGAAAGCTGCTTTATGATATCGTTGTGCTCACTTATAAGAATAGAATGGGTCCTTGCATCCTTAACATATTCAAGACGATATCTGTACATCTGCTCACTAAGACTGTTGATAAGCTGTATAAGCCTCTGGTTATCTGTCATTGAATATATAATATTATGAAATGCCACATCAGCATTTACTATCGCTACCACATCCTTTGATACTATAGCCGCTTCAAACACCCTGTTAGCTGTTTTCAACTCTTCTATGTGTTCTGCTGTAACATTTTTACATGCAAGTGTTGCTGCAAGCTCCTCAAGTGCTGAACGTACTTCAAGAACATCCCTCATGTCTTTAACAGTTATATGGGCAACCTCTGCGCCCTTTCTTGGTATCATAATAACAAGTCCTTCAAGCTCAAGCTTTCTTATAGCCTCTCTTATAGGTGTACGGCTTACACCAAGCTTGTTAGCAAGCTGTATCTCCATAAGCCTTTCACCAGGCTCCATCTCTCCTGTAAGAATAGCCTGTCTTAATGTATTGAATACAACATCTCTTAATGGAAGGTACTCATTAACATCCATCTTTAATTCGCCTCTCATATTCTAATCCTCCATATGTATATCTCTATATTAGTAAGCTGTCGGTTTTCTTATGACATCATATATTTTCTAATATACACAGTCCATATACTTAAAATGTTTCTGTTATATATACCTGCCTTGCATCCTCCTGTGCCTTTAGGTATTCTTTGCATTTAAGTGCTGTCTGCTCATCAGGAAATATGCCAAACACTGTAGGACCGCTTCCACTCATCATGGCATTATACGCCCCCTGGCTTATCATATCGTTTTTAATCTTGGCAATAACAGGATACATAGGCACTGTAACATCCTCAAGCACATTCCCCATACGCTCTGCTACCTTCTTAACATCTCCTTCGTTAATAGCTTCAATAATAGCATCTATATCTGGATGCTTCGTTATAGCCCCCGCATCAAGACTTTCATACACCATTTTTGTTGAAACATTGATAGGTGGCTTGGCAACCACTATATGGCAATGTGGCATAGGTGAAAGCTTTGTAAGTTTCTCTCCTATTCCTTCTGCAAGTGCTGTTCCTCTCATAATGCAGTATGGAACATCTGCACCTATCTTAACCCCCTGTTTCATAAGCTCTTCGTTGGATAAACCAAGTTCAAAGAGTCTGTTAATTGCAAACATCGTTGACGCAGCATCTGTACTTCCACCTGCCATTCCTGCTGCTATAGGAATGAACTTGTTAAGGTCTACATCTATACCACCGCTAAATCTATACTCATCCTTCATAAGCTTGTAAGCCTTGTATATCAGATTGTTTTCATTAACAGGAAGAAACTTAAGATTAATGTTAATCCTTATCTCATCTTCAGGAATCTTTGTGATTATAAGCCTGTCATATATTCCAACAGTCTGCATAACCATTCTGACATCATGGTACCCATTCTCCCTTTTACCCAATACATCAAGACCTAGATTAATCTTGGCTCTCGCCTTAAGTCTAATTGAATCCATATCTTTTATCTCCAGTTTTTATACAAGTATTAGTGTCAAAATCACCTTTCATACTCATATCATTATATAAAACATATTGTATGAAAGCAAGTACAATGAGCCAAATTATACGTAAATTGTTGCAAACAGTTACTTTTAATGCACTGCTTAAAGCCAGTCATAATATGTATAAAAATTCCCGGAACTAGAACTTATTGGCCAGTTTCGGGAATGTATAAAGATATAAAATAGTGTAAGCATTAAATAAATATATCAAACTGCTTCGTTAACATCAGCACCTGAAGCTTCAACATCTGAATTCTTAGTTTTTTCAATCTTAATGGTTGACTTCTTCCAGATACCTGTCCAGTAAAGTATATATAGTATTACAGCCGATGTAGCATTACTTACTACAACCGCATACCACACGCTCTCTACCCCCATTCCAAGCACATGGGAGCATACCCATAAGGTAAGGAATCTGAATATCCAGATACGTGTTGCATCTACTGCCATAGTTATCATAGTATGCCCACAGCCCTGGAAAAGTCCCTGTGTAACATTATAAAATGCATTTGTCCAACAACACATTGCCATGATTGATAAGAAATCTGTTGCAAGTGGGACTACCTGATCATCAGTTGTAAAGAATCTGACCATAGGCTCTGCAATAAATCTTCTTGAAAGAATCATGCCACATACAAACAAGAATATCGCCCCTATTCTAAGTGCTATATGATATGACTTATCAGTCCTTTTTACATTGCCAGCACCCATATTCTGACCAACGATAGTTGATATGGCAGAACCGATACCATTAGCCGGCATGGTTATGATACTGTTTATCTTGTTACCTATGCCATATGCTGTCATCGCAGTTGCTCCATACACATTGACATTCTTAGTCATAAGAAGGAATCCAAACTGCATTGTACTTCCGCCTATAGCTGTAGGCAGACCTATCTTTAAGATAGACATAACCTTGCTTTTATCAAACCTGAAGCCCCTGAAGTTAATACGCACAAGCTGGTTCTTTCCAGTAAGGGCAACTACTCCTATAACCGCACTTGGAATTTTGGCTATAAGTGTTGCAAATGCTGCACCACCTATACCCCACTTAAGTACTACTAAGAAAAGTGGATCAAGTATGAGATTAATCGAAACACCAAGTATATTAAGCAGTAATGGTCTTACAGTATCTCCCTGTGCCTGCTTTACCGCAGAATACAGATTAATCATAAAAAGAAATGGTAAATCCATAACTACTATTCTTATATATGTAAGCCCATAATTGTATATATCACCTTCCGCTCCAAGCCATCTTACAAGACCTGATGAACATAACCAGCATATGCATGCACATACAACCGAAAAACCAAGTGAAGTTATACATATATGGTTAGCCATAGAATTTGCCTGTTTATCTTCCCTTGCACCAAGATACTGTGATATAAGAATCGCACCCGCTGTTGTTATGCCAGCTCCGAAATTAATAAGTATATTCTGAAAAGGCGAAACAAGTGTTATCGCTGCCTGGCTTGTTGTCCCTATCTTTCCAAGCCAGAATGTATCCGTAAGATTATACATTGACTGTATAAAACTGTTAAGCATAACAGGTATTGCAAGCGTAAGTATTGCCCTTACAAGATTACCATTAAGAATCATCTCTCTTTTACTGTCACTTATTGGTCGTGCCATGTTTTCTGCCTCTCTTTCCCATACACTCATGAACCCGCGCTTTTGCGCTCATTATTTCGTAATTTACTCTTTATTTTTTTCAATATATATGTTAGCATAAAAAGCAGTAATTTCTACTAATTAATATTTATATTCAATACAAATTACAGATTATTTGTACGTTTTCGATTTTATGTGCAGAAATGAGGACTACTATGTTACAGGATATGCAAAAAGATTTTGAAATCAAAAAAATCAAACGTTCAGCATGTAAGATGAAGGAACCACATTCCCATCCATTTCATGAGCTGTTCTATCTGGCAAAGGGGGAATGTACGGCATTTCTAAGCCATAATATATATAAGTTCAGCAAGGGTGATATTGTCATAGTCCCGGCTGGAACCATACATAAAACTGATTATACAGGAAAAGGTATCAACGAACGTATCGTTATAAGTTTTAAAACATCTGTTACTGACTGGCTGAGTAACGTCGTTGGAACTGATATTGTATCCGATGTCATGCAGACTGGTGTTATAACTATACCTGAAAAAAGAAGGGATTATATAGAAAAGCTTCTTGATAAGCTTATATTTGAAAATGAAGGGCAGGATCCTCTATCACCTGGCTTCGTAAGTGTGGCTTTGGCTGAGCTTATACTCTTCATCACAAGATGCAAGCAGTATGAGGAAAATGTTATAAAAGAAATCGACGTAGACAACCAGATCATGCAGGAGGTTGCCACTTATATATACAACCATTACAGCGAAAAGCTTGTTCTTGAAGACATGGCAAAGCAATTCAACCTGAGCCGTTCATATCTTTCTAAAAAATTTAAAAGTGTAACTGGTTTTGGTTTCAAGGAGTATATTATCAATGTCCGCATAAAACACGCCTGCGAACTACTTCTTAACACGAATAAATCAATAACCACAATTGCTTTTGAATGTGGCTTTAACGACAGCAACTATTTTGGAGATGCATTCCGCAGAACCAAAGGTATATCGCCAAATAAATATAGGAGAAATCAGGAGAATATATAATATTTGCAGCTATTAATTTTCCGCCAGACCAGCCGATATATTAAATATAACAAAAGCCATGGATGGCTGTTACCTTCTTTACATAATTTAATTCACAATCACTAATAATGGTTAGAATGGAGGAATAATATGGGATTAAACGGAGTTAATTCTTATTACACAGGTTACGAGGCAGTCTCTGGTAAAAAGACTGCTGCTAAAGACATAGACAATACAACAGCTTCTAAGAATACAGATGTTGCTGCCACATATGAGGCTTCAAACGTATCTGATAAAACATCTGCATCTTCGGTAAAAAGCAAGGCTGCTAATCCAGAACTCATAGCAAAACTTAAAGCTGACTCTGATAACCGCTTACAACAGCTTCAGTCACTTGTCACTAATATGTTTAAGAAGCAGGGAATAACTATAGGAACTGCTGATGATATGTGGAAGGTGCTTGCGAGTGGTAACTTCACAGCAGATGCTGATACTATTGCCAAAGCAAAGGAAGATATATCAGAGGATGGCTACTGGGGTGTTAAACAGACATCAGATAGAATCTTTGATTTTGCACAGGCTCTTGCTGGTGATGACGAAGAAAAGATGAAAGCTATGAAGAAAGCTGTAGAAAAAGGCTTCAAGGAAGCTACTAAAACATGGGGTAAAGAACTACCTGATATATCTAAGAACACTTACAATGCTGTTATGGATAAGTTTGATAAGTACTTCTCTTCCAAAAAAACAGATTCCACAGAATCATAATATAACTTAATACAATAAGCTGATAAAGCCAGATAAAATATGCCACACATTTACTTATGTGCATACATATTTTATCTGGCTTATATTTATTGTTTATTTCTGCTCCTGCATGCTCTCTTTTATCAGCAGCAGCCTTGTACCGCATGGTACAACATCACTGTCAGATAATCTTTCAGCCTTCTCATTGTCACTTCTTATTGCATCACAGGTAGTATTATATTTCTTTGCTATATCCCACATGCTGCATCTGCCATCAGATATATATCCTACCATGGAAGGCAGTGAAGCATAATACTCTTCATCTGTTGGTATGTACTCACACTCATCTATGGTAGGAAAATCTACCGGTTCAAAGCATATGGCATCCAGTGATACTACTGCCTTCACCTCTATCTTTGCATTACTTCCCATAGATGCTGTAAGCTGTTCTATACATGGCCTTATCTGATATTCTATATTCTCTTTATCATACTCCTTAATTGCTACGACCCCTGTGTATGGTATAACAGAATTTACGCTACCCATAGGTGCATTATCATCAGATGTTATGTAACATACATTTACCATAACTGCACCTCTTACTTCTATGCCCTCTGGAACACATTCATAGTCATCTATCTGGACTCTGGCAGTTGCATTCACTATCTGCAGAAGGTTAATATAATCTGCCAGCTTTATGTTATCAGAAACTCTGCACTTTGTATTGTTTCTTATAAGAAGCTTCTTAAGATGTACATCTGACTGTTTTTTATTCATGGTTCCTAACGGAACATATATATCCCACAACGCTGTCTTTTTACTGTCTTTATATGAACGGATATCCATATCGAGTACAAGTTCTACTGCTATATCCCTGTTGTTTCCATCATAATCAGGTCTTACATCGATATTTTTCCCCGTCATATTAAAGCCCACATAACATATACTGTCAGGGTCGGCACCACTCACATCTATTATCCCTGTAAATGGAACTGCTGTCTCATACCATTGAACAGAGCCCGCAGCATCATTTCCAATATACATTATAAATACACTCAGTTCTCCGCTTACGCTTAACCCATCTTCTGTCATCCGCGTACTCACATTTCTTACATCAACATCATCCCATACAAGCTCTGATATATCTGTTTTTCCGTTTGGTAATGACATACTCTCCTTAATTCTTAGATTATCACGCATATTGACATCCATCTGCGCATACTCATAATCCTTGAAAAGCAGCTGTGGCTTACATCCCTCATCTTCAGATATCTGTGCTGCAACTTTTGCATTTTTAATTTCTTCACAGGTAACTGTGATACTTACTATCGCTTTAACACTTATCTTTCTTGAGTTAACAGGTTTGATTGTGAGGTCTTCTATGTATGCTTTACATGTCACATCTGTATCGGCTGCATCACATGACAGATTCACATTCTCCACAAAATGCAGACTTCCATCCAGCCTTACCGGTATAAGCCTGCCTCCCTCCTGTCCTTTTCCTATATATAGCACGGCATATTTCAGATTGCCCTCGACCTGTGCTTTATCCTGATTAACCCTTACTCCATCAGTCACAACCAATCCAAAATCCTTTATTATACTGTCTATATCTGCCTTACTGTCTGGTACATTATAATCATCATCCAGTGTTATCTGCGTTGTATTAGAGCATTTTATAGTATATTCATGAATATTGTCATATTTAAGCTCCAACTCATATACCTCCTGATATCAATGTTTGCTGACAGTGAACTGCTTTATTAAAGCGGATCCACTCGATTCTACCATCATTCTATGCCTGGATTATCCCTTGTATTCCTTATTAATCCATAATCTCACTTATTCACATTACAGGCAGCTGTATCTATCATAGAAAATCTGAATATATATGTCCTGCTACATCCTAAACACCACTGTCTCATCCCTTTTTTCATATTTTAATACTATGTATGGAGTTGTTGGCACTTCATTAACAGGCTCATTTTCCGCAGGTCCCATAAGTGTAAAATCAGCATATATAGCATTACCACTCTTATAGACATCATTTACCTTAATGCTATATCCTGATGTTTCCTTAGTTCCAAAACCTGCAACAACATATGTATAATCTTTCGTTGTGTATGTCATTCTTAGTGTATTTGTTTTTTTGTTATCTATAAGCTTCTTTAACTCTGCTGGAAGGTCTTCATTCTCTACAACTGTATAATCAATCACCTCATGCTCTTTTGACTCATTCTTACTGCATCCAGTCATAGTCATGATGCTTAAAACTATGATGCACAATATTGCAGGTAATATGTATATGTATCCTTTTAAAGCACAGATATATTCTTTTGATGTATACTTATCCACAGATTGCTTTGCATCCTCCGTATTATATCCACATAATCGAGACATAAAAAAATCCCCTTGTTAATAAGACTAATAATATCTTATTAACAAGGAGATTCCTTTATGCTTATATTTATTAATATTTTTATAGCTTCAATAATCAGTCAGCGACATATCCTTTACTTTTAATAACATCTATAACCTGGTCCACATACTTTTCACACTCATCATGAGTTCCGGCCTCAACCATAACTCTTATGACAGGCTCCGTACCACTCTCTCTTACAAGTATACGTCCATTGTCACCAAGTGTATCTGCCACTCTTTCTACTGCTGCCTTAACATCCTCATCGTTCTGTGCTGTAGGCTTATCATATACACGTACATTCTTAAGCACCTGTGGATATATATGAAGTGGTGCTGCAAGCTGTGCTAATGACTTTTTCTTTGCTATCATAACCTCCATCATCTTAAGTGCTGTTATGATACCATCACCTGTTGTTGCATACTTGCTGAATATGATATGTCCAGACTGTTCACCACCAAGACGGTATCCATTCTGTGACATACACTCATATACATACTTATCTCCAACCTTAGTCTTTTCATAATCAATACCTGCAGCATCGAAAGCCTTATAAAGACCAAAGTTCGACATAACTGTTGTGACAACAGTATTATCTATAAGCTTTCCTCTCTCCTTCATATAACATCCATATATATAAAGGATATGGTCTCCTGTTATAACATCACCATTCTCATCTACACAAAGACATCTGTCAGCATCACCATCAAAAGCAAAGCCTGCATCAAGATGCTCTCTCTTTACAAGATCACATAAGCCTTCAATATGTGTAGAACCACAGTTAGCATTGATGTTAGTTCCATCAGGGCTTGCATTGATAACATAAGTCTTGGCTCCAAGTGCATCAAACACAGCTTTAGCCAGTGTCCATGCACTTCCGTTAGATGCATCAAGACCTATACGCATTCCCTTAAAGGAATATATGGCAAGACTCATAAGATATCCCATATATCTGTTACGTCCTGCTGTATGATCTACCGTACAGCCTATCTGTTCCTTTGTGGCATATGGGATATCTCCCATCTCACCATCAAGATACTTTTCTATTTCGCCTATAACATCTTCTCTCATCTTTTCGCCTTTGCTGTTGATGAGTTTGATACCATTGTCATAGAAAGGATTGTGGCTTGCTGATATCATAATACCGCAATCAAAATCCTCTGTTCTTGTTACATAGGCAACACTTGGTGTTGTTGTTACATGCAGAAGATAAACGTCTGCTCCTGATGCTGTAAGTCCTGCAACAAGAGAATACTCAAACATATAGCTGCTTCTTCTTGTATCCTTACCAATAACAATCTTAGCTTTTCCATCTTCCTTTTCCTTACCATAAAACCATCCAAGGAATCTTCCAACCTTAAATGCATGATCTACTGTAAGTGTAACATTAGCTTCTCCACGGAATCCATCAGTGCCAAAATACTTTCCCATTATTCTGCCATCATCCTCTCTGTTGACCAGATTTCAACTTCATACTTGTTAGCCTTGTTGTATCTCTTTCTAAGATCCTTAAGCTGCTTAAGGTATTCTAACGTAACCTTGCCTGAAAGCTTTGATTCGCCCTCTGTTCTTTGCTGGAACTTATAAGGTATCTCAACAACCTTCTTATATGAACCCATAGCAAGGACTTCAACCATAATCTTCCATCCTATAGGCTGAAGATCTGCATGTGCTATAACTTCACGCCTGAACATAAAAAGACCACTTGTAGGGTCAGATATCTGTCTTAAACAAGGAAGCATCCACTGTCCTATCTTTCGAGCTGTTCCAGATACGAACTTTCTGTACCAGTTAAGTCCACCATCATCTCCACCTGGTATAAGACGGCTTGGTATACAGAAATCTGCTCCACTTTCCATAGCCTTATACATATATTTAAGTACAACTGGTGGATGCTGCAGATCAGCATCCATACAAGCCATATAATCACCCTTTGCAAGTTCAAAGCCACGAAGAACAGCTGTTGCAAGACCAGTTTCTCCTGTCCTGTGTTCCATCCTTACCTGTGGGAAGTCTTTGGCAACCTCCATAATAACCTCTGGTGTATTATCTTTACTATCATCTACAAACAGTATTTCGTAATCTATCCCCTTAAGTGCATCATTTATCTGTGTCACCAGATTTCTAATATTCTTTCCTTCATTAAATGTAGGTACAACTACTGATAACATATTTTTCTCCTTCTGATATCTATAACATTCTGTAGCTTATTCATCTGCAAAGTAATGTGCAGTCACATTCATCTTATACATGATTACTTTATACAATAATAGTAATTCTAAAAAGCGTGTTAATTATAATACCTTTATGTAAAGTTCGCAAGTATTTTCACAAAGTATACACAATGCGTGTTTTTATACATTACTATTCAGCTTTAACGTTACATAAGCAGTCCATCCCAGAAATACCATGCCGATATACATATAACCTCTGCAGCTGCAAGAAGTACCATAATAACACGCCTTGTATTTCTGCCTGTTAAAAGCAGGGCTTCTGTAATCCCTATGTATACAACAAATGAACCGACTATGAATCTTAATGTACTCATGACACTTGAAGTAAGCGGTATCATAAGTGCAATTATGCCAAATATACCACAAGCATAATGTTTCCTTACCAGCATGATCACATACATCAACAATGTAAAAACACACAGCCAGCCAAGTATAATTCCGTTTATCTGCTTAACATCTGACATCTCTCCAAGCCTGCCAGTACATGATTTAATAAGTACTCCGATAACAGGAAACAGCTTCTGTGTCCGCCATGCCTTCTGCACATGATAAAAAGCCCATGCATCTCCACAAAAGCCTCTTAAAAATGTCATATAAACAAATATTCCCAAAGGACATATAGCAAGTGCCAACAGCTTTCCTGCATCTGATATAACATCTTTTATAAATGCTTTTATAGCTGCCACAATCCTTCTTTCCTCATCTCTATGCTGCTTATACATAGAAACATACATATCTGTAAATAACACAACTATCAATGTACAGCCTACTATTCTGGTTGCACTTGCAAATGCTGCAGACACTCCTGCCATCATATAGTTTTTTTTCTTTGTGTTATAGAAACACAGCACAACACACATAGTAAATAGGCTTTCTGTATACATAGAACCATAATATACTGCACATGGTCCTGCAAACATCAGAAATATGATTATATTTTCTATATCCACTCTGTCATACTTATCTGCATCAAGCTCCAGCCATGCGAATCTCACAGCATAATATACTGCAATTATTATGCATATGTTAGACACCAGCATGCCAATAGCATATGTGTTTATATATCCACATGTAATAATCCTAATCAGGGCACACACCATAGGATACAGCGGAAAAAAAGCCCAGTTAGCCATGCCTGAAGACCTTGGAAGCTTATATCCTTCCTCCGCCAGCTCCTTATACCATTCTGCATCCCATGGATTCATATAATACAACAGGTTATGTGGTGTATCTGCCACAAGATTCATGACTGGAACCATAGCCAGCATTACAAGGCGTGATAACAACCACACAACTATTATTTTAGTAAAAAGTCTGAGCTTTTCATTATTCTTATAGTGCTCTATAAATACTGAAAACATTTATATCCCCAATACGTATCTTACATTAACTATTATACTTGCAACAAGAGGTATTGCAAACATAAGCACTGCAAGTACTACTATAATAGCCATATACACACCACTTGCACATGCCTGCATCCATCCCGGTATTCTTATATTCTTATAATGATCAACAACCATAATGGCAATCATAGCTATAAGTACAAGAACAGATATGAGCAATCCTTTATCCTTAGCAGCCGGCTTAAATGTAAATACTATCTCATTTTCGCCACTATTAACAGAAACTCCTGTAAACATTCCTGCAATATCTTTAGTTTCGCATTTTTCACCATTCACTGTCACTGTCCAGTTATCACTCTTTATTATAGGAACCATAACATAATCATCCGCGCTGCTTCCATTAACCTTTACAGTAACCGAATTGTTTGTGTATGCAACCTCACTCTGCTTATTCTCATACTTCTTACATAAAGAATCAAGTTTATCAAGGTCAATACCACCCATAGTAAATATGTAGTTTCCAACTGAAACCTCACCATTATTATCAAGTGGTCTTGCATAATCAAGTTCAACGGTAACATCCTCATCTTCAAAAGTGCCAATATATATAAGTCCATTATTATAATCAGTTGCATAATACTTATTACTTACATTACCTATAGTTGGTATATCTATCTGCTTTCCATTAACTTTTATTGTAAGGCTTCTGAACAGATTAGAAACATTAGCATCCGATGTTCCTATATTACAATCTGCAACACTCATATACACTGCTGCTTTTCCACTTATCTTATCCTTATAGGTCTGTACAACATGCGTTGTCTGTGTTGACTTATCTGGTGTTGTATTATCAGAGGCTTTATTTATATCTGCTGTCTGTGCTGCACTTACCTCGTATGTTCCTGTACCTGAAAGCTTTCCATACTCTGTTACAAGCTTATCTGAATCACCACTTAAGGCACTGTACATAAGATTATGAAGATATATCCAGTCCCTGGCTGTTGTGTTCCAGTTATATTCGGATTCTGTGCTGTTTTGCTGGCTCACTTCTGAGAGCTTTGTGAAATCTTTGCTAAAATCTATTGATGCTAACCTGCTGCTTGTAACCATCGCAAAAGGAAGCTGATAATTAGCCTTGTACAGGTCATATTCGTTATTTTCTGTTCCTTCCTTCTCCAATGTATACAATGAACTGTCTAACTTATTAATATTAACCGCTTCTGTTACGTGTATAAGTGCATCTGAAAATACTGTTCCGCCTGAATCAAGTGCCCAGAGAAAATACTTTGAATGTCCCCATCTTACAGTTTCTTTTTGTGTATTCTTCTGAAGTGCTGCTGTAAAGCTTGAAAGTGAACCTCTCTTCATAACAAGCGGATAGTTCGCATTCATACTTAAATCAGGATTCGTCACTCTGTCCACAGGTGATGAGCTTATACCAAGATTATTCGTTGCATTAACTGCAAACTGCACATAGTCACCATACTGATATGGCGCATATGTGTAAAACTTAGGTGGTCCTGTCATGGCAAATGCTCCTATGAACACTTCAACTGCCACAAGACTTATTACAATGCTTACCTTATAACCATTCTTCATAACTGTTACACCTATAATGTGTATTACAAGCATAACTGCAAATACCGCAATAAAGAATACAAATGCTGCTACATATGAGTTCACTGGAAGTTTATCATATATCACTGCCATAACTTCACATATAATAACAGTTACCACTGCCTGTATAACAGCCTTCTTTTTCTTAATACAGTCATTTACAAGCACCTTATCTGCATATGCACAGGAAAGACATATAAGTGTAAATGCTATAATATAACCATTTCTTAATGTATAACCATTATATGAGCCGAAATGCCACATAATGTTAGTACCTTCCGCTATTGCCTGTACCATAACGATAGCTATAAGCGATATGGCATACCAGTTAAATCTTCTTGCAGCTTCATCATTCTTATATCCCACTGCTTTCATGCTTCTGTGGATTCCTGTAAATATTATCACGAAGAATAATCCCATGCCATAAAACATCATTATTCTCTCAAACTCACCGAGGCTGAAGCTTCTGAATGTAGGATTAGATATCCATGAAAAATACTGGCTTACAAGCGACTCTGTATTACCAGTTCTTTGTGACTGTGAAAGCTGTGCAAATACTGGTATAAGCATAAATGCTGAAAGAGCAATTCCTGTGAATGTGCCAATGCCTACATTCCACGCCTTCCCTCGTCTTTCCTTCTTATCACACATGAATATAAGATACATACCGCCAACGAGAAGAATATATACAAGTGACATAGCAGCAAGATAATAATTGATTATGAACATAACTGCTACCATGATGATATAAAAAAGCTTCTTTCCTGTCTTTTCCATAACATCAAGTGCCATCATAAGAAGTGGAAACAGTGCAACTATATCCATCCATGGCGTGAAGCATGATGCATACAGCAAAACATATCCGCAGAAAGCATATGCTACTGCAAACAACGCCTTTATGTTATATGACAGTGAGTTATATCTTTTATTAATAAAAGCATACATTGTAACTGACATGACAAATGTTTTTATAACAGTAAGCACTGATATAAATTCAAGTATATAATCTCTTGGACAAAGATATAAAAACAGATTGAATGGGCTTATCATAGAGAATGCTGACATACTCATAGACACATTCGTTCCAAGTCCTGTATACCAGTCAAACCATATACTGGCATCACCATGCATGGCATCCCACAGATGTGCATACAACGGTGCAACCTGCTGCATATTATCAAAAAGGTCTATTCTGCTGCTTCCAAAGGGCCATATACCCTTAGCCACAAGAACTATTAACATAACAAGTAGTGTTATCAATCCCGGAAACAGATAACCCAGTATCTTTTTTCCTTTATTATCAGAACTGTTATTCATATATATCTCCATTCATGTTTATACGTGTGTTACTATACAGGTAGACTTACCCTTTACTATGATATTTCTCTTGCCTGCACTTATAAAGAAGCTCTCACCAGCCTTAAACTTCATCTCCTTATCATAATCATCTGTCATAATAGTTCCTTCTCCCTCAACTACTATAACTGATACAAAGGATGCCTCATCAACTGGTATTTTCGCCTCGTCCTTAACCTCGTATTTAATTACCTCAAAGTACTTACATTGTACTAGTCTTTTTGCCATATAATGTTCATTATGTGTAAGCATTACATTGCATTTGTTATCTCTTACATACTTAACAGGATTCACAACATCAAGTGACTTGGCAACGTGAAGCTCACGTGGATTACCAAACTTATCTCTTCTGTCATAATCATACATTCGATATGTGCAGTTAGAATTCTGCTGTATTTCACATATGAATATACCAGCACCTATGGCATGTATTGTTCCAGCCTTAACCATAACAACATCGCCCTTTTTGACATCAATCCTGTTAAGAATTTCTGTTATTGTGTTGTTTTTTATACGTTCTTCTATCTCTTCCCTTGATGAATCCCTTGACAGTCCACAATACAGATATGCACCTGGTTCGGCATCAAGCACATACCACATCTCATTCTTTCCATATTCATTTTCATTCTCAAGCGCATATTCATCATCTGGATGAATCTGTATAGAAAGTGCCTGCTTTGCATCTATAAACTTGATAAGAACAGGAAATCTGTCCTGCGCCTGGCATTTCCATCCAAGTGCCTCTTTTCCTATAATAGTCAGATAATCATTAAAAAGCATGCCCTTATAATAGCCATCTGCTATACGGCTCTGACCATCTGGATGTGCAGAAAGCTCCCAGCTCTCGCCTATAACATCATAGTCACATTTCTTTCCAAAGACATCTCTTATCTTTGTTCCACCCCACAGGTTATCCTTGAAGGCTGGATCTAACTTTACTATAGGACTGCTATCTGACCTTACGTAGTTACCCTCATTATTACCTGTTTCATATCCATATATCTTTACAAGATCATTTTCGAGTATGGAATCACCTATTCCTACCTCTATGATAACTACATTCTTATCTGTTTTGTTAGCTACCCTGTACTTAGTTCCTACTGGCACAAAGACACTCTCATATTTATGATAATCCTTTGTTTCAGTTCCCAGCGTTATAGTCGCAGTTCCTTCAACTACAGACCAGTATTCTGCTCTTAACTCATGCTGGTGCAGATTCATCATCATACCTGGAAATACCGTTACCTTCTTGACCTTATAGCCCTTTGAATAGTTAAGAAGCTCATGAATACCCCATTCCCTGTATGATATTCTGTTATAATCAAAATATGTCTCATACTGATTCATATTATCTTTTACTATTTCTTTTATATTATCAGCAGACTTTTGGGATGATATATACACTGCATCCTCTGTATTAACAACAACCATATCTCTAAGGTCATTAGCTACTACAAGCTTTCTTTGTGCGTTGTTAATAACCGATACGTTACTGCAGTCATTCTTAATTATATAATCAAGCTTACCCTCTGCATGCTGTTGTTCTATATCACATACGTTGTCTATATCTTTCCATGTTATATCAGCTTCAACAACCTTAAGCTTATCACAATCCTTAAGCACCAGTGATTCTATGCTTCCACCAGGAATATCCTTCATAATATTCTCTGAAAAACGGATTGCCCTTCTTATTGCTGGAACCTTTCTTTTGGCTGTTCTGCATGTTCCATAAAGCTCAGGCTGCTCTTTTCTTACGATATTTATCATATCTCCAGCTCGAAATACAAGCATTCCGCTGTTCCACAGATATCCCTCATCATAAGAGTAACAATCAGATATTTCTGATGAATAGCTATCAAAATCAACATGAGGTATGAGCCTGCACACATCACAGTTATCCCTTAATATATATCCGAGATTCTTTGCCTGGTATTCAGGTTTCACACCAATTGCTGCTATTACACCTGACTTAGCCATATCCTTGGCGCTTATTATGGCATCCTTATAGCCTTCTCCATCTATAAAATTATCTGAATTAACTATAAGCACGAATTCCGTAGGATTAGCAAACATAGTTCCAAGTATAATCGCCGCTGCTGTTCCTTTTGCTGTTCCCTCAAGAATCAGTCTGTACCTTAGACTCTGGAATGCCTTCATCTGTCCATTTACTATATTTTTATATGCCTCATTAGTTACTATTATAAATTCATCACAATATGGCATATTTCTCACAACCGTTTCCTGAAGCAATGAACGTCCTTCTTTAAAATTCATAAACTGCTTAGGATAATTTTTTCTGGACAATGGCCATAAACTATCGCCACTGCCGCCTGCCAGGATAACACACTTCATCTAAATGTCCCTCCCAAAATATACTAGTTAATTATTATCACTATTTTCGTTTGAAATTGGTCTGTCTTGTTTATCATCGTCTGAATCAGAGGTTGTATTTTCTTCTGTTGTTTGCTGTTCTGTTTCTTTCTCTGTTTCTTTCTCTGTTTCTGTTTCTTTCTCTGTTGTTTGCTGCTCTGTTTCTTTCTCTGTTTCTTTCTCTGTTGGTCCTTCTGTTGGTTCCTCTGTTGACTGCTCTTCTACAGAGCTTTCTTCCTGATGTTCTCTTGATTCTTCGTTATTTCTTGTAGTCTCTCTCTGTGTTTCTTCCCGTGTATTCTCTCTTCTTTCAGTCTGTGCAGTATTGTTTTCTGTCGTATTTCCTTCTTCTGTCTGTCCCGCAGTAGTGCTGCCAGCTGTTGTGCCTGTCTGCTTTGTTGTTGGCTGTTTTGTTGTATAATACTGCATGTCACGGTAATCATAATCTTTATTAACTTTTTTCTTATTATTCTTTCCAGCTATAACAGAAACAAACAATACAGAAACAAGTGCAATAACAACTATACATCCTGCAATCCATGACATTGCCATTCTTGCCGGTAATGAAAGTGCTGGGAACAACCTTCTTATAAAGAGGGTAACAGCATTTTCATGATGTCTGTTCCTCTTCTGGTATACAGAGCTTACAGCCTCCTGCTCATCATATTCATTGCTGTATTCTTCTGACTCATCATCCGATTCATCATACTGTTCTTTATCATCGTCTGAATTTTCATATGTATCTTCATATATCTCATTTGAAATATTATCATTTGCAACAGCTGTCTTAGCTTCATCAGCTATGTTTTCTAAAGCAACTGCCTCTCCTGACAGTATAAACTTAATCTGTGCTATCCAGCTTCCAATATATGAGCTGTCAACATCTGTCATTCTCTCAATAGCATCTACCGACTGCATCTCATATGCATATAACTCTACAAGTGCCATCTGTACAGAATCTAAAGACTTTAACTTTTCATCCTCCTCATCAAACACCAAAGGACTTCTGAATGCATTTGCCTTTTTCTTCATATACATAAGAAACTCTTCATCTTCACGTATTTTTGAGAAATTATATTCTTTAATATCTGTTTTTTCACTTAATTCCTTTGAATTCTCATCTACTGCATTTACAAAAAAATATGTTGATACGATAACTGCAATCTGTTTGTGAATATTTTTCGTCAGATCTATACCATTTATCTTATTGCATACCTGAATAAGAGCTTTTTTAGCCTGTGTTGTACTTTTTGCTTCATCCCTATATACTGGATATGAGAGTGCATATACTTCTTTATATATCTTATTGCACAACTCCTTTTTCTGCACCTTACCATCTACAACATCCTGTATAAGCTGAACAAGTTCTTTATCCTGTTTATTATTCATACATATCTCCCTATTTTAATATAATAAAACTCATAACTTACTTTTTACTTACTATCCCGTTATTATAACACCTTGTTACATAATTGTCACTATCACTAACACCATCGGGAAATATCACTAATCCCACCATGAAATATTAAAAGCCGCGACCATGCAGAAAACCTTCCCACATAGCCACAGCTTAATAACTGATATCTATGAATCCGACGATAAGATGATATCATAGCTAGAAATTAGCATATATAAAATCTGAGGTAGTACTTGTGCTTCCATATATAAGTATAAACATTATAAATACTATATATATGAACCACCTGAGTAAAATGTTCCTTGATGCTACCGCCTCTCTTATTTTAATGCCCTTTTCCTTAAGAACACTTACAACAAATATAATTATACAGCCAGCTGCAACAATGATAAGATCCTGTGCTGTAAGACCAACTGCCTTAACTGTTGCCATGGATATCTGTGACAAATGTGCTTTAGTCACTGTATCTAAAAGCATGACATTAGCTGCATGAAGATCCGGCGCCATATCAAAGTAAAAACCTATATTAACAAGTATAAATGTTCTTATGATACAGAACACCTGGTACCACCAGCTTTTAGGGTTAATGTGTAAGCTCTCATGTATCCTTGCATACACTGGTGCAAGCATACCGCTCGCTGCTATGATAACACCATTATACATGCCATACATTATATATTTCCACGCGGCTCCATGCCATATACCTACTATAAAAAACACAAGCAGATTGGCAAGACTTACTGGCAGAAGCTTTCCAACATTATTTCCAAATGTTTTCTTACACCATTTGCCGAACTTATTCATACATCTTGATAAGGAAAATGGATAGAATATATAATCCTTCATCCATGTACCAAGTGTTATATGCCATCTTCTCCAGAATTCACTTATAGAACGCGAAAAATATGGCTGTCTGAAATTCTCATCCATGGTGATGCCAAACATCTGTGCAATACCAATTGTAATATCAATACCACCTGAGAAATCTGCATACAGCTGGATACTGTAAAGAATCACACCAAAAACGTTAATCCAGCCCCCATAATTCCAGTAGTTGTTAAATATAAGCGTTACTGCTGCATTTACCCTGTCAGCAAGCACCATCTTCTTAAGCATGCCCCATAGTATTCTCTGTAAACCAAACTGTATATTTTTAAGGTCGTAGGCATGTCCCTCATACAGCTGTTCACCAAGCCTTTCATATCGGCCGATAGGTCCCTGAAGAAGCTGAGGGAAAAACGATACAAACAACGCATACTTAAAGAAATTCTTCTGTGGCTCATGCTTTCCCCTGTATACATCAACAACATAACTTACTGACTGAAATGTATAAAACGATATACCAAGCGGAAGTGTAAGCTTAAGAACACTTAATCTTTCTGAACTTCCAAATGCAGATAATATCCCGTTGATATTACCTATCATAAAGTTAGTGTACTTACATACTGCAAGCACTCCGAACGAAAGAAGGATCACACATAGCACGACCTTCTTTTTTTTGTTAGTTATATCCTTCTTAAATGCTTTCTTTGTCTCTCTGTCTGCATCCTTATCCGGCTTTTCACTATTAAGCTTTCCAAGTAATATTCCACCTGTATATGTAACAGCTGTAGTCAGTATCATCATCCATACTGTTGTAACATGATATGAAAAATAATACATGTAGCTTAATATAAGCAGCCATACCCATCGCACCTTTTTGGGGATGATATAATATACAACCAGCGCCATAAGCGCAAACAGAAAGAATTCAAATGTTGTAAAAGACATACTGCTCTCCATTCTTTATATCATAGGAAACCAATCTAATATGACTTCCATTCAAGTCCTGTGGCATCCTCATAATCCTGTATCATAGAGTTATACATACTCTCATATGAATCATAAAAATATCTGCTCTCATCCAGCGTTCCCTGTGCATCCTCGTAAAGAACCTCCGAAAGAAGCTCCGAATAGCTTTGTGCAAGCTCTCCATACATATGACCTTCTGCATCCACATATGCTGAATCATCTCTTGGAAGTACTGACATAAGTGCCTTATTAAAATCATAATAGGCTATTCCATAGCTGTCAAAGAGTGCTTTAAGTTTCGTAACCGCCTTATCAACCTCTGCATCCCTGAATGCATCTGGTGTTATAGGCGATTCTACACATACTATCTGTATGTTGTTTTCCCTGCAATACTCAACAAGCTGCTCAAACTGTGCTATAACAGTCTTATCAAGCTCCTTGTTGGCATTTCTTTTCATCGTCTGTGTATATTCAGGATTTCCCGGAACTTCATTTATCCTGTATCTGTAGCAGAAGCCCTTTCCCATATAAGGTCCACCTGCTGTAGCAAAATATCCATCTGTATCAAGTCCTGCTGACATATCGTAGTTTTTATATTCATCAGTTTTCTTTAACTCAACATTTGTCTTTGCCTTATTCAAAGTGCATTTCCATGTAAGCCTTCTTGAAAATACATTTCTTATATCCAGATAAGACTTGTTCTTCCACAGATATTCTGCTTTAATCTGCGGGTCCTTTATCTGCTGATATATAAACGACCTTGAAAAATGATTCTGTGATTGTCCATTCATCCAGTAATAATAGTCAACATCTATAACTATTTTTTTAACGTCATTATCCTTGCATACAGACTTTAAAACATAATACATATCATCAACCGTTTCACCAGGGATACCCATATTAAATGAATTCACTCCCAGCTTTTCGTCTATACTGCTTGTATCTATACTGCATCTTGTATGGGATGCTCCAAGAATTATTGTATCATATCCACTATCCGTTCCTGCATTTTCAGCCTTAACCTGGTTAAATATGAACCTTATATATCCACTTTCTGCAAACAGATAGTCACATACACATATAACTGCCGCAAGTACACATATAAATATTACGCATCTAATGTGTGGCCATAACTTTTTCATACCACGCCTCGTTTCTTTTATTTGTTAGTTTTACATTCATTACAAAACATTACAGCTGATTATATCATTGTCAGGCATATTAATTGTTAACAATATGTTAACTCTTTTTGAATTTCCTGCGAAATACTCTAGCAAACATAAAATAAAAGCTGAATCTTTAACCATCGTTTTTAAGAATCAGCTTTTATTATTAATTACTTATATTTTATGTTACCACTGAAGCCTCTAAAGCATTTTACTGAACAAAAGCAGCTGTTATTCCTGTGGTTGTTTCTGTTGTAGCTCCTGTTGTTGTTTCTGCTGCACCTGTTGTTCCTGATGTAGTACCTGTTGTTGTACCAGTTGTATTGTCCTTGTTTGGTGCAGTAGTTTCAGGCTCTCCTTTTTTCTTTTCAACCCTGATTGTTATATCCTTCGTTTTAGTGTCACCCGACTTATATGTTGTAGCAAATGCAACATTCATATCACATGCACCATTAATTCCTGGGATATTTGCTGTACTTGTGTACTGCCATATATTATATCCAAAGTCAAGATCTGGAACTTCATCACCATCTTCATACAATCTGTTACTTGGACTGTTATAATACTTGTAGAAATACCATGCAAGCCATACATTATACTTTGATGTAAGTTTGTTTGTGTGAACCTTATTTACCCAGTCATTCTTACTCATATATATCATAGGCTGGTATCCATGGCTCTTTACTGTATCGCAGAACGCTTCACATATGCTTGTAAGCTCATCTTTGTTAAGTCTGTCACATGTTCTGTAGCCGCTTGATGTCTCCCAGTCGAAGGCTACAGGATATGTTATGTTATAGTCCTTTATAAGATTAAGAGTATATGATGCCTCTTCATATGCCTCCTGGACACTTAATGCCTGTGAGAAGAAGTATACTCCTACCTTGATGCCATTAGCTGTTGCCTGCTCTATATTGTATCTGAAATAATTGTCCTCATACAGATTACCATCATCACCTATAGATCTTCCGGCTACCTTAATCATGGCAAACTTATAACCAGCATCTGCAACAGCACCCCAGTCAATTCCACCAGCATCGTTCTGCCAGTGTGACACATCAATTCCGTTGACTGTTTCTGTTACTGTCATACCTGGTGCTTCATATTCATAATGAACCTTGTAGTTTCCTGCATTCTCAAGTGTGACCTTTATATCCTCAGGATTACCACCATAATTCTTAACCTCATCACCTGTCATCGAAGCAACCACATTACCCGCTTCATCTGTTATAGTAAATCCAATAGGTGCTGATGAATTATAAAGATCATCAATCCTTACACCTGCAAGTGGTGCATATTCCTCACCTTCTGTAACTGTTTTATCAACATTATCAACTATAATATCATAATTCTTTTCTGTTTCATATACCTTACTGTTACCTGAATCAGGTTCGTCAACTTCTACATCGCCGCCTATTTCAGTTGTCGAGTCATCTTCTTTAATCTTATCTGCAAGGTCCTCTTCTGGTATAAGCTCAACCGGCTTATCCGCGCTTATGACTATTTTCTTACCATCATATTCAAACTCAAGTGATGAATCTGTTTCTATCACCTCTGTTTCCTCTTCCGCCTCAGTCTGTGCTGTAGTTTCCTCTGTAACTTCTTCAACTGTAGCCATAACTATAGTCTGCATAGTTTCTTCCTGTGCCGTTTCTACACCAGCCACTGTATCAGCCTTTGAGTGATTTCCAAGCACTACTGCAACAACGATACCTGTAACTGCCACTGCACATACCACCCCTGCTGCTGACAGGCAGACAACTTTATGGAGTGAAACGAATTCTTTTAGTTTGTTTAATAGTTCTTTTGCTTTATTCACTTTTTATTCCTCTTTTTCGTATTCTGTATATAATGTCTATCAAGCATCATCCACAGCCTTATATCATATTATAGCGATTCCAGGGTCAAAAGATATTCTACACATGATATTCACCATATACACCTCTAGTTTACAATTAACATATTTTAGCACATGCACTTACACTTTTCAATCAGTGTTTAATTAATTATTGCAATTGTAACATTAAGATATGCGGCAAATGTGACCCATAACAGATATGGAACCATAAGCCATGCTGCGGCCCTGTTAACATGAAAGAAACGCCATATTGTAAATATTATAAGCACCCACAAAAGCATCAACCATATAAAAGCCAGCCATAATGCTTTAAACTTAAAAAATATTACAGACCAGCCTATATTCACAAAAAGCTGTACTCCATATAATACAAGAGCTTCTGTCCTTTCATCATCCCTTGTTTCACACACTATATATGAGGCTATCCCCATAAGTACAAAAAGTATTGTCCATACAACAGGAAAAAGCTGACCTGGTGGCGAGAGTATGGGCTTATGAAGATTTTTATACATCTCCATTGAATTCCCAGTAAGAAGCCAGGATATAACACCTGCTCCCAGACTCACAACCAACGCCAGTATCAGCCTTTTCCAATTAATTCCTTTATTTGCTGTCATAAACCTTCTCCAATCTGCTGCATATGCTTTTATACATAGCTGCATTTATAATCTAGGATATAGTTTATGTAAAGATATAATAATTATTCATAAATACATACAAAACCATTGTCAACATATATTCTGTCTTACTATTCTTTTACAGACGTTCTTCTGCCTTATCAAGTGCCGCTGCCACAACAGCATCCATATCATAATACTTATATTCGCCAAGTCTTCCGCCAAATATAACTCCATCCAGTTCTTCTGCAAGCTTCTTATATTCAGCATAAAGCAAACTGTTCTTCTCATCATTGACAGGATAATAAGGGTCATCCCCCGGCTTCCATTCAGAACTGTACTCCCTGCTTATAACTGTTTTAGGCAGCTCATTGCCATTCTCATCCTTACCGAACTCAAACCATTTGTGTTCTATTATTCTTGTATAAGGACTCTTTTCATCAGTATAATTAACCGCTGCATTGCCCTGGTAGTTAGGCATATCCAGCACTTCTGTTTCAAAACGTACACTTCTGTACTCAAGTGTCCCAAGCTTATAGCCAAAATATTCATCTATCGGTCCTGTATACACAACATTTGATGCAAGCTTATCCAGCTCTTCTTTTTCTTTAAGATAATCTGTGGACAGTCTTACCTCTATTCCATCAAGCATATTTTCAACCATTCTTGTATATCCACCTATTGGAATACCCTGATAAAGTGCATTAAAATAATTATTATCAAATGTAAATCTAACTGGAAGTCTTTTTATAATAAATGCAGGAAGCTCTGTGCAAGGTCTTCCCCACTGCTTCATTGTATAGCCCTTTATAAGCTTCTCATATATATCTGTTCCAACAAGGCTTATTGCCTGTTCTTCAAGATTGTGCGCCTTACTTATTCCTGCTGCCTGTTTCTGTTTTTCTATCATCTTACGTGCTTCATCTGGTGTAACAACACCCCACATTTTATTAAATGTATACATGTTAAATGGAAGTGAATATAGCTCACCATTATAATTAGCCACAGGTGAATTCGTGAATCTGTTGAATTCTGTGAATCTGTTAAGATATTCCCATACCCTTTTATTATTAGTGTGGAATATATGGGCTCCATACCTATGTACATTTATTCCTTCTATCTTTTCTGTATATACGTTACCTGCTATGTGATCTCTTTTATCTACTACAAGTACTTTTTTTCCGGCATCTGCTGCCTGTCTTGCAAATACTGCGCCGTACAGACCGGCACCAACTATTAAATAATCATACATAACCTCGCTCCTTTCTCATGTTTGGGCGGGTCAGAAGGTTAAAAGCCTTTTCGTGCGAGCACGAACAGCTTTTCACTTTCTGACCCTGGCTGTTTTACTTTTTTTTGACGATGCCTTCGAATTGCTCCGCAGCTTCGCTGCTCCCACAATTCTGCAAACATTCGAACTCCGCTGATTTGCCTTGCAAATCGCTCCCTTCTCATGTTTGGCGGGTCAGAAGGTTAAAAGCCTTTTCGTGCAAGCACGAACAGCTTTTCACTTTCTGACCCTGGCATCGTCATAGTAATGTTTAAAGTAGACACGGTAGAATATTGCCCAGGTATCGTTAAAAGCTCTTATACAATCTTTTATTCCAATCCTGTTTGAGTCTTTTTCTCTTACGAAAACTACTTCTACCGGCATCTGTGCTATCTTAAAGCCTCTTCTGTGAACTGCAACAAGAAGCTCTATGTCATACGCAAAGCCGGATGTCCTTATAAGATGCCCTACTGGTTTTATAGCCTCTGCCTTAAACACCTTAAGTCCCGTCTGTGTATCCTTGACATTCAGATGGAACAGTAAAAGAAGCATTATATAATAGCACATGCTTATGACTTTTCTTTTAAATGGATATTTAAGCTTTGAATCCTTATGGAACTTACAGCCTATAACCACATCCACATTGTCGGTAAGCATCTTGTTAAGATATCCTTCAAGCTGCGATGGGTTAAGCTCTAAATCCGCATCTACGAATGCTATATATTTTCCGTTTGCCTGCGATACTCCTGCTATTATTGCATTACCCTTTCCCCTGTTTTTATCAGAGGTCACCAGTCTTACTCTCTTATCCTCTTTCTGTGCCCTTATAATCTCAGACTTTGTGTTATCCTTACTTCCATCATTAACTGCAACTATCTCTATATCTTTTACAAACGAGGAAACTATATCCAAAGTTTTCATTATACTTGAATATATAAGTTTTTCTTCGTTGTATGCCGGCATAATAACAGACAGCATTCCGTCAAGTTCAATCATATACTTCCCCCTATAAACAATACTGATAATTGTACACTAATATATATATTGTATCAACCATAGTTTATCACGCAGGTATAATGTAAGCAGCAAAAGATATTTTATATTTTCTGCCATATCATACTTATATATCACAGATATTAAAAAAAACAGACCTCTGTATTAATCTACTTAGAGGTCTGTCTTTAATCACCTATACAGCCTGTGGTATGAAATATTATTTTCTTCTACATGCTGTATATTAACTTAATGCCGGCAACGGGAATCGAACCCGTATGGGAGTATAAGTCC
>ULZT01018293.1_pt1 | contig 30416 bp, 28 predicted proteins | sample 1963371 | NCBI WGS metagenome assembly ULZT01 (sample SAMEA4835897, study PRJEB28245) | human gut metagenome | biome: gut microbiome; material: fecal sample | place: Denmark | collected 2008
AACAAAGATAGAGTTTTTTTGTTGAATACGGTCAAGAATAGAAAAAAATAAATGGGTACAAAAAAAGAAGCTGCCTCATTCATCGGGAGACAGCTTCTTCATTTGAACCTTGAGCCTTACTTTACTTTCACTTTATGAGTTGCTCCACGTTTGTTACCGGTTCCGTGAGCTATGTGCGGGCGGCACGTTTCGTTTTTTTTCAGGATCATTTTTTTACACGTACACTAATCTTTTTCCGTCTTACTGCTTCTCCGATGACGGAACCGCAGAACAGCCTCAAGAATGTCTAACAACTTTTCCAGTAATAATTTCATTCGCTTTTCTATTAAGGTTGATAATCTATTTTATATCGGTCGAAGTGCAACCATCAGCTATACCCGATTCGCGGCTACTGATAAGTCTATCAATAAGCTTTAGTTTGCCTGACAAACTTATCAGTTAATCCCTACGGATTCAGCTGCCAGCTGCACTTCCGGTCAAGCGGCCGGGTCCGGCGCTTCTCCTCCTCCGCCACCGGGTTCGTCGCCGTCATCCGGGTCTTTGTCAACGACATCGTCGGCCACAAACGAACCCGCTACATCCTTGATGTGCACAAACTCCACTCCGGTGGTCAATGCGCGGGTAGCACTTCCGTTAGCGGCACGGGTGTATTCAGGGGTAAACTGACAACGCAATGAAGTGATCTGCGAACTGCTGACTTTACTCTCCAACTCCACTCCTTTTCCTCCTGCTTTGGCAATCATTGTAAATGTTCCCAAGCCTTCGAGGCGCACCGTGCGGCTGTTGAGCAACTGTTCGCGCATCACCGACATCAGGTTACGAATCACGTTATGAACATCACCCGCCGTCAGCGAGGCTTTTTCTGCAATCAATTCCGCCATTTTCTGCGTATTGACCATTTTCCCGAATTTCACCAGACGGGGATAATAAAGTTTCTGTCCTTCCTTGTTGGCAAGTGTTGCCTGATAAGGTTTGTAAATTAATGGCATACTGTTTTCCTTTCTTTTTTGATTGATGAATAAATAACTACTGTTTGTAACCGATTACGAAGACAAAAGTACACGAAGAGAAAAAAGCAGGGAAACACGATGTTACAACCCGTCGCAAGAGAGAACAGACAAACACAATTTGATACGATTCATGCCTACAAAGGCTTCTGTACAAAACAGAACCAACCGACATAAAAAGGCGTACCTTTGCATGAGTTCATACAAAATAAACCTCTAAAAAACAGTCAATATGAAAACAGAAACAACTCCAAAAGCAGAAACAGAGAGCCGTACCCGCATACAAGCCTATAGCAAAAGCCAGTTGGCCGGACTTTACCTACCTCACATACAGTCCGCCTCGGCACGACGCACCCTCCGTAGTTGGATTGCCAAGAACACTGCACTGCAAGCCGCACTCGCTCAAACCGGATATAGTGAAAAAGCCATCCTGCTCACTCCGGCACAAGTAAGGCTGTTCTTCAAGTTTTTAGGAGAGCCCTGAAACGACTCTTTTACAAAGAAAATATCATTCGGAGAAAGATAAAGCCAAACAAGGCAAGAAAAAAGGCAAGCCAAAGCAAAGCGGACATTTCATCACAGATCACGCGAATCAAATTATAACTTGCTGATTGCTGTTATAAAGAGTCCAAGATAATCTGTAACGAACTGTCCGCTCATTATATAAAAAAAGGATTATATCATTCCGGAGTACCTTCTCCCGACGGCTTCATCAAATCGGCTGTAACCTCCGCTTTAAAACGGACACCGTCGTGAAGCCGCAGATTCAATTTGACAGTAACATTCTCATCGTTGTTACGCTTCACATAAAACGTTCCCGTCACCCTTTTATATTGGGAATAATAATAGAACGGATCTTCGTAAATAAAGAAATACTGGTCGTTTTGGTACAAGGTCGATGCATCCACCACTTGCCCCTCCCAATACATACCCAGAGAAAACAAAAAATAAGTACTAGTTTTCCCGTCCTGTATCTTTTCCGGAGAAAAGATACAGGTAAAATAACCACCGTCCATAGTAGCCTCACCGGACACGATCCTGTTCGCTTCCCCCCGGAATGAATAAGTACCGATGGAAGGCAATTCCTCCACATCCGGACCGGGATTTACCGGATCATTATCTTTATCGTCACTACATCCGGCAAAACCCACCAGAAGCAATCCCGATAAAACATATAAATTTAAATATTTCAATAAGATTTTCTTCATGAATACACTTCATTAAATCGTCACTCTATTACTGTCACCGCACCTTTATAGTAGCCGGACAAACTGGCATCGCCATATTTCTTAATACCTACCACTTCAAAAGTCATTTCAACTTCATTGCCCTGAAGAGACACCGAAGTCCGGCCTCCCAGAGCCAGATTGCCCAATGTGGTATTAGCCCGACTGTAAGTCACTCCTTCATACGTAATCGAGATTTTCACATTTTCATCATCACCGGAGAATCCGCGGAGCACTCCATCCAGCATTGTTTTCGAAAGACGCACCACTGCATCCGCTGCCGACATTCCCGCCACAGTAGTGATACCTGGTTGTCGTGAAAGGTAAATAACACAAATATCCGCATCCGTCTTATCTATCACCACAGACTGGATAGTGACCGGAGTACCGTCCGCCCCTAAGCGATATTCATTCGGGATCGTCGTATCATACACCGCGAAAGCACCGTTATAGTTACCTGATATTTTAAGGCTATTATCACCCAAATATTTGAGGTTAAGCGTCAATGAATATTCATTATCCGCTGATTTCGATACACTGAACGTACCTGCCGCATCCTCCAGGTGACCTTTGGATATTTGTATTCTTTCTTCGTCATACGGGCTATAATAAGTAAACTCAAAAGCCAGATTGGTATCTGTAATATCCACCTCCTGCCCGTTAAGTCCTGCATTCGGAACAAAAAGGCGCACATAATACGAGTTTACATTTTCCAAGTCCGCAGCAGATGAAATTCCCGACGGAGTGAGATACAACGCTACTCCTGCATCTGTCTTTTCATAGAAAGTAGCTTTGATGTCACGCGTTTTTTCTCCGTTCAACGTTAATATATTCGTCGTACTCTGCTTAATTTCAGAATAAGCACCCTCATAAGAACCTTCGAACTTTTCACCCGAAAGCAAAGTAAAGCTAAAAGTTACTTTCACATGATCGTCCGTCTTTTCTACTTTGAACTTACCTGCCGAACATATTTCAGACCATCCATAAGGCTCCACCGCACCCAGATCGTCAGCTCCCAATTCTGTCATATTATAGAAAGCATAATCCGTACCGTCATAAGACGTGATATCCAATACCTGTCCCAACATATCCGGATTGATTCCGATCATCAGGAACTCCGTGTCCGACATATCTTCCACCGTTGTCACTCCCGCGTCCGGACTAAGATAAAGGTATTGAATCCCTCCGATGACAGTAGCCACCGCCGATTTCAACGGACGCACTTCACTTCCGAAAGAAAATTCACTGGGCAACTTTGCAGGAGCCTTGTAGCTACAACCAGCCTCTCCTGTAAACTTACCGCCACTTTTCAGCGTACAATCAAAAGTAGCTTTCACAGCCGATATCTCATTCTCACCCGGAGTCATCGTCAAAGTGATCTTGCCTTGCGTCAGCACCTCTTCCCATTCGTAAGGGTCCACGGCTACAATAGCCTCACCATCGGCATCCATGTAATAAAGCACATAATCGTCACCTTCAGAGCTGCCTACCGTAACCGGACTGCCCACCAGACTCTTATCCACTCCCAGCATCACATATTCCTTTCCGCTATTCATAAAGTCTTCAAGCGTTTCCAAACTCTGCAACGGACTCATACACACATACACAATGCCATCCTGTTCAAAACAAGACACCGATTTAGCTTGTATCGTCTTATCCTTATACGTATACGTATTCACTGTTTCCACAGGTTCCAGTTCCGGCTCCGGTTCGGGATCAGTGGCCGGATCATCGTCACTACATGCCACAAAACAACTCATTGCCAACATGAATAAGAAAAAGGAAATAAATCTAGTTTTCATATTTCTCGTTTTTTGGGTTAATTATAAAATCGCGTTATTAGTAAAATGATGCCATCCACCCGTGTTTACTGCGGACGATAATCAAATACGGTAATAGGAGCATCCTGCGAATAAGTGGTACGTACATGATTCGGGTGTTCCTTATCACAGTCAATAAAATCTATCGTCAGCGTGTGTTTGTCACCGTCGCGTGCCACAGTCATGGTTCCGCCGTCTATGCGTGCATATTCTTTCATGGCTCCGTTCTGAAGTTTCTCATACCAGGTTCCTCCCGGATAAGTAAAGCCGTTAGGATAGCCCGAAGCTATGTTTCCCAGTTTCAGCAACTCGCGCGGGATACCATATGATTCCTTATCACGCGCCACCACCGTATAAGTACCTGCCGGAATACCCTGTGTTACATCCGTAGCCCATTCCACGAAAAATTCCACCTTCAATACTCTTCCATTACCGGCCGGCCAAGTGTCGACAAGACTTATACTCTCTTCCGCCAGATAAAGCTCGACTACCCGGCACGACTCATCTTGCAGATAATAAGAATCGCCCTTATCCTGCAGGCGGGCTTGCGTCCATCCATTCAGTGCAATATCGGTGGTCAGCGTAGAATTAGGAGTTTCATCCTTGCTTTCGTGACGGTCGATGGTGATTACTTTTCCCGTATAGGTGAAATAACGTTTCAAGGAAAGATCGCCCACCAATGTTCCGCTAATCGAATATTCACCACCGGACAGCCGTTTCACCGTCATTTTACCACCGGAAAGCAAATCGGCATCGACACTCGTAGAGTAAGATTTCACATCACCGTAGAAAGTTCCGGCAGGAATATCCACCTTTCCGGTCGGGAGATCGATTTGATTCATATATCCGAGGTTGAATGTCCATTCATCAAACGTGTATCCGTTCAATGCTGCATCAAAAGTGCCTTCAGGGAGCGGAAATTCCGTAGCTTCCGAAGCAAATGGCGGGACATTCAGGCTGAACGCCATGATCTTGCCCGGTCCTATCGGATTACCAGTAGCATCTACTTCCATATCCGTATAAAGCGTCAATACAAAATGATCTGTGCCCACTCCGTCTTTATCTCCCCAGTACACCAGGTTGGAGTTGACAAACTCCACCACTTCCGGCGCCGAGTTTACGTCTTCTCCACCGGGTTTTCCTCCCTCCGGATTTTCGGCGTCATTGTCACTGCAAGCGGTCAACACCCCCACAGACGCAACAGCGAACAGGCAGACACCCAATAACTTCATTATTTTCTTATCCATATCAGACTGATTTATATATTTTACATCATTGAAAAGAACTTCCGTAGCGACCGGGAATCATAAAAAAGGCGGAGTAAGCTCGGGAAAAGGATTCCCATTCTTCGCACGAGTATCCCCGCCTGTCATATAGTAAAGTTAAATTAAGAGAGAATTAGTAAATTCTCATTCCGTTTCACAACGGTAGTTCTTTTCTTTATTCATCAATGTTATGTTCGTTTTATCTGAAAAGTGCAATATCCGGGAAAAGGATACAATCTTTCAGTGTCCCGGTCAGGAACTGCTGTCCGTCAAACAATGCTATCGCCAGGTAGCATCCGCTTTCCGGTGCTCCGGTCACGTCCTGAAAACTGACTCCGACAGAACCGTCCTGATAAAGCACAGGAGCGAAACCGAAATTTCCTTTCGAATAAATATTGGAAGAAGCCGCTACAGAAAAGCCGTACAGGGTTTGCAAAACAACACCTGCCCCATCATCCGATGTTCCGTCCGATACTCCACCTGACGTTCCGTCCGAAGCGCCTTCTGCCACCTCATCCGCAACTTCTTCCACGACCGTAAAGTCTTTCTGTGCCGCACCGATAGGAACCACAAACGATCCATTTTCATAGGTAGCCTGCAATGAAATCGTAGCCTTTGCGGGGTCTTTCAGATATTGCGCTGCCGGAGTATTTGCCAACGACATCTTAATGGTATATCCCTCGCCATCGACATTCTTCGAAATTTCAGTAGCCGACAAGGGATAGGCGTTTTCGATATTCTTCGTATCCCATTTCACATAAATCCGGCTATTTCCCCACACTCCAAGCAGGTCCGTCGCTTCATACTGGTAGACGTAGTAAAGGAACTTCCGCCCCTCATTGGTGCTGACCAATAACTGGCAGGCACGGGGATTTCCGGTTTTGTTCTCTTTCAACACAAGCAAGAAACCATCTTCTTTTGAAGCAGCCGGCACCTCCACCCAGTCGATTCCCCGCTGCACGCTCACTTTGAAATCAAACGAACTATTCACACGTACAATCGTCTGTGAAGGAGCATTTCCGAAGCGTATCACCTGCTGGTCGGAGTCGGGAGCAAAAATATTTCCCTCCTGCGTCACTACAATTTTCTGTTCGCTATTACCATCGCTCACGGTCACCTGCGTGGCACGTGACGTATATTCATAATTGGCTCTGGCAAGCAAAGTTATCTTTTCGTTTGTCACTTCGATTACCCTGCACCAGTCCGCACCCGAAACGGCAGTCAGTTCTCCGGTAGCCTGCAAAGCCACTTCCACCGTTCCGCCTCCGGCTGCCAGATCGACGTCCGCATTCATGATGCGGAAGCCTTGTGCCGTTTCATCGTTTTCCTTGTCGCACGCTGTCATCAGCAAACAGCACGCAGATAATAACAGTATAACTAACTTATTCATCATATCATTCTTCTATTGTTTTTTTAATCAACCTGATTGCTGCAACTGCATCCGTGTATCCCATGAAAGAGGCCTCCTCATCCTGCGAGTCGTACACACCGAAGATAAATCCGGAGATTTCACCCATCCACACTCCATTGTCCACCAGATAAATGCCGTCGGTGGTAGGATAACTGATAAGACCGATTGCCGAACTGCGCAAAACATAATCATTCATCAAATCCCACATAGCCAGATACACGTAACCTCCCTGTACTTTCTTCAAAAATTGCGGCAAGATGGAAAGTCCGCCACGCGGCTTGTCATAAGTTACCAGAATGTCATATTCGAGTCCTTTGAGCCAATAGCTCTTGCCGTCCTCGTCCTTCACCAGTTGAATCTCCTGCGAAGCCACTTCCATCTGGTTCGTCGCATCGTTCAGACGATAAAAATCCATCTGGTAAGTGCCTGGATAATAGTCGTAACTTTGATACCCGGCAGTATAGACACCCGCCAGTTTCACCTCCGTAGCTCCTTCGTCGGTACAAACAAAGCTGATCTCCTCGTTCTTCCAGACAAAATTCTGCATGGTTTGTCCGTCTATCGTCACCGGTTCGTGAAAACGCATTCCGTCGGTGGTAAACATAAAAGGTACGGTTTTCTGATGCACCTTTCCAACTTCGTCATAATAGGTCACAATGAACGTATAGTTGCTGCGTAGCATTTGCCCGGTGTAGAGTCCGTCCATCCGCAGGTCGTATTCATAAAAGAAAGCATCGTCTTCCACTTTCTTTATCCGGGTGAGATATTGCTTCCACGTCTGGTCGGCAGAAAAAGCCTTCATCACGATGCGGTTGCCATATTTCTTGCCTTTCAGTTCGATACGGTCGGCGGTGGCATCGGAGATCACGAATTCGTAGTCGCCTCCGAGCGTTCCGTTCGGGTCGTCGGCCATACTTCCCTGTGGTTGACCGAAATAATGCACCAGATAATTGTAGGTATCGAAAGACAACATCGTTGCCTGCTCGGACTTGACGCTATAAAGCGAACTGACCGTCTCATCCGCTCCCGCTATCTGCGAAGCCATCGTCACCCGCTGGCCGTCGAACTTGCAAAGCAGGGTAATACCTCCCAGCGAGTAGTCCTTACCGACGTAATATTCCATCACCCATCCGTTGGGTGCTGCTTCCAGCAGTTCGCTGCAACGCTTCACATCGGCCGTGGCACGGTTGGCAGACGAATCGTCAAAATAATCTTCTTCCTGAAAGAGGCACGACTGCAAACCCAGGCAGACAAGGGCCAACAGGAAATATATCGTTCTATTTTTCTTCATCATAATAATGTGTAATTAAATAATCATCCAATCGTCAATCAAAAAAACAAGAGGTGACCGGCACTTATTGAATAGTGCTCAAGTCAATTTCGGTAATCTCCTGCTGGCGGCGCAGCACGATTTTACGAAGTTCGTTGAGGTCGATCCCCCATGTGTCGCGCATATAGTTATAGACAATCGTGAATTTCTTGTTGATGATGGCAGCGCCCGATTCTCCGGCTGCCGTCATCATATTGTCCCAGTAGGCCTGCGTATGTGTGACGTACATGGCTATATTTTCCACAAAATCCTCGTTGGACTGGCTCATGGCATAAGCCGTCACGAAACCGTCGGACCAGGCCACATCGTCCGTGCGGGGCATGGCACCCTGGGCGGTCATGTAGTAATACCAGTCGGCTCCCACGTATTTTCCTTCCGAGATGCGGTTGAAAGAAGGGTCGAAATTCCGTTTCTGATGCAGGATATGGGCAAATTCATGATGCATCGTTTCAAAATAATACTCGTTGAGCTTTTCGATATTGATCTTCTTTATGTTGAGGTCGTTCACGTTATAGAGGGTGATTTTCTTCCCGCCTTCTGCCGTGCCGAGCACCATGTTACCGCTACTTTCGTAGGCGGGCGATCCGATGAGGTGGAATGTCTTGGGTACGTAGACACGGAGAAAATCCATTCCTGCCAGTTCGACGTAAGCGTCCATCCAGACGTGTTTGATGATTTTCGACAGTGCCACCGCTTTGTCATAGTCGGCGGGCACGAGGTTGTATTTATGATCGCTCTCGATATCCTTCATGCGGTACATGAAGTCGATGTTATAAGGATAGGTGTAGTTGTCGAGCAGCCAGTAATCGAAAGCATTTCTCTCCAGAGGTTCGGTAGAGAAGATGCTGTTCGCGGTGTCTATCTCGTCGTTATTGTTGCAAGCCCCCAGGCAGACTGTGGTGAGAGCAAGCAAAGAGTAAATGATCTGTTTCTTCATAATTTTCACTTTTTTCTCTGTTAGTTTCTTCTCGGGTTAGGTTGCATTCCCGCCACGATCACGTTTCGCGGAATCTGGATGGCACGGCGCAGGTCGTTCGGCGGCATTTCGTCGGTGACACGTTGAGTAGCCATGTTGCGACGGTAAATCATAATACCGTACCGTTTGATATCGGGCCAGCGCATCCCCTCGTGCAGGGTAGTGACACGGCGTATGTGCAGAATACAGTGAAGAATATTTTCCTGCATCCCTTCCTCGATAGTGAAATCGGGAGCTAGCTGTTTCTTGGGCGTCTGTTGCGTGAAAGGCGTGTAGAAATTCATTTTATCATAATACGCATTGATCTGGTCGGGTGTCAGGGCCGATTTGTTGCGGGTGTAGGCACGTTGCCAGCTCGTGATGTCGGCAGCCGACTGGGGGTACATTTTCTTCAACGCGTATGCTTCGGCACGGCAAAGCAGGGTTTCGTCCGTTGAAAACAATACCGGCATATAATAAAGGTAGCCGCCATCATAAAGTCCGCTCTTGCGCAGGATGCTGGCTACAAATCCGGTGGTAGAGAAAGGTTTCAGATACAAATAATCCGAGCTGCCCCACAGTCCTGCAGAAAGACAGGTTTCGCTGGTGGCGAGCGTTTGGTTGTGGAAGTAACGCGGGCCTACCAGGTAGTCGCTTCCGAGTGCGCCCCAGTTGGAGACGGTGCTGCTTATCAGCAGGTTGGCCTCATTGGAAGAAGCAATATACGCATCTGCCTGCACATTTCCGTTCACGGAAAGATTGCTCAATGCTTCCCAGTCGCGGAGCAGGTCGTCGGGGTTGCTGCCCAACACACGGGTGGCAAAGTCAATCACCCGGTCGCAGTTGGAGAAATCGGGTTTCATATAATAAAGGTAGAAACGGGCGGCAAAGGCATAGGCGGCCTTGCGGGTGAAATGGTATTTGGGGACGGAATATCCGTCGTCCGAAATCAGTTCCACTCCCTCCAGGAGGTCACGCTCCACTTTCCGGTACACTTCTTCCAGCGTGCCGCGCTCGTAACGGGGAGACACGGTGGTTTCCACGTCTTCCATATAGGGGATTCCCAACGATTCGGAGGCATGAGTGTCATAAGCATTGCAGAAGATAGTTGCCAGCATGAAATGGCAGTAGGCACGGCACACCAGTGCTTCACCGCGCTGCGGGTTGAGCGATGCCGGATTTCCTTTCTCCTCTATCGCCTTGAGTGCCATGTTGGCGGCTGAAATTGCACCGTAATAACCTCCCCAAAGGGAATTGGGTGTGTCCTGATATTCCTCTTTGGTATCTTCCCAGTTGTAACATTCCTTTTCGGAAAGCTGGTAGTAACCGTAGGTGGGGCCGCTATCATCGGAGTTGTCGCTGTAGAGTTCGAACAGTTCGTTGGGCGATACGTCGGGATAGGCCGATACAAGCAGTTTGGCTATTTTCTGGTCGGTGTTCAGTTCCGTGCGGTTGTCCGGTGTTTTGTCCAGAAAATCATTGCAGGAAACGGTAGTCAGACCGGAAGCTGCGGTGAGCAGCAGCACAGGGAGTATATGGTTTATTTTCGTCTTCATCTATCGTATATTTTTTCGGGTTCTCTATTGGGGGTTACAATCACAGTCCCAGACGCAGGGTGAGGGTAAACTGACGCGGAACGGGGGATGCCACCCCTCCGGTGTTCACAAATTCGGGGTCCTGCCCGTTCAACTTCTTGTCGGCGTAGATCAGGAAGAGGTTGGTAGCCTGCAACTTGAGCGACAGGTTGGATATTTTGGCAGGAGCGATCCAGCTTCTCGGGAACTCATACATCAGTGATATTTCTTTCATGCGGATAAAATCGCCTTTGGCGATGCGCTCCGTAGAATAGTTGTAGGCGTTGTAGGCAAGATAAAGCGATGTATTCGTCCTATATTGCGGGTCGCTAAGTATCACCGGGATATTCGTTCTCGCTTCGTCGCCGGAAACAGTCCAGCGGTTTTTGAATTCACGCGGCATGGCGGTAAGGTCGGAATATTTGTAGTTGAACACCGGGTTGAGGCGGACTACGTTGCCGAAAGAGTAAGTCATAAAGACATTTAGTTTGAAGCCTTTATAGGTGAATACATTACCGAAACTTCCCGTGACGGTGGGATCGGTAGGACCTTCGTATTTCAGGTAATCCAGTTTTTCGCGTTCCTGGAAGTTGATGCTGGTGCTAGTCACTTTTCCGTCGATGAGGTATTGCGGAATACCGTCTTCATCAAGTCCCGCAAAAGGGATGGAGAAGAGTCCGCGCACGGGGTATCCTTCGCGGGCAAAGCCGTTGCCGGAAACGAGTTCCATCATACTTGTGAGTCCTTTCAGCTGGGTGACTTCGTTCTTGGCATAGGAGAAGATAAAGTCTGTGTTCCATGAAAAATCATTCGTGCGGATGTTGCGGGTGGAGAGCGTAAATTCCACACCGTGAGATTTCATGGTGGCTACGTTGGCATATTTGTTGATGACGCCGCCTACTCCCTGTGTGGGGACTACACCGATCAGGTCGTAGTTGTTACGCTGGTACCAGTCGGCGGAGAAGTTGATGCGATTTTCGAGCAGGCCGAGGTCGATGCCGATGTTCAGCTCATGCTTTTTCTCGTAAGTGAGTTCGCTGTTCTCGATGTCATCGATATAAAGTCCCGTTTCCTGAATGTCGGTAAAGGGGCAGTAGGGCGAGAAGCTGCGGATGATGGCTTGCGAGTTGGTCACTTCCGCCGGGCCGCGGTCGGCGGTGAGGGAGTATGAGGCTTTCAGTGTCAGGTTGGAAAGGGTGGGTTGCAGCGCTTTGAAGAAAGATTCTTCATGCACGTTCCAGGCACCGGACAGGTTCCATGTGGGTAGCCAGCGGGATGAACGGCTGCGTCCCATGCGGTTGGTTCCTTCATAGCGGAAAGTGCCGTTGAGGGTGTAGCGTCCGTCGTAAGAATACGTGGCGTTGAAGAAGCTGGCTATACTCCGGGTTTCGGAGTGTCCCAGGCTGTAATAGCGCGAACCGGATTCGATGCCGTTCTTAAAGAACTGGTAGATGTAGGACGGAATTTCCCCCATCGAATATTGCATTCCCCAGCCTTGGAAAGAGGAATATGTTTTTTGAAGGCTGTTCACTTCCATTCCGGCAAAGAAGTTGGTGATGTGCTTTTCGGCGAAAAGATGATTCCATGAGAGTGTTCCACGGAAATCGAGTCCCAGCATACGGCGGTCCTGACGCTGGTAGATACCGCCTTCGGGCAGCAGGGTGATAGGCAGGGCGTATGGGTTGTCGGGGTCGGTATAGAGCAATTTGTTTTGCTCGCGGATGGTGGCGTCGTCCATACCGGTGCGGTAGGCGATTGCCTGATTGGCGTCGTCGAGCACGTTGTGTTCCTGCGATGAAGTCTGGTATCTAACGGCTCCGAGGGCACTCAATTCGAGTCCCTGAATCACTTTCCACTTCATCTCGCCTTGAAATTTCACATCGACCATATTGATTTCGATGTAGTTATTGTCGAGTTCGTGGAGAATATTGAATGGGGCGTAGTTGCTGATATAGTCCACAGAGGGGTCGAGTGTGCGGCTTGTGTTGAGCGCGTATGAATAAGGGTTGATGTCGAATCCGCGGGACATCTTTCCTGATGCGATGTCGAGGGTGGAGTTCATCGTTCCCGGCGCGTTCTGCTGGCGGTAGGAGGCGTTGGATATGAGGTTGAGCGACAGATTTTTATATATATTATAGGTTGTGTTCACATTGGCCGTGTAGCGTTTCACCTTGCTCTGCTTGTACCAACCCGGATCGAGCATGGCACTCAAGGAGGCATAGAAAGAGGATTTTTCCGTTCCGGCGGTGATGCTGACGGAATGGTTCTGCGAAACGGCATTGGTGAAAAGCACGTCGAACCAGTCAGTGTTGCGCATTTCCGCTTCGCGGAGGTAAGCGTTACGGGCTTCGGTGGTGTTGAGCAGTCCGCGTTGGCCGTTACTGTTGTTGTATTCGTCGATGAGGCGGTACATACGACCGTACACTCCGGTGTCTCTGGTGCGGAAAAGGTCGGCACTGTTCAACCAGCCTTTCTGTTCCATTTCTTTGTAGATTCCCATCTGTTCCTGCGAATTCATGATATTGAATTCTTTGTATCTGGGGATAGCACGGGTGGTGAACTCGCCCGTATAACTGATCTTGCTGACTCCGGCACGTCCTTTCTTAGTGGTGACTACGATAACGCCTGCCATCGCACGTGCACCGTAAATGGAGGTTGCCGAACCGTCTTTCAAAATTTGGAAACTCTCGATATCGTCGGAATTCAGTCCGGCTATGGCGGAACTAATCAGTGTCTCGGCATCACCGGAGGAAAGATCATCGGGACCTACGTCGATGGCGTCTTCCAGAATCACGCCGTCAACAACCCACAACGGTTTGGAACTTCCGTAAATGGAAGTGGCTCCACGCACACGAATCTTGGGGGCAGTTCCAAAAGTGCCCGAAACATTCTGAACGGAAACTCCTGCCGCACGACCTTCCAGTCCGCGACTAATGTCGGGCAAACCGTCCAGCTTCACATTATCGGCATTTAATTGTTTGGTGGCTCCGGTAAAAAGACGTTTATCCATTTTCTGCATACCGGTCACTACCACTTCCTGTAATACTTCGGAATCGGATTTCATCATTACCTTGATGGTCCCGGACTTGATGGGAACATCCTGCGACTTCATGCCGACATAGGTGATTTGCAAAGTTCTTGATGAACTCATGCATTTTCTGCCCCTCCTTCCATAAGTGCTTGAGCACAAAATATTTAATAAATATAAAAAAGAAAATACAGAAAGGGGAATAAGAAAAGCAAAAAAGGAAGTGAAACGCAAAATAAATCGTCCTTTTTTGCTTTTTATCTACTTACTGAAAAGGTAGAAAATATCTTTCATGTAGCAAACTTCAAGTCCGGCAGCAACTCTCGTCTCCCCAATTAGGGTATTAATATAAGAGACTACGGATAGAATTTCTTTCTTTGTCCAATAAACTATCTTTTTTCTACCTGCAATTATTTATTTGCAGATTATTATGTGTTATTAAACATCTTATCTACGAATTTATCCACATTTATTTATCAAAAAGATACTTATTTTCGTTTATTAATCACCAAAAAGAAATAAGAAACCGCCTTTCATGTACTTATCTTGTATTTAAGTCCTTTTGCTACAAGTATTTTGTATCGACAGCACAAATTCATATTTTTTTCATATTTTTCTTTGTTTTTCTAAAAAAGTGGTTACTTTTGCGAATCGTAAGATAGCAAAACAGACTATTCTACTATATAAAAACTATATGAAAAGAAAACTAACGCTGTTATTAACCTGCCTGCTAGCAGGCATTAGCCTGGCAATCGCTCAAACCTCCAGAAAGGTAATGGGCGTTGTCTTCTCCGAGGAAGACAACCAGCCCGTCATAGGAGCATCCGTTTTAGTTAAAGGTACATCTATAGGAACCACCACCGACCTCGATGGAAAGTTCGTTATCAATAATGTACCAAGTTCATCAAGAACTTGGTAATTCCCCTCCCGCTTTCCTCTATTTTCCATCTTTTTTCTTCACCTTTCCTTCCTTTTCACCAGTCTCCAGGAACAGTGTTTTATCGTCATGAAACTGAATATCTATACGAATATGATGACTATCATCAACTGTATAGCCTACATCCGCAGAATCTCCTAGAAAAAGCTTCAGAATCCAGCACAACACCTCCGGAATATTGACAATAATCGTTGCCTTTCCAATCACACAAGAGAAAAAATTAAAGATAGTTGTCCAATTTGGTATAGGACTCCGACCGTCGAAATTACACCTGTACACACGCCCCACGGACGAACGCGAACAATCCGAATTCTTTTCAACATATTTTTCTGGAATATTATTCAGTTGCCCTAACTTAAAAACACAATCAATTACTTTCTTCTTAACATCATCGTCGCTGTGACGTACACCGGTCATTTCTTTCTGACCATTTTCACTGTTAAAAACCACTTCTCTTTCTACCTTAGTCATTTTTTTACATTTTATTTAATATTTACATATAAAATTCACGACAAAAGTACAATGCTTATTTTAACATATATGTTCAAGCATGACACATTCTATATTTTTCATCCATATTTTCACAAAGAAAGAGGGTTTGGGGTACCCATTTTCTACCTTACCGGTATTATCAAGAAAATAGATGAAATAAAATCTGCCAAAGAGGAAAGAAATCACTCGTTCCAAAAGCTGTGATTTGCGCTAAAAAAGAGAAAGCATTCCTGCACTAAAAGTTTCAACGTTTCATTATGGTTCAAGCTTGGACAGCCTTTGCATTACCTGCTCTCTACCTTTGTCCCCATAATCAAATCATTAAAACGAATCAAAATGACTGAAACTGAAAAAAATCATTCCTTCCAACGGGTACAGCTAATGAAGCAAGCTGCCGTCATCCGGCAAAACAACGGTATGAACCGGCACGATGCACTCGTCACGGCTCACCGGATAGGGGCTCTCATCCGGCAGATGCATCACGGAAATGTCTGTTTCCGCTACACCAAACAGGATGGAACCATCCGACATGCCACCGGCACCCTCACCGGATATGAACATAGTTTCCACCGTCCGTATCTACCCAAACCGGAAAATACGTTCGTTGTCTACTATGATATCGAAGCCAAAGGCTGGCGCACCTTTCACGCTGAAAATTTTCTGGATATCGAAACGGACGGGCAAGACAGCAACAAGTAAAAATGAATCTGCAAAAGAACGGAATGAACGGGCAGGAACGAAAAGAATGGGAGGCGCTTTGCAGACAGTATAACGTAGATTCGCTATACGAGGTCATTCAAGGCTGCCGGGAAGAACTGGAGTTTCTGATTCATTGTGCCGAACGGCTCGAACCTCATACGGAGGAGGAGGAAGAAACGCCGTTTAACACATACAGACCACAGCGTTTCTCCGCACCAGAAAGCGCCGTTTAACAGATGGAGGAAACGCCGTTTCTCCCCGCATGATTCAGAAAAACGATTATTTTTTAACAGAGTATAATTTTATTAACATTATCAATATCAAGTATGGAAAATTGGAGATTTATTGAAGAAAACCCCGACTATATGATTTCAGATCACGGACGGGTATTGAGTTTCAAGGGCAGATCAAAGTTGATCCTTTGTGCCAAAATCATGGGGACCGGTTACGAAACTGTCATACTGCCGAATAAAGGTGTTTGTATCGAATACAAAATTCATCGTTTGGTTGCCAAAGCATTCATCCCCAACCCGGAGCAGCTGCCACAGATTAACCACCTCGATGGCAATACGATGAACAACCACGTGTCAAACCTCGAATGGTGCGATGCATACACCAATATGATGCACGCCATCCGGACGGGATTACGACGTACGGGAGTGGGATCTCATCAAACACCTTTCGCCGTTACGGATGCAACGGGGAAAGTATTGCGTGCCTACCCGTCTATGAAAGAAATGGTCAGAGAGGAACGTCTGAAGCCTGCGCACCGAAACTGGCTTATCCTCCAACTAAAGCATCCGGACCGCGTGAAACAACACGCCTTGCGTGTGCAACATCATCGGGGAGATGCTTTTATTATGGTTCAGACAAGGCCTAACCAGACCACAGTGCTTAATCGGACGACAATACCTAATCGGCCCACCATGCCTAATCAAACGACAACGCCGCCGATGGATGCTCCCTTCTCTCCGGTGCTCCATTCAGTAACAAAGCAATATTACCGCCAACTGTCCAAAGAGGAGGCTATTGCGTTCGGGGTTATCTCACGTGCCGTCTGCAAACAGGAAAGGAGGATTCTTCCATGAAAGACACGATCATCATCCACTGTTCCGCCACTCGTGCGGGACAGGATTTTACCGCTACCGACATCGACCGCTGGCATCGTCAACGTGGTTTTCGTTCTATCGGTTATCATTTCGTCATCCGTCTCGACGGTACGATAGAACCGGGAAGAGATGTTGCTCTCGACGGAGCGCATTGTACAGGTTGGAACCATCGGTCTATCGGCATCTGCTACATTGGCGGATTGGACAGGAACGGCCGGCCTGCCGACACACGAACGGAAGCGCAACGTGAAGCGCTCGTCCGGCTGGTAGAAGATTTGCGCCTTGTCTTCCCTTCTCTGAAGCAGGTGATAGGGCATCGGGACACCAGTCCTGACCTCAATGGAGACGGCATTATCTCACCTGACGAGTATATAAAATCCTGCCCCTGCTTCGATGTAAAAGCAGAATTTATTCAGTAATAATCAACCATTTACAACCAGCATTTTATCATCATGGCCCGCATTTCCAAACCCGGATTAGATTATTTCCCCCTCGATGTCAATTTTCTGCAGGACAGAAAAGTACGCCGCATCTCCTGTCGCCACCACGCGGCAGGGATTGCCGCACTCACTTCGCTGCTCTGCCTCATCTATAAAGAAAAAGGTTATTATATTTTGTGGAACAAAGACACTCTTTTCGACATCGCCCAGGAAGCGTGTTGCGGGGAGGAGGAAATGCAGGCCATCATTGATGATTGCCTGTCAGTGGGGCTGTTCGATGATCTTATATATAAGGAGTATGGCGTACTGACTTCACAGGCGATTCAGGAACAATATCATAAAATCATCACCGACAGCCGGAGAAAATATAAATTACCCCTGGAACATTTCTGGATTATCAAGGAGGAGAGTAGTGAAATAGAACCGGAAAATACGGATGACTCCGGCAAAGATGTTACAAAACCCCATGAATTTGCTACAACAATGCCACAAACAAAAGAAGAAACGGATACAGATATCAAAGGTAAACAGGAAAGGAATATGGAAAATGAAATCAAACCTGAAATAAAAAAAGACATAGAGACAGAGAGGGAAGGAAAAGACGGAAAGGAGAATGAGAGGAGCATGCCGCCCGTTCCGTCAAACAGCGTTTTTCAGGCTTCGCCTGTCGTTGTAGAGGGTTTGTCTTTGGATAAATCGATTGGAAAAGAAACGGTTTCGGAAGGGATGCAAGCGGGAGGAGGCTCGGAAGCTATACTTCTACTTAATATGCAAACTATCGGCATCCGGAACGAACAGACCGTAAAAGCGATTGTCGCCCTTGCCCGACGTAAAGAATTGGGAGGCCCCGGCGGTATTTTATGGAAAATTCTTAGTTCCCAATACCGCCCTACCCTACTCAAAAAGAATGAACCGAGTGATTACATTCTTTGGGCACTCAATCATCCGACGGAATTTGAAAACACCTACAACGGGACACTGAAAAAGCTAATCAGGGGAAGATAAAGCGGAAAAGTCTGCCTATAAACAAGGAACCTTTTATTTTTACTGCAAAAGGGATGGAAAACCAAGAATTATCGTACCTTTGTAGTACGAAGAAAAAGCCTCTTTTTTATGTATAAAGAGAAACGTCTCTTTGCAAAACATAAAAAGAAGCGACCCAAAACAATGAGTAAATTTATCAATCCGTTCACCGACTACGGATTCAAACTAATATTCGGCAGAGAAGTGTCTAAGGATTTACTAATCGAATTTCTGAACGACCTGCTCGAAGGTGAACGAGTGATAACGGACTTACAGTTTTTGAATAATGAGCAATTGCCGCTCTATCCGGAAGGACGAGGTATTATCTATGATGTATATTGCACCACGGACACAGGCGAAAAAATCATCGTTGAAATGCAGAACCGTATGCAAAGCAACTTCAAAGAACGCTCGATTTATTATTTATCGCGTGCCATCATCAATCAAGGAAGGGTAGGCAATGAATGGAAGTTTGAAATAAAAGCCGTATACGGAGTTTTCTTGATGAATTTCATTATCGACAAGAACATAAAACTCCGCACAGATGTTATTCTAAGTGACAGGGAAACAGGAGAACTCTTCTCGGATAAGTTCCGGGAAATCTTTATCGCCCTCCCTCTCTTCAACAAAAACGAAGAGGAATGCGAAACGAATTTTGAACGTTGGATTTATATATTAAATAATATGGAAACTTTAAAACGCATGCCGTTCAAGGCACGAAAAGCTGTCTTCGAGAAATTGGAAGATATCGCTGATGTGGCTTCTATGTCTCCGGAAGACAGGGAGCGATACGACAATAGCGTCAAAGTGTACCGAGATTATTTGGTGACAATGGATGCAGCTGAACAAAAAGGTGCACAAGAAACCCAGCTGAAAATAGCCCGGAACATGAAAGCCAAAGGGATAGACAATGAGTCTATCGCCGAATGTACCGATTTACCTTTAAGCATAATCGAAGGGTTATAAAGTAATCGGATTCATAAAGGCACTATGTTGTAACCAACCGTTTACGAACGAAGAAAATAAAAAGAGGTGAGCTCCCTTTGCAGGGTAGTCCACCTCTTTCTCTTCATACACAAACATTCAAATTATCAGGTTTCAGGTGTTCGTCAATATAACGGATACCGTCCATCTTAAAAAGCCCCCGCAGAAGCGTATAGTTCAACATACGCTGTACCAGGTACGGGGTGCCTTGCAAGCTGCTCTGGTAGATGACCTCCTGCAAATCCGGTGCAAAACGGTCGGGATCGACTCCGGGAAGCAGATAACCGCAAATCTTACAATGCGTCAAGACATCAATCAACTGCTGCAACCAGAAAGCCTCCTCCCGCTCGAAAGCAGCACGGTATTCCCTGTCGGCAGCAATATCCATCAGCAACTTCTTCCCCAGCGAATGAAGCAGGGTGAGATAGCCATCCACTGTGATGAAAAGTGCCTCCATGCACGAGCTGTCCATCCGTATCTGTTTTTGCTGGATCCGGCTTCTGATTCCGTTGGCAAAATCAGAAAGACAGACACGGAACAGACTCGTTTTGCTGGGAAAGAGCTTGTAGAGTGTCCGCTTCGACATCTTCATTCCCCTGGCTATATCATCCATCGTCAACCCGTCGGCACCATGCTGGTACATTTCCCGCTTGGTGTAGTCGAGTATCCGGCAACGCAGTGTTTCTGGATTCATACATACCTCCCTACATACGGCCGCCACCCAATGCCTGATACAAAGTGATTACGCCTTGGATTTCGGTAAAGCGGTTCGCTACTTGTGACAGTTGCGCGTTGAGCAACGTCTGTTGGGCGGTCAATACTTCCAGATAAGTGGTGTTGCCATGTTTCATCAACAGGCTTGTGCTTTTGGCTGCTGTTTGCAGGGAAGCCACCTGCTTGTTGTAGTAGTCGGCTTTCTCGCGGGCAGTCTGGTACTGCACCAGTGCCTCGTTCACTTCCACGCCTGCGTTCAGCAAGGTCTGTTCGAAACTAAGGCGGGCTTCCTCCTGTTGGGCTTTCGCTATTTTCAGTTGGGCGATGTTCGCTCCTTTATTAAACAAAGGCTGCGTCAGGGAAGCCACGGCGGAGGCCAGGAACTTACCCGGGTTGACAATCATGCTCCCTGCACTGTTGGTCCACCCTGCGCTGCCGCTCAACGTGATGGAAGGATAGAAAGCGGCACGTGCGGCATTCGTTGTATAGAAAGCCTGTGCCAACGAAAATTCTGCGCTACGCACGTCAGGACGGTTGGCAAGCATCTGTAAGGGAACACCCACGGAGAAGTTTTCCGGCAACTGTTGATTTCCCAATTTGCCACGCTGTATTTTGTGAGGAGTTTCTGCCAGTAAAAGTGCCAGTGAATTTTCCGCCTGATTGATTTGCTCTTTCAGGTCGAGTACGGTGGTACATATATTGAAGTAGGTAGCCTCCGTCTGCGCCAGTCCGGCCTCATTCACCATCCCGGCCTTTTTCATGGCACGGGTGGCATTCACACTTTCTTTCCAGGCAGCTTCGGTAGCCACAGCTATCTCATACTGCGAATCGAGCATCAGCAAGGTGTAATACGTATTGGCAACGGATGCTACCAACTGCGTCTTGACAGCCTGTTCATATTCCTTGCTCTGTTCGTAGGCAGCTTTCGCACGACGCTTTGCTGTTGTCACCTTTCCAAAAATATCCAGTTCCCACGAAGCAGTCACGGGCAGCGAATAAGTTTGTGTAGCCTTTCCACGGTCGAAGCTGCTGGCAGCTCCTTCCGGTGCCAGAAACAAAGAAGGCAGATAAGACAGTTTGGACGTCAACAGCGTGGCTTCCGCTTCTTTCACACGCAAATGGGCAGTCTGCATATCGGTGTTGCGCAAGAGTGCCGAATCCACCAAATTCTGCAGATAAGGGTCGGTAAAGACCTCCCGCCACGAGAGGTTACCGAAGTTTGCCGTATCGGTGGCAGCAACAGACTCGCTGCCGTAAAGTCCTTCGGGAACTTCCGATACCGGTTTGTATTTATTGTAGATACCGCAACTACTCAATATAAGCGTTGCTGCGGACAGAATGATTATTTTTCTCATTAGTTCTTATTTTAATTCAGGTCTAAAACCTTTAATCATCAATTATTCTTTTCCAGCTTTAGATTTTTCTTCCTCGCTCACTTTGATTTCTTCTTCAATCTGCCAGTCATGCGTCGGGACGCTCTGCACGGGACGCAAACGTTCCTGCAACCACTGGAAAGCAATAAACAAAGTAGGCACGATGAAGAGCAACGCCAACGTACCGATGGTCATACCACCTACTACACCCGTACCCAATGAACGGTTACCGTTGGCTCCCACTCCACTTGACATCATCAACGGGAACAGACCGAAAATCATCGTCAATGCCGTCATCAGAATCGGACGCAGACGGGCTTTAGCCGCACTGACCGCAGAAGCAATCAGCCCCATACCTGCTTTACGACGTTCGGCAGCATATTCCGTCAGCAAAATAGCCGTCTTCGCCAGCAGACCGATCAACATAATCAAACCTGTTTGCAGATAAATATTATTCTCCAGTCCGAACATCCAGGCGAAAAGGAAGCTACCCATCAATCCGCAAGGCACACTCAAAAGCACAGCGAACGGAATAATGAAGCTCTCATAAAGCGCACTCAAAATAAGGTAAATCATCAGGAAGCAGATACCGAAAATAATGATCGTCGTACCGCTCTGCTGGTTTTCCTCACGGGTGATACCTCCGTAATCATAGCCATAGCCTTTCGGAAGAGACTGTTCGGCAGTTTCCTGCACAGCCTTGATGGCGTCTCCCGTACTATATCCGTCGGCCGGCATCGCATTTACCGCAATGGAGTTATACATATTGAAACGGCTCAACGATTCCGCACCGTAGCTACGGGTCAGCGTAACGAACTGGCTCAATGGCGCCATCTCTCCATTCGACATACGCACAAAAGCATTATCGAGGGAAGTTTCGTCCAAACGGAACACCGGATCGGCCTGAATCATGACACGGTACACTTTAGAGAAACGGTTGAAATTGGACACATACTGCCCACCGTAATAACCGGACAGCGTACTCAACACAGCGTCGGGCGTGATACCTGCACGCTTACATTTAGCCGCATCCACCTCTACCGTCCACTGCGGATAGCGAACGTCGAACGTCGAATAAGCCATCGATATTTCAGGCCGCTGGTTCAAAGCTCCCAAGTATTGCTGGGTGGTGGTGAAGAACTCGTTCATATCACCGCCCATCTTATCCTGCATGTGGAGTTCGAGCGCATTACCCATACCGTAACCCGGAATCATACCCGGAGAGATGGCGAACACACTGGCATCCTTGATATCAGCCGTACGCGCATATACCTGACCGATCACCGACTGCACATTGTCCTCATCACCCGGACGTTCGTCCCACGGTTTCAGTTTGAGAATCAACATACCGAACGAACTACCCTGTCCTGCCAACAATCCGTAACCGGCCACTTTCTGCACGTGTTTCAGTTGAGGTATTTCTATCAGGCGTTTTTCGATACGTTCCATCACCTTATCCGTCGTTGTCAGCGAACTGCCTGCCGCTGTACTCACATTGACGAAAATAACACCCTGATCCTCGTCGGGTACCAGACTGGTCTTCGTGTTATTCATCAGTAACACAAGCAATACCACGGAACAAGCCAGCAACGACCATGTCAACCATCTGCGCTTGATAAAGAACAATACAATCGTCTTATATTTATCCACCATCATATCGAAAGCCGAATTGAAAGCCTTACGGAAGCGTGCCGCAAAGTTGTTCTTCTGCGTTCCGTCTTCATTAATATAAGGTTTCAGCAGCAATGCACACAAAGCCGGACTCAAAGTCAACGCGTTAATAGCGGAGATACCTACCGCAACCGCCATCGTCAAACCGAACTGGGTATAGAACGTACCGGAAGTGCCGCCCATGAAGGACACCGGAATGAACACCGCCATAAACACCAGCGAAGAGGTGATAACGGCATTACTGATACCTTTCATAGCGTCGATACTTGCCATATATGACGACCTGTAGCCCACATCGAACCGCGCCTGCACCGCCTCGACGACAATAATGGCATCATCCACCACCGTACCGATAACGAGCACTAGCGCAAACAGGGTCAGCAGGTTGATACTGAATCCGGCTATCGCCATGAAAGCAAACGTACCCACCAGGGAAACCACAATTCCGACCAGCGGAATCAATGTAGAACGGAAGTCCTGCAAGAAGACGTACACCACAAGGATAACCAGGATGATAGCCTCGATCAACGTTTTCACCACCTCATGAATGGAAGCGAACAGGAAGTCGTTGGAGCTCATCATCTGCGTCAGTTCCACGCCTTTCGGAAGGTCTTTACTTGCCTCTTCGAGGAGTTTGTCGATATTCTGGTTTACTTCGGTCGCATTGGAACCTGCCGTCTGGAACACCATACAGGATACACCCAGATGACCGTCCATACCACCGTGGTAAGCGTAGCTGTCCTGTCCCAGTTGGATATCGGCAACGTCTTTCAGTTTCAAGACTTCGCCATTGTCGGTGGAACGGATGACGATATCCCCGAATTCTTCGGGAGTAATGAGACGTCCGGTGTACTTCATCGTATACTGATAAGTCTCATCGGAATTTTCACCGAACGAACCGGTAGCCGATTCGATATTCTGCTCGGCAAGCACACCGGTGATATCGGACGGAATCAGTTTGTACTGTGCCATCACGTCCGGTTTCATCCATACACACATACTATATTCACCGCCCATAATCATCAGGTCGCCCACACCGGAGATACGAAGAATCTGCGGTTTCAGGTTGATGCTGATATAGTTGGACAGGAAGTTCTCGTCGTAACTGTCGTCCGGACTATACAATGAGAACATCTGCAGAATACTCGTCTGACGCTTGGAAGTGGTCACACCGACCTGGGTTACCTCCGCCGGAAGTTGTCCCGTAGCACGTGATACACGGTTCTGCACGTTGACAGCCGCCATATCGGGGTCTGTGCCCTGCTTAAAATAGACGGTGATGCTCACCGAACCGGAATTGGTGGCGGAGGAAGTCATGTAGGTCATGTCTTCCACTCCGTTGATCGCCTCTTCCAAAGGCGCAATAACACTCTTCTGCAATGTTTCCGCACTGGCGCCATAATAGGTGGTACTCACCATAATGGTAGGCGGAGCAATATCGGGATACTGCTCAACGGGCAAGCTGAACAGCCCGATGATACCCACTACGACAATCGTGATAGAGATGACTGCCGATAATACGGGGCGTTCTATAAAGGTTCTTAAATTCATGAATGATTCCTCCTTGGTTTAATTTTCAGTAGTAGTTGCCGGAGACTTCGTTGTTGTCTCTGTTGATGAGGATTGATTAGCATTTGTCACTCCTGCCACTGGAGTTTGAGCAGCCTTTGCCTTGACCGGAGTACCTTCACGAAGCAAACCTACTCCTTCTGCCACGATCACATCTCCCGGTGCCAATCCTTCATCTACAATAAATTCCCGACCGCCATTGACACGGGTCACTTGTACCTGGCTGGATTGAGCCTTGCCGTCCACTACCTTATAGACATATCTCTTATCTTGTATTTCGAAAGTGGCAGCCTGTGGAATGGTCAGCGCAGCTGTTTTTTGAACAGGAACAATCACATTACCCGCACCACCGCTATGCAGCAATCCTTCCTTGTTCGGGAAAACTGCACGCAGGCTGACCGTACCCGTCGAACGGTCGATCACTCCGCTGATAGATTCAATCTGTCCCCGTTCGGAGTAGGCTGACTTATCGTTCAGTTGCAGGTCGATGGCAGGCATATTTTTCAATGCTTCCTCTTTAGAACCGTATTGGCGGATCAGTCCCAGTAATTGGTTTTCCGTCATGGAGAAGTAGACGTACATATCCGAATTGTCGGAAACGGTAGTCAACGGCTGGGCAAGAGCGGAACTAACCAAAGCTCCTACACGGTAAGGCAACGTGCCTACCACTCCGTCGGCCGGACTTTTCACAACCGTATAAGAAAGATTATTGCGGGCACTCACTTCCTGCGCCTTGGCCTGTGCCAACTGTGCTTTGGCAGCCAACAGGGAGTTTTTTGCCGTACTCAAATCGAAAGAGGAAATTACGTTCTCTTTATACAGTTCCTCTTTACTGTCATACGTCAGTTGCGCTGTAGCCAGAGAGGCCTTGGCCGATTCAACGTTTGCCACTGCCGTCTGCAAAGCAGCTTCATACGGCACTTGGTCGATGATGAACAATGTCTGTCCGTTCTTTACACGCTGCCCTTCCGTTACACAGACTTTAGTCAGCGTACCACTTACCTGGGGGTAAATATCAATATCCTGACGTCCGCGGATGGTCGCCGAGTAGGCGCTTGAAATCATCCGGTCGGCCGGAGAAACGGTCATCACTTCGTATTCTGTTTCCATTTGTGCCGGAGGAGCTTGTTTACAGCCCGTAGCAGCTACCATACAGCAGAGCAACAATAGCCCTTGCTTCACTTTACATACCTTTTTACTCATTTTCTGTTACCTATTTAACTATTTTTGAACGCGGCAAAGGTAGACTGTTTTCTTCATAGGAAACTGGACTTAGTATCTTCAGTTTTGTTCATTTTAGGAACATTAAAACCGATATTTAGTGAAAAAGTCCTATTTTTGTACCCAAAATAAGAACAACAATGGAATCAAAAAACTCTAGCCTAGCCATACTTCATGAACCGTTCGTTGCCGGAATGGACGAAAACCTGTCTCCAATTATGCAACGCCTGTGGAAACTGGAAGGGGGTGCCATCTATTTTTGCAGAAGCGGATGGGCACACGTCACAATCGACCTGAAAGACTATGAAATAGTAGAAAACACTCAAATCGTGCTCTTGCCGGGAACGATTATCCGCATCAATGGCAACAGCAGCGATTTCACAGCTTCTTTCTTCGGATTTCCCAAAGAAATGTTTCGCGAAGCCTGCCTCCGTTTCGAGCCGATCTTCTTCCGGTTCATCAAAGAAAAACCGTGCTATACACTCAAGGATGAAAGCACAGGAGCAATCAACGGGTTAATGCGTGCCACAACAGCTATATACAACGATCGTGAAAACCGTTTCCGCAACCAGATCGCCAAAAATCATCTCCAGTCGTTTATGCTGGATATTTATGATAAGTGTTACCGCTACTTCGACCGACAGGAAATCGAAGGAGGAAGCCGGCAGGATGAAATCTTTAAGAATTTCATCGCACTGGTACATGAAAACTGTATCTCACAACGGGAAGTGACTTTCTACGCCAGCAAACTGTGTATCTCCACCAAATACCTGACAGGTATTTGCAAAAGCGTGACGGGCGAGGCTGCCAAAAAGATTATCGACGACTTTGCCATCCTGGAGATAAAAGTGTTGCTTCAATCCACCGGACTGACGATTCAGGAAATAGCCGACCGACTTGGTTTTCCCGATCAGTCGTATTTAGGAAGGTACTTCAAACGGCACGAGGGAATGTCGCCGAAAGAGTATCAGAGTAAGTATTCTATCTAATCAAGTAAAATAATCTTTTATTATTAGATTATTAGGCACGGATTACGCGGTTCTTTTATTAACTAAAACCGTGTAATCCGTGCCTCCATTTATTTTATTAATTTGTATTTATCGCACAACACAGATTGTTAACAGATCTGTAATACTATCTTAATCTGCCTTGCATTCCTTTGCACCGTGAAACAAAAACACGGGTGTGAATAACTTTATTTCATTTAATAAATTAAAAGAAGCAAGGTAAAAGATTATGAAAAGAAACAAATGGCTGCTTTCTCTGTCGATTGGGCTCTTGTGCTGTGGCTCTGCATACGCACAGACAACAGTGAAAGGAAAAATCACAAGTGAAGGCGGGGAACCGTTAATCGGGGCTACCGTAGCTGTGAAAAACTCGACAGACGGCACGGTGACCGACATCGACGGAAACTACTCCCTGAAGACTAAGAAAACATTGACTCAAAAGGATTTGCTTGTATTCAGTTATGTGGGATATAAAACGCTACAGAAGAACTATGCAGGCAATACGATGAACGTAAAACTGGCGGAAGAGTCGCAACAACTGAATGATGTGGTGGTGACTGCCCTGGGGATCAAACGTGAAGAAAAAGGATTCCCTTTCCCTTATCCGCATAAGGAAAATTTCTTTTTTACTATCATGTATAAACCGTATTTGATTTCGGGGTGGAATTATGCTGCTACATAATTCTACCCTCTTTATTTTATTATGAGGTGTCTTCCATAAATCGTCCTTTTTAGTTAATACTACTTCCTATTCTCACCGTATCTCCTTCTAACTCATAGGTTAAAGGATAAGTAAGGCTTATAATGTAAAATACATTATGCAAGCTACTGTTCCGGATGGTTCCGGAAAATAGCACGTTCTTCAGTTTCTCGGAGTCAAACACGACTTTCACTCCGTACATCCGCTCCAGCGTAGTCGCGATCTCCGCTAAAGAGGATGAATTAAAAATCAACATATTGTTCCGCCAAAAGTCGATTTCACGCATATCCGAGATTACAGATTTAGTAAATGTCTGCTTGCTCTTATGGTATTCTACCTTTTCCCCGGGTTTCAACAAGGTTACGTCCGTTTTATTAGAAACCTTGACGCTTCCTTCTGCCAGCAGTGTTGTGACGGAATGATCATCACAATAGCCTTTCACATCAAAGGTGGTTCCCAACGCTTCTATCTCCAGATCATTGCAGCAGACGATAAAACGTTTATCTTTGTTTTTCGCCACTTCGAAATAGGCTTCTCCGTCCAAATAGATTTTCCGGTCGGATTTGTTGTACTCCGCATCATAAGAAAGATGAGTAGCCGAATTTAACCAGACTTTCGTTCCATCGGGCAAAGTCAGATTCGCTTTCTGTCCATAATCGACAGCCACCATGAAAGGGTCCTGTGACACCTTATTCATGTGTTCTACCCCAAAGTAAGTGGCCAGTCCCAAACAAACCGGTAATAAGATAGTGGCTGCCACCTTATATATAATAGGTTGCCAGCGCCGTTTCTTCGGAGATAGTATCTTGCGCTCATCCAGATTCCTCTGCAGATGGTTCCACATTTCTTCTTCCACTGTCTTATCGATTTCGACGGCTGCTTCTTTCCACATTTGCTCGCAAAGCAGATTAAACTCATTACGAATTCCGGGTTTACGAATCCATTCAATAAGTATCCTTCTTTCTTCAGAAGAGGCCTCCTTTTTGAAGAATTTTTCCAATAGTACTATGTAATCGTGTTGCTCCATAATTTTCCTGTTCTATTTATACTAGTCTTGAGAGACAGAAAAGGACTACAGAGAAATCGAAATAGTTCAGATATTCACTTTTATTAAAACTTCTATATTAGATATCATGTAAGAAGAGAGAGACTGAAAAGGCAATTATTCCCAGTTTGTCACGCAAGAAATCCAAAGAACGGTGTACCTGTGTGGCAACAGTCTTTTCCGAGATATTCAACTGGTCGGCTATCTCACGATAGTTCAACCCTGATTTCCAGTAAAGCATAAAAACTTCCCGGCGCGCTGGAGGCAGTTCTTCTAAAAGTTTCAGGATATATTCTTCCAAAAACAAATAATCCAGCTCTTCATCTATCTCTACGGATTCGTCAGATGACTCATTCGCAAGCCTGTCTACATAATTTTGAAGCAGGAGTTCGCGTCTTACATAATGATATACCATGTTTTGGGATATTTTAAAAAGATAGCCGTCAAAATTCCCTTCCAGATCGATATTAAGCCGCTTCTCCCAGATATGGAGAAAAATATCTTGTGTGATATCTTTCGCCACCCCGGCATTGCTCACCATAGAAAGGACAAAATTATAAATGCGAGCATTGTATCCACGATACAATGCCTCAAAAGCATTTTTATTTCCTTCTTTTAATAATTGAAGTTGCTGGGTGGTAATCATTATAAAATAAGGTTAAATCATATATCGATTCAAAAATAGCGAAATAACTAAAGCCGACAACCAAAGCACTTGTTAAAATTTCAATAAATCAATATCATAGCATTTAAAAGGGAATAGAATACAAAAACACATCCTTGACATATCATATCATAAATTCAGCCATTTTGCTATAAAATTAATAGAAATTATTAATCAACAGCTACAATTTCGAACTTTTATTCCTACATTTGCGGTCAAATGATAACTTATTAACAAATTTCATAAATACCATGGCTAAAATAACGAAAGAAGCCGCTTTGCTCTATCATTCACAGGGCAAACCCGGTAAGATTGAGGTAGTGCCTACCAAACCTTACAGTACACAAACCGACTTATCACTCGCATATTCTCCCGGTGTAGCAGAACCTTGTCTCGAAATTGAGAAGAATCCGCAAGATGCGTATAAATATACGGCTAAAGGTAATCTGGTAGCCGTTATTTCCAACGGTACAGCCGTACTCGGACTGGGTGATATAGGTGCATTGAGCGGTAAACCTGTAATGGAAGGTAAAGGTCTGCTTTTCAAAATTTACGCGGGCATCGACGTTTTCGACATCGAAGTGGATGAAAAAGATCCGGAGAAATTTATTGCTGCAGTAAAGGCTATTGCTCCTACTTTCGGAGGTATCAACCTGGAAGACATCAAAGCTCCCGAATGTTTTGAAATCGAACGTCGCCTGAAAGAAGAACTGGATATACCTGTCATGCACGACGATCAGCACGGTACTGCTATTATCTCCAGTGCCGGTTTGGTGAATGCCCTGCAAGTGGCCGGAAAGAAAATCGAAGATGTAAAAATCGTTGTGAACGGTGCAGGTGCATCTGCCGTATCTTGTACTAAATTGTATGTGTCACTGGGTGCACGTCTCGAAAACATCGTCATGCTGGATAGTAAAGGCGTTATCAGCAAGGCGCGCACGGATCTGAACGAACAGAAAAGATTTTTTGCAACCGACCGCACGGATATTCACACGCTGGAAGAAGCAATCAAAGGTGCAGATGTATTCCTCGGCCTGTCGAAAGGAAATGTGTTAAACCAGGATATGGTGCGCAGCATGGCTCCGATGCCGATTGTGTTCGCATTGGCTAACCCGACACCGGAAATCTCTTACGAAGATGCCATGGCAGCAC